>JAEEGF011956351.1_pt1 | contig 10400 bp, 4 predicted proteins | sample 9134171 | NCBI WGS metagenome assembly JAEEGF01 (sample SAMN16246542, study PRJNA631951) | gut metagenome | biome: gut microbiome; feature: rumen; material: AP-attached | host: Bos | place: Iran: Karaj | collected 2018-10 | reverse complement strand
GCAGTGGGCCCATACTGGTCAAATCAGCGGCTGCGCCAGTCCTGACACCGACGCTTACGAGGCACGCCAGAACATCAAGTACAACAGCAAGGAGTTCTTGGAAATCGTCTCTGAGGTCTTCGCCGAGTGGATTCCTAACTTGGGCGAAGTGAGCTTCTTGGCTTGCTGGGCTGGTCGTTACACCGAGCCGCGTTACATCGTCGACCCAGAGGTCGGCCTCTGCACCGGCTTGCGCGGCCACGGCTTCATGCTCGGTCAATACCTCGCCAAACTGTATGTCGACAAGTACCTCGGCAAGGAGGTTCCTGGTTACATGAAGGATCTTGCCTTGAGTGGAAAGGGCTTGAGCGAGAACGCGTTTAAGTAATTGAGAATTGAGAATTTATAATTAACTTCGTTGAATCTTCGATTTGATAATTAAGGCTGTCGCGGACTGCGGCAGCCTTATTTTTGGATTTTAGAGTTGAGATGATTCACAAGGTTTTGAATAGTATTACTTTCCACTCAAAAGAGAGCCTTGCTTGTGAGGTCTAAATGGGGATTCTATTACATTATTAGACTTGCTGGAGGCATCGGAGAGTTTTTTTAAATACGCTTTTTCAATTTGATGAGAAATGTACTCGTTTTCATACACAAAAGAATCGTTTTTTAATTCTATGACATTAAACACATAACTACTATTATCCTCCTTATTTATATACACCCTTGAGGCATCAGAATTGTATGAATAAGTAAAACTTGTCACGATTGGTAAGTCCATAATAACAAGAGAATTGTCATGCACCTCCCCTGTTTTGTCCTCTCTAAATACCAACCGGATACCATTGTCAATGTCGTTTGGATTAAAGTTGAAAGATTCCATTGAGGACGCAATAGGATTGCCTGCATAATCAATACTGTAATACTCTAATTTTTCAACACCCCAAATACCCAGAAAAGGATTTTCAAGAGTTACAGATACCTTATTATCAATTTGAGAACCATCTTCAGCAGTCACCGTATAAGTCACTGGATTGGTAAAGTCCAAAGGTACATTCGAGCCAGGATTGACTGTTGCTTTTTCAGATACCACAATAGTTGGAACTAGTTTTGTGACATCTGCATCATAAGGTATAGTAGCAGAAATAGTTTTTGTTTCTTCCACAATAACAGCCTCAACATCAAGTGATTCAAATTTGAATGAAAGAATCTGTTTCTCACTGCTTTTCTTGGTGCAGCTCATCGACAGCATCAGCACTGCCAACGCCAAGCATAGAACTTTTGTAATCTTTTTCATTTTTATCGAGTTTTTATTGACGTTGCAAATTTACTAATTTCCTATAAGCTCATGTCAAGCAACGACATTTTTCCTCCGTTTTGGCTTGTAAGGCTGTCGTACCACGGTTAGAATAAAAAATTGTAGAGACGCGATTAATCGCGTCTCTACTTGTTTTGGGCGGTTAAGATGATTCACACGTGGTGAACCCATTACCATTCAATGCCGATACGCAAAGATACGCCGGCAGGGCTGACTTGACGGGTTCCATGCATATAGACACCGTTATCGTCATAGCCTGAATAGTACTCCTTGATCTTGTCGTAATAGGTACCTGCCACCATCACGTTGACGGCAAAATCGCGCTTGGAGGCGAAACGCACGCCAAAACCGAGGTCGCCGTAAGCACCCACGTTGTCACCGACAAAGGAGCCAAGGCGCAGGCTAATGATAGGACTCACCACCTTGGTGTTGTTGAACTGATAACGCAAATTGGTGTAAATGGGTACCAAGCCGCGGTCATTGTTGAAATCGATGCCAATGCCGATACCCGCGAAGATATGGCCGTTGAAATAGAAGCCATGAGTTGTTGACAAGCTAATGCTGTTGGCCATATTCTTGTCGAAATGCCAAGTGTTGCCTTGCTCAAAGAAACCTTGATAACCGCTGGGAACACGAACCTTAGCAGGATTAGGGACATCTTGATTCTGGGCAAACGCGCCTGCTGCCAAAAGCAGCATGACGACTGATAAAATCACTTTTTTCATTGTTTTAAAGAATTTAATGAACAAATTTGTTGCTTCAAGCAACATGAAACAGCATTAAAACGCCACAATTATCGTGCCATAAACTTCCTTGTCGTGCCCGAAATGGTGATGAAATACATGCCCTTGGGCAAGTTGGAGACATCAATCTGCTGGATTTCAGCAGTAAGGCTACCTGTGAGGACAGTCTGTCCCATGAGGTTAGTGATACGGTATTCGTTGGTGGTCAGAGACGTTTCAAGAAACGTCTCTACAACGAGGATACCATCGGTTGGGTTGGGATAAATAGCAAACGGTATTTCCGTAGGTTCTTCAAGGCCGTGATGCAGCTCGGCGTAGATGGCATCGCAATCATTGCGGTTGACGGTGAAAACCAGGTTGCCATAGTTCCAATAGCAGCGCAGTCCGTTCACACCGTAGCCCTTGTCGCGTGTCATCAGCCTCTCGGGGAAGAAACTGCTGAGGTGGCCGATGCCGCACACGATGGTGCCGCTGAATAGGTCGTCTTCGTCGCTCACCCACAACAACCTGAACAACCGGCCGTCGTAGTAATAGTAATCCACTGCGTCCACATGCATGGTGATGGATTCCGTGCCGACCTTGATGACCCAGCTGTCGCCTTGCTGGGCACCAAGGTCATACAGCACGGTAAACTCCTGCAAGTCCTTATTCCACCAATACACCACCTCGTCTTCCAGATAGAGGTATTCGCGCGTTACTTCCTGATGCTCACCTTTATCATACAAGGTGTTGGTGCGGATGATAATCTGCACATCCTTATGATTGACGGTCGTGTCGGCGACATATTCTAAATGCTGATAGGTAGTACTGCCGTTCTCGTTCTGGATTTCGTAGTACCATTCGGAGCCATGGAACTCTATCAAACCGCTGCCGCAGTCCTCAGTAATGTTGGTGAAACTACTCCAATCTTCGGAATTCTGGTAAGCTTCCAAAGCGCCGCAAGGCACGATGACGGGAATGTCGGCTTGGAAATGCCAGGCATTTGGAGTAGTCATACGCCTCAATTCAGGTGGAGTCATCGCTTTCAGCACAAGGGATGACAAATTGGTGTTTTCAAAAGCAGGCTCTACAATGTAGTTGATGGAATCGCCGAAAACAACACGATTGAGCATGTAGCACGAGTCGAAAGTCTTTAACTCGATTCGTTGAACCAAATCGGGGATGACCATATCGCCTGCGAGGCTGGTGCAGCGGGCAAAAGTCTGATTCCCCAAGGTTCTCAAGTTGGTGGGTAATTCGATTTGAGTGAGACTTCTGCATTCCATGAATGCGCCACTTCCAATCTCAGTAACACCCTCGGGCAGGTTGATTTCCTCAAGGTTCGTGCATTCCTTAAAAGCATTGGTTTCAATCTTCGTCAGACTTTCAGGAAGACTGATATGGGTCAAGTTGCCGCAACGGCTGAACTCACTTTTCACGATGGTCGTCCAGCCTTCGGGAATTGTAAGTTCAGTCAGACCCGAACAACCATCAAAGACATAACCGATATCTTGCATCTCGTAACTGACCGCAGTGAAATCATGAGGCAGGACAAGTCCTTCAATACTCGTACAATCAGCAAATGCCCACGACCCGACGTTAATAGCCTCAGGAATTGACAGTATGCCCGTTATTCCCGTACATTCAGCGAAAGCATAAGGCCCAATATAGTCCAAAGAATCGTTCAAAGTCAAACTAGTAAGACCTGAGCACCCTGCAAAAGCATAACCTTCGATAGTTTTCAAACCTTCGGGCATCACCAAGTCGCCAGTTAATCGGGAACAACCAGCAAAGCAACGGTACCCGATGGTATCTAACGCTTGCGAAAGCACAAGATGGTCGAAGCAATCGGCGAAGGTTGCGACAGATTCAGGCATATTCATATAAGGGGGATAATTGGTATTGCCCACCTCAACCACCGAATTGGGCAGGATAAGGTCGCCAGAGAAGCCCGTACAATTGGCAAAAGCGTCAAATTTGATATGGGTCACCGTTGACGGGAAATCAAGTGTTCCCGTTAGGCCAGTGCAATCACCAAATGCAAATTCGCGAATCTCCAACAACCCCTCAGGCAAAACCAACCTCGTGAAACCAGAACATTTGTAAAAAGCCTGTTCCCCAATAATCTTCACCGTTTCAGGGATTTCAAGGACACCTTCCAGGCCGCTGCAGAAACGGAAGGCAAGGTTGCCTATTTCCGTCACCGTATAAGCAACGCCTTCGTAGGTCACCATTTCAGGAATGAAGAGGAATCCTTGGGCATTCTCGCCGTCCACATGGCCGGCGACGCTCACTTGCGGAGGATTGGTACTGATAATGGTGTAGAGCAAATCTCCGGATTGGAATTCGCCACCCGTTCCAGGCAACGGTCCGAAGACAGGGAAACCAGTATTCGTGCCACCCTCGTCAGCGACCCAAGTGCAGAGATACGGATACTCCGGCACGGAATCCAACACGACAGCTGCGCCAAAGTTCAAGGCTTCCAAGAGGTCGGTGGTGCCGTATTGTGGTTCCATGAGGAAGATGGAATCATAACTGCGCCAGAAACCAGACGAACCCGGCAGGTCAGGATAATCAGGATGGCCATTGGCGGGATGGGTATACTCATGCCAATAACCGTTAAGGTAGTGCGTTACATCGGTCTCATAGCCAACAATTTGGCCAAAGCCCGTTATTGTGTTTTCAGGGAGTGTGCATTCAGGTGCCATGACGGTATTTGTGGCATACACATTGAAGACTCGCGAATCGGGACCGCCCACAATACCGCCCACAAACACATACGAGAGATGCTCATCGGGCTCTTCGATGGCGGCGCGAACTGTGCCACGGTTGTAGCAGTTGGCAATCGTGCCACCGTTGCCACCCACAATGCCACCCAACATCGTGCCATAGTCGGTATATCCCGTGACATTGCCTTTGTTGGCGCAACGCATCACCATTGAGGCTCGCGACCCGACAATACCGCCTGCAAACTGATAGTTTTCGGCGTTCACACAATCAATGTTGCCTTCGTTAACGCAACTATATACGTTCAGAAACACGCCCGCTTCGGGAGCCGAACGCCCGACGATGCCGCCACAAGCGAAAGTGCCTTCCACGCTGCCCTCATTCGTGCAATTCTCAATTGTGGCCAAATTGGCCTCACCAGCAATGCCGCCAGCGCCATATTCGCCGCCATACACCTCAAACTGATTCAGGCAACCTGTAATCGTACCATTGCGGAAATAACCTACAATGCCACCGGCATCGCCTCCACTTGTCACCGACCAACCAAGCATGTAATTCCTATTCCTGACAGTGCAGTCGGTAATCACGCAAGGATTACGGCCATCGTCCTTGTTGACCTGACCCACAATGCCACCAGCACAATCAGATCCTTCTATCACGGTTGCAATATCAGTGATACAGTTTGTGATATAATAAGGCTCGATGTCTGTGAAATAGGCACCCATGCCAAAAGGCACATCGGCACAACCCACCAAACCGCCTGCCACGCCCCATGCTTCCGACTTGACGGACGACTGGGAAATACCACAGTTGGTGATGTCGGTCATGCCGGCATAGCCCACCAAACCGCCCACATAGCGTCCCTGACCTCTGATAGAACATTGCACCAACTGCACATTGCTGATCTCTGCCCTATCCGTAAAACCAAACAATCCGCCCACCGACAATCCATTGCCAGGTTCAATGTATTGGTTCACATTCAGGATATAATTGCTATTGCCGTTGAAGCGTCCTCTGAACATATTCGTTTCCGTTCCAATGGAGACCCATTGGTTCATGCCTCCGTCACATCTTTGCAGGTTGATGTTCGTAGTCAACTCGTAATAGGCGTCACCACCTGTGCCAGCATTGGTCTGCTGTGCGAGGAGTGCCAGTTGCTCAGCCGTTGCAATCCGATAGGGGTTTTCGGCAGTGCCATCGCCGCCTGCATAGGCATCGGCCACGGTGCCGTCCCAGCAGTAGGCTTGCTGGTCGCAGTCGTATGAACCGTAATGATAAAGCATCTCGCCGTCAACGAGATAGCAGCGCAGGTAATCAGGATACTGACCATCGTAGATTTCACCAATACAAGCGCCGGAATAAGGGAACAATCCGTATATATCTCCTATGCCTTCGATGATGGTGCCACTGCCAATATAGTAAAACGAGTTATAATACTCGCCTCCACCAATGGCCGCCACATGCTGTACCCGATAAGTATGGCCTTCCCATGTATATTCTTCCACTGATTGAACCTGTATTTCGAAAGCACAAGAGTCCACTTCGCAAATCCATGTGTCGCCTTCGTTGGAATCAAAATCGTAAAGCGTCGTAAAGTCTTGCAAAGTCTGATTATACCAGTATACTTTGCGGTTGTCCTCATAGACATATTGCTTATCACCATTGAGACCAAAAAACGGTCGTGTGATAACGCTACAGTGATGTCCTTGGATGATGGTGTCGCCTTCCACAGCCATCCGATAATAGGTGATGGGACTGTTCATGAAGGTGCTGACATTGAAATACCACTCCGCGCCTTGAGGAGCGAAACTGCCTTGCTGTGCCACACCGTTGAACGCAAAGGCGAGCAGGATGGATAAAGATAATACTAGCTTTTTCATTGTCGTATGTTTTTTCGTTATTGATTCACCACAAATTTCAGTGTCACATCGCCCACACCGATGAAATACATGCCCTGCGGCAAATTTGATATGTCAATCTGCTGGATTTCAGCAGTGATTTGGCCTGTCAATACGGTTTGACCCATCATGTTGGTGATGTGGTATTCATTTGTTGCTGGTAGAGACGCGCCATGGCACGTCTCTACAAACAAGACGCTGTGGGTCGGATTAGGATAAACCGCAAAGGTCCCTGAGCCTATCGAAGGGCCATCTTCCTCAACACCGAAATGGTATTGTTCGTAGACCTCGTTGCAGTCCCTATCGCCGCGCTTGAACACCAGTTCGTCCTCGCGCCAATAGCAGCGCATGCCTTCCACGCGGTAGCCTTTGCCGCGGGTCATCAAACGTTCGGGGAAGAAACTTGTCAAGTGGCCGATGCCGCACACGATAATGCCACTGAAGAGGTCTTCGTCGTCGCTCACCTGCATCATCCTGAATAGTTTCCCATCGTATTCGTACAACTCCACCGCGTCGACATGCATGGTGATGGATTCCGTGCCGACCTTGATGACCCAACTGTCGCCTTCTTGGGCACCAAGGTCATAAAGCACGGTGAATTCTTCCAGTTCTTGGTTCCACCAATACACCACATTATCTTCTTCATAGACATATTCTCGAGTCACTTCGCTATGCTCGCCCTTGTCGTAAAGGGTATTGGTGCGGATGATGATTGTCACATCCTTGTGATTGACGGTGGTGTCGGCGGAATATTCCAGATGCTGATAAGTGATGCTGCCGTTTTCGCCCTGGATCTCGTAGTACCATTCGGGATTGCCTTCGCCGATGGGAAGGTATTCAAACTCGGCCACAATGGTCACATCGAAATTGGGCATGACAAAGCGGTTGTCCACCACGGGCACCTTGAGGGTCTCGTCGTCGGTCTTGTAGGCCACAATCGAATTGAGCATATAACTGGGTTCAAGCGTGACTTCACAAGTGACCTCGTCGCCCATCATAACCGAAGTAACGGAAGGCATGACCTGGTTGCCGTTTTCGTTGCCTACGACACTGATATTATAATGGTTGCAGTCGTCTTCAACATTGCCAAACCATACCTGATATCCCCAAATATTGCTATACGCCTCTATCGTTCCACATGGAACGGTCATTACTGCTTGCGTGTTGTACGGGAAAGCATTCGCGCCAACATTACTACTAGGTGTATCCCCTAAACAAGCCAGTGCCATCTCGCCAGTAGGATAGGCTTGTCGGAATGCATCTTCTCCGATGAAGACATTGGGGTTACCCAAAATGACCCATCTAAGATTGTCACACGCCATAAAAGCACGATAGTTTATCCTATCAACAGCATGACCAACATACACTGTTTCCAAACTTTGGCAACCATAAAATGCATTCCAACCTATGTCTCCCACAGGTATAGTAACAGAGTGCAGACCGTTACAGCGGTTAAATGCCGATTCTCCTATCAATGTCACGGAATTGGGAATCGTGACCTCCGTCAGATAGTTTGCTCCTGCAAATGATTGTTTTGCAATTGTATCTACAGAACTTGGAATGGCATAAGAACTCGCCCTTCTTCCCGCAGGATAGAGCATCAATTTGGTTTTGGAAGGATTGAACAGCACTCCGTCCTCAATCTTAAATCGAACATTATTCGGATCCAATTCGATAGTTTCCAAGCCATGACAATAGGAGAAAGCGCCATCGCCAATAATTTCAACATTTTGAGGGATATAAACAGTTTGAAGACTATCACATCCATAGAAAGCAGACTCCTCGATTGCGACAACCGACTCTGGAATAGTTATGGAAGCGAGACTATGACAAGAAGAGAACAAATATTGCGGGATGGTATCAAGCCCCTCGGGCAAAGTCACCGAAGTCAAAGAACTACAATCGGAAAAAGCCCCTGCACCTAATGAAGTCACAGCAATGGGTAAGGTAACAGAAACCAAACTCCTGCAACCATAAAAAGCGCCTGCACCAATTGCAGTTACCGTTGGTGGAATCGGCACTTCTTCCAAACTCACGCATTGGTAAAAAGCGCTACTGCCAATCGCAACCAGTTGCGAAGGAATTGAAACAGAACTCAAATTACCACAATTATAAAAAACATGAGGCTCGATGACTGTCATGGACTCAGAAAGATGCGCCTCGACAAGGCTTTCACAATGATTAAAGGCGGATTCTTCAACTATCGCCACAGAATTGGGAATGACAATAGAGGTCAAACCTGAATTATAAAAAGCGCTGGCACCAATAGCATAAAGGCCATTCGGCAATGTCAACGAAGACAATGCCACACATCCCTCAAAAGCTCTTTGCCCGATGCTTTCAAGAATACTTGGAAGCGTGACATCGGCAAGCGAAGCACAATAGACAAAGGCTTCGGATGGAATTTCTGTCATGGCATCAGAAAGGGTGACGGAAACCAAGTTTGGACAATATCTGAATGCATTATCGCCCATACTTGACACAGAATTGGGAATGGCAATTGAAACCAATCCGGTGTTATTAAACGCTTTTTCCCCAACGGAAACAACAGTATTGGGAATAGTTACCGAGGTCAAATTGGGACAATTCACAAAAGCCATATCACCGATGGCTATTACCGTATAAGTCATTCCTTCATGCTCTACAGAAGAAGGAATCTCCACACTCCCTGTGTAATGATTAAACTCTGGATCAAAACAAGTAACTTCCACTGTATACTCGGTTGAAACTTTGTAATACAGTCCACTAGCCTCGTCGTAGAATTTCGTCCCAATAGTGTCAGCGTAATAACCGTTCATGTAACAGCTGTTGAAGTCAGTATTCTGCCAAATGGGATCTTCGTCCTCATAATAGCAAAGCAGGTCGTATGTCCCTCCCACTAGGGCTCGTGAGCCAGAATGGAGAAGCCCATATTCGCTGCCTATCCCTTCAACCCATGTCTCATATTCATTCATTAGATAACCTCCTTCCTTATACTGGAAATCATATCTCTTCCTGACGCTTCCGTCATCTAGAATGGTGTCGCTTTTTTGGAGCAGCAACAGACAACTGGATTCGCTGTAACAAATGGAGTCGCCAGGCTGCATGGAAAAGTTGTAAAGCAAGTTCTCAGCTCCAAAAGTATGGTTCCATCCATAATTCCGATGGAAGACCTGCCCATCGCCCGTTTCCCTTAACACGCCACAAAGTTCCCAATTGTCGAATTGTTCGCTCTGCGTGGTGAGCAGTATTTTGTATGTCGTTCCATCCACAACCGTGTCACCTACCAGCTTGTAGGCATTGGTCTCGCGATGGATGGGAGGCCATGGCACATAGGTAAGTACCACATTCCATTGCTTGCCTTCGGCAACAAGAGGTTCAAGCTGCTGCGCTTGCACCATCGACACACCCGCCATCAACAGGAGGGCCATCAGAGTAATAAATCTACATTTTTTCATTGTCGTATGTTTTTGATTGTTAATTATTTAATTCTAAATTGCATTCACGATTTCCTCAAACGTCCGTGTGTCGTCCATGAGGTTCATCTTCATTTGCTTAATGCGGGTCTTGCGGCGGTAGTACGACTCAGTCTGGGTATCCAACAGGATGGAAATCACCTGGTTGGAAAAGCCGTTCTTGGAGAGGCAGCAGATGCGCACGTCCCACTTGCCGAGTTTGGGATAGAGTTCGAGGAGGCGCTGCGAGAAGCCGTCGTACACCAAGTCGGTGAGGCTGATGAAGTCAGCCCAGTCGTCATCGCTGAGGGCGAAGTTCATC
>JAEEGF011900567.1_pt1 | contig 10400 bp, 8 predicted proteins | sample 9134171 | NCBI WGS metagenome assembly JAEEGF01 (sample SAMN16246542, study PRJNA631951) | gut metagenome | biome: gut microbiome; feature: rumen; material: AP-attached | host: Bos | place: Iran: Karaj | collected 2018-10 | reverse complement strand
CTGCGCGAACTTGGTCGGCCGCCTCATGCGGAACTGCTCCGCCGCCGTCTGGCCAAGGCCAGGGAACTCCTCCGCGACACCGACCTTCCCGCCGCCGAAATCTCGACGCGTTGCGGCTTCTGCAACCCCGGCTGGTTTTCAGCCACCTTTGCCAAGGCCGCAGGGTTGCCGCCCTTGCGCTGGCGCCAGGCGCTAATGGCCGGAGGCGGAGCCGACCCTTCGAATCAGATTTCGACGACGGGGCTGGCGGCGTCGCGGTAGGTCGGGCAGATGCGCACGCGGTCCTCGCACTTGAGCGCGCGAAGAGCGATGCGCACGGCGTGCTCGGCGAGTTCGGGCGTGTTGCAGTCGCCGCTCACGTGCGCCGGGAAGACGACGCGGAGGCGGTCGGAGTAGGCGTAGGCGAGAAGCTCGGCGGCCTGCTCGTTGGAGAGGTGCCCATTGCGTCCGACGATGCGTTGCTTCAGCACCCAGCTCCGGTCGCTTTCCATGAGCATGTCGACATCGTGGTTCGTTTCGATGACGAGCGCGTCGCAGCCTGAGAGGTGCCGCTTCACGACCTCGGTGGCGTAGCCGAAGTCGGTGGCGACGCCTATTCGCTTGTCGCCGTCTGAGATGACGAAGGCCACGGGGTCGGCGGTGTCGTGCTGTATGCCGAAGGACTCGACGGTGAAGGCGCCGACCTCGAAGGTGTCGCCCGTCTCGAAGTTGGCCCAGCGCAGCGGGTATTCGGGCTTGATCTGCTTGCGCAGGACCTCCTCAACGCCGCGCGAGGTCTCGTAGTTGGCGTAGAGCGTGAGGTCCGGGTTCTTCTGGCAGAGCATCGGCAGTGCGATGCAGTGGTCGGTGTGCTCGTGGGTGACGAGCACGGCGGAAATCTCCGCCGGGGAGTGCCCGATGGCCTCTAGGCGTTTGCGGATGTTGATGTACGTGATGCCGGCGTCGACGAGGATCGACGTGCCGCCCGATGAAAGGAAAAGACAGTTGCCGCTGCTACCGCTGTTGAGAACGCAAATCTGCATGGCTACTCCGTTTCCTCCGGACGTGGAGGAAGCAGGTCTTCCATGCCGCAGCCCAGCGCCTTTGCCAGGGCCGCGACGGTTGCCGCCTCCGCCTTGGAGATAGAATCGGGAATCTGCTCATACTGTCTGATGCTGCGCACGTTCACGCCGCTTCGTTCGGCCAGCGCGGTCTGCGACCAACCGTGTATTTTTCGCATCTCCAGCAAGGCCGGTGCTCCTGCCCGGTCGGAAGCCAGCTCCTCCATGCGGTCGACGAAGCGCCCTTCGGACTCCTCGTGCAGCGGGTTGTACATGGAGATGATTTCCGACATGCGGACAAAGGAAACGATACTCCTGAAACTTCGCCCGCTCCACCACTGGTAATGGGCCAAACACCATCCGGCCCAGTACTCGCGTGACAGATCGAATGCCCGCTGCGGGGCCGGCCACTCGCGTTTCTCCCCGGTCAGCGAGAATGAGTCGCGTACGATTTCCGTGCCGGAAAGGCCGGCCAGCACACGGGGGGATCCCTGCTCCCATTCCGAGGCCAGACCTGACGCGATGAAGCGCTCAAGAAAGAGGTCCGGCGCAATCCCGCATGCGTTGGCCGCATAGTCGAACGCCTCGCCCATGTTTTTTTGCGCTCTCGGCAGATATGTCTCAGCGTAGGCGTGCATCGTCCCTCTCCATTCTTTCGCGGATGATGTCGATGAGGTAGACACCTTCCGAGGGCCGTTCCGACGATTCCTTCCGGAAATCGGCCCGCGCCGCCTCGTCGCGTTCAAGACGCCTGGCATTGTAGATTGTCCACGGAACGATTTCATACCCGGTGAAACTGAGGGCCGAAAAAGCCTTTTGGCTTTTGACCATTATCTGCTCCCCAAGGTTTCCGAGGCGCATCGCCCGCGAAAGCTGCCCGACGGTTATTCCGTTTTCGAGAAAAGCCCTGACGAAGCCGAAGTAGGAGTCATCCGCCCTGTAGCCGCGAATGATGTCATAGCCGTCCGTTTCGACCGCGAACTTGCTCCGTATCCATTCCATGCCTTCTTCCTGAATGGGCGAGGCAAGGCGGACCGGACGGTTCGTGATTAGGACGTAAAGCCATTCCATGACACCCATTCCGGGGCCGTTCAGATCCAGTACCTTCAGTCCGTTTGTTGGCAGTTCGTACTTGTTTACGAAGCCATCGGCCCTGCGCGGGCAGGCCCATTCCCTGGCCAAATCGAGATTCTCCGTGCAATAGAAGCCGCGCCCGTAGTCATTGGTCGCCTTTCCCGCGCCAAACACGGGCTTCTCAACAATTACACTTGAACCATGGTACAACTTCACTATGGCACCTTGAAAAGCACCATGGTATTGTAACATTATAATGTCACGAAGTCAATTTGGAATTGTCACTAAAATAGAGACAAGGAAGGGAATACAGAGACAAGGTCGGCGCGGCGCTACGCCCGTTCAACTTCAAAGACCGCGACATCGTTGCCGGCGAGGTCGACGATGCCGTTGGCAACATGGCCGCGATGGACTTTTCCCAAATGTCCGGTCATTTGGATTGGGCATCGGACTGGCGTTGGGCCGTAGTTAACCGCAACGATGAGCGTCCGGCCGTCGCCGAAGGCGTGTTCCGTCAGGCCAACGGAAGGCGCGTCGCCCTTTTCGACAAGGTGTCTGACACCGGCGATGCGCATCGCCTCGCGATAGACGAGATAGGCCGGATTTAGCCGGACTTGTGGATGTTTGGAAGAGGCGCGACAAGGTACCGCCACCTCGAAACAGTCGGAGCGGTCGATTGAGGATATGTCGACTGGCGCGTTGACGATGAGGATGCGCCCTTTGCCGCATGGGCAGACCGTCATCATCGCGTCCCCCGTGTCGGCGTCCTCGGCCAGGACTTCGGCGCGCGTGGCGATGATGCGGCAAGTCCCGCCGGCGTCCGTGACCTCGATTGTGCGATCCGGCTCTGACTTGAGCCGCATGCGGCGGACGGATGGCGTCTTCACCATCCAGTCGACCTTGACTCCGGCCGCTTCCAAGAGTCCTGTCGGACGCATCGCCGCGCCTTTCGTGACGAACAGCGTCGCTCCAGCCTCGGCTTTTGCGACGAGCCGCTTCCACGCCGAATGCGTGTAGGAGTCGTCGCCCGTGCCTGAGACGAGGATGTAGAAGTCCGATTCGGGAAGGTCGCCCTCCGCCCCCGCGAAGCAGATGTCGAGGCCGGCCTGCCGCGCAAGGAGAAAAGTGCCGAAAGCGGCCTTCCATCCCTCCTCGCGCTCGGGGACGACGGCGACGGCGTCAATGCGCCGTGGCGGAAGCGCTTCGAATGGCAGCGAGTCGAGGAAGGCCGCGAACGAATGCATTTCATCCAGCACGGGCTTTGCGCGGCCGGTCTGGTCGAAAAGGCCGAGTTCGCGCTCGTTGGAGAACCAGTCGTATGGCGGGAAGTCCAGGTGCCCTAGGTCGGCGTTGCACCACCATAGATATCCGCGCAGGTCGTTCGCCCATGCGCTGTAGAGGGCGCAGCGGACATTGGCGGCCGTGCGTTCGCGCGAGGCCACGCCGCCTCCAAGGTTGCCGACCTCCTCGATGAAGCACGGCCTGCCGCCAAGTCCGGCGTAGAGCAACGCCTCGGCCGACGGGTGCAGTTCGTTGCGCATGGTGTCGAACGGCTCCGCGCTGCATCCAGAAGTAAAGAATGGGTAGGGGTGGACGGTCAGAATGTCCGTGAGCTCCGCATTGAGGCGGATTGGGCAGCGCGCCATGCCGTTGGTCGAGAGGGCGTGCATGCCCGATACGACGGGGCGCGAGGGATCCTCAAGGCGGATCGCCGAGGCGACGGCGTTCATCCACACCCAGAACTCGCCCTGCGACGACTCGCCCAGGCAGTTGCATTCGTTGCCAAGGTCCCACGCCGCAATGGCCGGGTGGTCGCGAAGGTCGCGGACAAGACGCCGGACATAGCGCACCTGCCACATGATCGCGTCGCCGTCCGTGACGACGTTGACACCCTCGAAGGCGGGCGGCACGAAGAGGCGTCCGCTCATCCAGCCCGTCACCAGACCGACTACAAGCCGCAGCCCGTTGCGTTGCGCCATGTCGCACATCGCGCGGAAGCGCGCAACCATTTCGTCGTCAACGCCGTCGCCGCTCACCGCGCGACCGTCGGGACCGCCCCAGCCGGCGAAATGTCCGGACCAACCGCGAATTCTGGTGATCGGCTGGAAGTCCGACCAGAGCGGGAACACGCGCAGTACGCGCAGGCCATTGGCGGCAAGGGCCTCGAATTCGAGTTCCACGAGATCCGGACGCCAGTCGCGCCACATCATCATGCCGGCGTGCCCGGCCCAGTAGTTGCATCCGGTGAAGAACTTTCCAGAGGCGAATATGCCGTCAGTATTCATGGAACCAGTATAGCAACTTTGTTGCTTCCTTTCCATGGGAATCTGCATTCGTTTTACCGGCGCACAATCTCGTAATACATGCAGCCGCCGAACGGCTGGCGCGTGGAGGCGGTGAAGCGGAGCCACCCACCCTCCGTGCGGCACGGCACTTCCGCGCGGCGACGACCGGCGGTATCAAGGGCGTAGACGGTGACTGCACCTTCGGGGCGGACGGCCAGCTCAACCTCCGCTTCCCCTGCGTGGACCATGCATCTGGACGTCCCCCAATCAAGCATGCCCTTGTGCGGCCAGAATGAACTTTTCAGAATGTCGCCGCCCCACGAGAAACCTTCGCCGTGGACATCTGTAAGATGCCATACGAGAATGCGCGATGAAGTTTGGAACGGAGCGCCGTCGAGCGAAGCGGCCGCCACGAGTGCCTGATGGCCCCTCACCGCCGCGTGGAGAACCCCGGCGTCGAACGATTCGCCATCGTGCACGAACCCGCCGCATGTCCGGGAATCCGAGACGACGATTTCTCCCTTGACGTTGTCCACGGACACGCCAACCGATGGAGCTGTGGGACTTGTCCCGTCCTCGGAGGCTACGAAGCGCCGTCCTCCAGCATCTACGGCGGGGATGCGCATGACATTTCCCGGTATGTCCACACCTTCGAATGACACTCCCAGCCGCGCCCTCCACTCAAGGTCAGGGCCGATCCAAGACGGGCGCGACGAAAGGGGTTCCCCCTCGGCATCGGCACGCATCGCCGCGGCAGTGAAATCGTTGGCGAACGCGGCCGCCGGTGTCGTCTGGTCGCCGCGCAGAAACAGCAGCGGCGGCAGTCTGTCGGCCGCCTGCATCAGCGGATCCAGCGAGAGGTCATAACGGCCCGGCGCGGCATCGACGCCGTCAAAGAGCTTTTCGCGCGAATGAGACAAGGCGAAAGTCCATAGTCCCGTCCAGTCCTGCACGGCTGCCAAGGTCCCGATGGCGAGTCCGGAAAAAGCGCGGTTGAAGTTGGGTCCAGCCGTCTGGCTCTCGCTTATGACGAGGGGACGTCCCCAGACACGGCTGAATGCCGCTCCGGCATATCTGCGGGTTCGCTCCTTGAGAGCGTTGTGGTTCTGGAACATGAGTCTGAGCTGAAGGCCGGTTTCCTCCCGTGCGGCCTTCGAGGCGTAATTGCTGTCCGCGACATAGAAGTGGAAATCAACGTAATCGCCCGCGGATGAACGCATCTTGAGAATCGCGGGAAGCACCGGTCCGTTGTTCTCGGACGTAAGCATGGCCTTCACGTGCAAATCGTCGCGCAGGAAAGGCGTTGCCCTCTTTGAGAAGCGCTCCACGCACCAGGCCCAGAAAGCGGCCTTGGCGCTGTTTTCAGGCAACGGATCCCACCAGCCGCCGGTTTCGGGAAACGTTTCAGGCGAGGCGGTCGGATAGGCGGACGGGTTTTCGGCCCGTACCTCGGCGAGCCATTGCGGCCAGAGCGCGCGGAACTCGGAAATCTTCTTGGCGTTGTCCCAGCTCGAATGCGGGCTGGACTCGTTGATCAGCACGATGAACGGCATGGCCGGCTCGTCCGCAAGGCTGCGCCCGGTATAGGGATTGACATGCGTCAGGAAGTCGCGCGCGAAGCGCTTCCAGTTGTCAAAGCCTTTGTCAGTGAACATCATCAGCAATTTGGGCGAATCCGCCCATCCGTCACGGTCAACGCCGAATTCCCGCCATAGGATGCGTCGGGAAACGTAGAGATCCGTCGTGATGTAGATGCCCTTGCGGACACATGCGGCGACAAGACGGTCGAGACGGTCGATTGCGTCGTCCGGGGGCGCGGAAGGCGGGGCTTGGTCTCCGGGCTGACCGCCGCTGCGGGCGGACTGCCCGCGCTCCGACAGGGCCTTCGCCCATTCATCGTCGTGGTGGTGTAGGCGTATGGCGTTGTAGCCAAGGCGGACCAGACGGTCCGTGACCTTATCGATTTCGTCCGGCATGAGGTAGTTAGCCGTCATGCAGAGGTTTACGCCGTAGAACCGGGCCGGAACGCCTGGGCGTCCCTCGAACTCGGCGTGTCCGTTTCGCGAGACAAGCCATCCGTGTTTTCCGGCAGGGGCGTCGACAATGCCCATGGCGGAGAAGTCCAGGGCGCTGCCAGGCTCTATGTCCCGGATGTATTCCAGAGGCACCCAGTCCGAACCCTCCTTGACAATTTGGACTTCGTCCGCGACTACGGCTCCCATGCAAAGAAGAACGAAAAGAGGCGCAAGGGATTTCATCGCTTCGTCCTTATTTCACCATCATCACGGTGGCGCCTGTATAGCGCGTCTCCAGAAAACCGGAGGAGTTCACAAAGATCTCGCAGTGGGGTACTAGAACGCCATCGACATAAACGCGCCAGCCGGAAAGATTGTCGCCAAGAAGCGTTCCGACCGCGACTGGCAGCACACATCGTCTGGGCTTATCCATGTCGCCCGTGAGGTATGCGGCGCCGCGGTATGACGGGCGGAAGTTCACGAGTGCCCCGCCGCCGGCGCCGACATCGGCGGAGAGGCTGGCGATTTCCGTTTCGGCCGGCAGCGTCAGCGACGCGCCGTGCGTAAGCGCCACTGGGAGGGCGGCGGCCGCCGAAACGGATGCGACCGAGACTTCCGCGCCATCCACCGCCAGCGTCGCGCCCGTTGCGATCGACAGGGAGCCAAGCGTCGCCGTTGTCGCGTCGTAGCGGCAGACGAAGTTCGTGCCGCACCACTGGCCCGGATTCCTTCCCGCAGGAGTAAACCCCTCCACGAGATCCAGGCGCGTCCAGCTTGCGTTGTCGAGACTTCCGAAAAGCGCCCAGCGCGTCGGGGGCGTGTTGCCGCGAACGCTCCAGCCTCCGTCGCTGCCGCCGGTAAATCCGGTGATATGCCAGGTGTATCCAGTCACCTTGCGCGAAGGACGGTATTCCACGGTCGCATGGATGTTTGAGACGGCCGCCCAGTTTTGGTCGCGCTGGTCGTAGAAGTCTGTCGACGTGTCGCCGTCCCACATGTTGGTCGGCTCGCTGTAGTAGGACGTCCCGGCGTGCGAGTAATAGTAAGCATCCCACCCCTGCGTGACGTCCGTTTCCCCATCGAGGAACTTGAACTCGGAAATCCTGACTTGATGGTTGTTTGCACCAGTCGCGCTCGTTCCATAAACGTTGAACTTGTAGAATGGATAACCGATCTCGGCGCGGCCTTTCAGGGCGAGCGCGCCGTCCTGCACATCTACGCCGTCCGTGTCTGAAGAGACAACCGAGAGCTGCCCGGTTCCCTTCTTGGCAAGCGTCACGCCCGCCGGCAGCGAGAACGGATATGAAATGTCGGAGTTGTCACCGCCCATGGACAGCGTGCAGGCGACCGCAGTTGAGTTGGCGACGGCACCATAGACCGACGTAAACTCGGCATCTACGCCTTTCATGTCGAAAGTCGCGCCGTTTTCGAGGATGAGCGAACGAAGACAATTGCCGCCGATGTTCGAAAAGGCGTTCTCAGGGTAGGAGACCAATTTGCAGCCGGCGAGCCTGATTCGTCCCCCTGTCAGAAATTTGACGTTTGGGTTGGCACTGTCCCAGCTGGTCGGAGAAGCCCAGTTTAAATTATCCGCCGTCGTCACTCTTTCGAGAACGAGGTCGCCAGCGCCGGAAATGCTGTACCAGCAACTTTTCGAGCCTGTGGCAAACCAAGTGGTCGAGGCGACATTCCCGGAGTTGGTGTCCTTTAGAAGGATAGGATTGCCACCCTCCGAAACTAGGTTGAGCGTCGAAAATGCGGCGTTGTACTCATGCGAAAAGACGCCTCCGCCGCGCTTTTTGTACTCGATGCACCCTCCCGCGAAAAATATAGTGCTGGAGCGCGCGGATCTCTGTTTTACGCAATTCTTTTTAATGCCGCCGCCGCTGGCCGCGAACTTGATGGCGGCCCCCGTCTCCAGCCGGACGGTGTCTACGGATGTGGAGTTGTCGCTCGTGTTGTTCGGCCAGAATTCGCTGTGATAGAAATACAGGCCGTTCGCGCCGTTGATTGTCACGGTCGCGTTCGTCGAGACGGTGAGATATGCGCGGGTTGGCGTGGCATCCGCCGCCGGGGCGGCCCGGTGTCCAAAGGCCATGAAGAGGCTTCCGCCGACCGTAAGGCTGGCGCCGTTTTGAACCATTAGGCGCGCCTGTCCGCCATCGTAGCCGAGGTGTATGTCGCCGGTGAGCGTAAGCGATGCTCCGGATCCGAGCGTAACGGAGGCGTCGCAGTCGCCGTCCGCGACGGTAAGGCTCGTTGCCGTGGCCGACGCGCCTGCGGGAATCGTCAGGGTCCCGTTCACGACTATGGCGTCGTAGGCGTCGCCGTTGGCGAGGTTTCTTGTTTCGCCTTGGTTGACAGTGAGATTCGCTGCGGTTGCCGTGGTGGCCGCGCCCATTGCGGCGGCAAGCGCCAATGCGAGTATTGCCTTTTCAGTCATGTCATTTGTCCCTTGTTGGAGGTCCTTGGCAGGCATGATTGCCCGCCGCGGAAATCATTCTGCCACAAGGGTATGGCGAAGTCAATGGGTTGCGTCTATTTTTTCAGAACTATTTTACGTCTATTTCTTTAGCGCCACGTCGGCGCCAGTCGGTCATGGACATTCCGGCTCGGCGGCGGAAGAACTGGCGCAAGGCGGACGCCGTGCGGAATCCGCACATCCGGGGAAGCTCTGCTATATTGGCATCCCTGCGGCGCAAAAGGACGTTCAGGCGCTCCCAGCGCATGTCCGCGATCGTTTCGAGGATGGATTTTCCGGTCTCCTCGCGGAAGCGAAGCTCGCCGTGGCCGCAGGAGCAGCCCATGGCCGCCACTACGTCGCTGACGCCTATTGGCGAGGCGAACTCCGCCGCTATGAAGGCCAGCCCGCGTTCGACATGCTCGTCCCGAGGACGGCGATAGACGTCACGCGTCGAGGCGCGGCGCGTCACTCCCGCCGCGCCATAGAGATACTCGCGCTCCGTTTTTTCCCCCCGCATCTGCAGGTCAAGCGCCTCGGCTACGAGACGTCCGCCCTCGGCCCAGTCGGGGTGGACGCTTGAAAGCGTCACCGGCGAACCCATGCAGTCGATTTCGTTGTCATCAACGCCGACTACCCGGATGTCATGCGGGCATTTTATTCCTAGCGACTCCGCAGTCATCAGGATGATGTTGGACAGACGGTCTGTTACGGCGAAAATTGAAACGGGTCGTTCCAGGTGCTGAATTTTATTCAGAGCGTCGCGGACTTCGTCGATTGCCATGTACTGGCCATCGCTGCGGGCGTTGAGGCGCACTCTGTGGCATTCGCAGCCCTTGTCGCGTAGATAGGCGGCAAAAGCGCGCTCGCGAATTTCCGACCATTTGTGCGGTTTCAGCCCGAAGACGGCGTAGCTTCGCGCCCCTTTGAAAAGGGCCTCTGCGGCGGCAACGCCGAAACTGGCGTTGTCATGGCGGACGACACATGCGCCCTTCGGCGCGTCGGAGGTGTCGAACCAGACCGATGGCAGTTGGGGCGGCGGAACAATTGGAATGCCGCCGGCATCGACATAGCCGCCGACGAACCCGGCCGGTTTGAGAATTTCAAACAACGCCGCCATGTGCGTGGCCTCGTCCACCCCGAAAACGGGATCGACGACGGCGAAGCTCCATCCACGCCGTCTGCCTTCGCGCATCAGCGAGAGCAACAGCTCGTTGTAGCTTGCGTTAACCCTCTGCGTATAGACCAGAATCGTCTTCATCGCGGGCTTGGCGTGGCTACAAGTGAAAAGACCGGGCGTTGCGGACAGAGAGGCCGGAGGAGAGGTCTAGATTGTCGCCGTTCATTATTTGAACCTCATTTTCGACGTATGAATTATCCCCAAAAACACCGTTATTTGCAAGTTCAATTTTCAAATAACGGCCAAAATTCATTTTTGTCCGTCTTGCCATTCTCCATTTTCAATTCTGTTTTGACTTTACTCCCGCGAATGTGGGGTCATACTATCGTCGTTCGTCACGGCATC
>JAEEGF011708192.1_pt1 | contig 10400 bp, 10 predicted proteins | sample 9134171 | NCBI WGS metagenome assembly JAEEGF01 (sample SAMN16246542, study PRJNA631951) | gut metagenome | biome: gut microbiome; feature: rumen; material: AP-attached | host: Bos | place: Iran: Karaj | collected 2018-10 | reverse complement strand
TGAGGGGATCGGAGGTCGTGATGTCGACGTTGGTCGACATCATCTGCATCAGCGATCCGAAGAACCGGCGCCAGCCGGTCACGTCAGCCCCCACGATCTGGTCGATGATCTGCGGCTGGGCGAAGAACGCCAGGATGCCGCCCGCAAGCGCCGAAAGGAACAGCGTCACCATCGGCGGCACTTTCTTGAAGATCATCAGAATCGTCAGGACGGGAACGAGCAGGTACCAGCCGGAGATATGGAAAGTCTCCTGCAGGACCGCCATCTGGCGGCCGATCTCGACTTCCGACGTCACGGGAACCACGAAGCCCACGATGCCGTACACCGCCAGACAGATGACGAGCGCCGGCAAGGTGGTCAGCAGGGTATAGCGGACGTGCGTATACAGGTTCACGCCGGCGATGGACGCCGACAGGTTGGTCGTATCACTCAGCGGAGAGACTTTATCGCCCAGATAGGCACCCGAAATGATTGCACCGGCAAGCCACCCCGAAGGAATGCCGATGAAGGTGCCTGCACCGAAGAGCGCCACACCGATGGTGCCCACCGTCGTCCAGGAACTGCCCGCCAGCAGCGACACCAGCGCGCACAGCAGGAAGGCCAGCACGATGAAGATCTTCGGATGGATCAGTTTCAGGCCGTAATAGATCATCGTCGGGACGATGCCCGAAAGCATCCAGGTGGCCGTCAGCGCACCGATGGAGAGCAGGATGATGATGGCGGAGCTGGTGTTGCCCAGATTCTCCCCCACCTTTTCTTCGAAAGTGCGCCAGGGCACCTTGAGGCCGTACAGGCCGATGAGACAGGTCAGGACGGCCGAGGCAAAGATGGCGATCTGGGAAGGTCCGCCGGTAAGTTCGTCCCCGAAGATGAACACCCCGACCATCAGCAGGGCGATCAGGAACAGCACGGGTACGAGCGACAGAAGGAGTCCGGGCTTCTTCATAAGCTACAGCATCTTTTTCTTGCGGAAGATCAGGAAGACCACCAGCACGATCAGGATCATGCCCGACAGGATGATGGCCATGTCCCAGTTCCCGCCCACCAGGGGCAGTTTGACATTCATGCCGTAGAAGCTGGCGATCAGCGTCGGCGGCATCAGCAGGAGCGAGACCAGCGTGAAGACCTTCATGATCTTGTTCTGGTCGAGCTCGATCAGACCGAGGACGGTATTCTGGAGGTATTCCAGGCGTTCGAAACTGAAGTCCGTATGGTTGATCAGCGACGAGATGTCCTTGAGCAGGATGCCCAGCTTGCCGTTGATCACGTCGGGGGTCTTGTCGGAACGGAGGATGCCCGAGATCATGCGCTGCTTGTCGACGATGTTCTCGCGCACCAGCATCGTGTTTTCCTGGAGCTGGTTGATGTCGAGGAGGAATTCCTCGTTGACGTCTTCGCCCAAGCTCACGCGGCGGCTGTACTGGCCGATTTCCTTCGACATCAGCTCGATCATGTCGGCGTCGAGGTCGATCCGGTTCTCCAGGATGCCCACCAGCACGTGGAAGCCCGTGGGATAGAGGCCCGAATTGAACAGGATCCGGCGCTGGATGTCGGTGAAACTGCGCAGGGGAACCTGGCGGATGGAGGTCATGGTATGGCCGGTCAGCACGAAGGAGACGCTCTCCATCGTGTAGTTCTCGGAACTCGGGATCAGGAAGTTCGTATTGGCGAAGATCGAATCGATGGTCTCGCTGTAGCGCGAAGAACTCTCGATCTCCTCGGCCTGCGCGCGGCTCTGCAGTGTGGTGTTGAGAAAGACCTCGACGGCCCGTTTCTCCTCACCCGTCGGGTTGAACAGATCGAGCCAGAGCGCATCCTCGCGCGTGATTTTCTTCAGGATGGAGAGGGATTCCGAAACTTCGGCCTGCCCGTTGCTATGGTAAAAAATTTTGATCATTTTTCCTCGAGTTTAATGGGTTGAGCATTCCGTGGGCCGGCCTCCGCCGGCGGTCACCGCTACACCCATTCTCGAGGGGTCAGTTTCTCCAGGGCCACGCGCCAGAATTCGGTGAGGCCGGCGCGTTTCTCGCGGTCGAGCGGGAAGGAGATGTTTTCCTGCAGATACTTGCAGGCGTAATCCCTGGGAAACTGATGATCATCCATGGCTACAGCCTCGGCCAGATGGCTGACGCCATAGGCCAGGGCCTGGTTGAACGAAGTGATGAAAGCCGGATTGAGCGGCTTGTTGGCGATCCAGGCGGCGAAGACGAACGGAAGGTGCTTAAGGGCGATCCATTCTTCGGCCAGATCGTACACGTAAGGAAACCTGGCGGCATTGCGCATGGCCTTGTCGCCGATAAGCAGGTAGCACTGCGAAGGATCGAGCGGCTGGGCGGAGAAATCGAAGGGCACGAACTGCGGATCGATCCCCCACTTCTCGCGGCAGAGATAGCGGGTCAGCAGCACGGAGGTGCGGCTGTCGATATCGAGCCGGATCTCGCTGACTTCGCCGATGGGGCGGCCGGAGACGACGATCACGCTGGCCACGGGGCCCGTGGCGCCGATGCAGTAATCGCCGACGATGTGGGGATCGGCCAGGTCGGCGATGGCGCCGACCGGCATGATGCCCACGTCGGCCCGGTCTTCGCGGAGCATTTTCGCCGATTCGGAAGGGGTGCAGAAATGCAGCGCCACGGAGCCGGGGGCCATGCAGGTCTCCAGCCCGTAGATGAACGGGATCGTGTTCAGATAGTTGATAGCCGCAATTCTCACCATATCCGGCAAAGTTACGAATTAATTTTTATTTGGCGGTCTCTTTGACCCGGAAAAGCCACATCCCGAAGAAGGTCAGCAGGCCGTTCACAATCAGCAGGGTAAAGCCCAGGTCGAAGCCGAGATAGCGTTTGCTCAGCAGGTTGAACACCAGGCAGAGCACCGGCGCCGCGATGGCGATCCACGGCGTGGCGCCGTCGCGCACCTTCGTCTTGGTCAAAATGCCGAAGAAGAACAGGCCCAGCAGCGGACCGTAAGTATAGGAAGCCAGCTTGTAAACCAGGTTGACCACTGCGTCGCTGCTGACGACAAACAGCACGACGATGATGATCAGGAACAGCAGGGCCACCCCGGCGTGCACTTTCTTGCGGATGGATTCCTTGCGGGTTTCGGTCAGGTCCTTGCGCTCGTTGAAATGCAGGTAGTCCACGCAGAACGACGTGGTGAGCGAGGTCATCGCCGCACCCGCGCTCGGATAGGAAGCCGAGATCAGGCCGATCAGGAAGAGCACGCCCACGCCGACGCCGAAATACTGGCTGGCGATGGTCGGGAACAGTTCGTCGGTCTTGGTGATGCCCAGGGCGTCGAAGCCGCCCAGGCTCTGCGCATAGACGCACAGCAGCGCGCCCATCAGCAGGAAGAAGAAGTTCACCACCACGATGATGATGGAGGTGGTGTACATATTTTTCTGGGCCGCCTTGATATCCTTGCAGGCCAAGTTCTTCTGCATCATCGCCTGGTCGAGGCCGGTCATCGCGATGGTCACGAAAATACCCGAGATGAACTGCTTGACGGCGTTGGTACCGTGGCTCCAGTCCCAGTCGAACCAACTGGTGAAGGTATGGCCGGCGCCCACCGTGCCGGCGTTCTCATTGACCGTTCCGCCGACCACGGAAAACATTTCCCCGAAGCTCCAGCCCATGTTCCGGCAGATGTAGTAGATGGTCAGGCCGACGGCCAGCAACATAAAAGTGGTCTGCAGCACGTCGGTCCAGATGATGGTCTTCACGCCGCCCTTGTAGGTGTAGAAATAGAGCAGCACCAGGAAAATGGCCGTAATGAGGGTGAACAGCAGCAGCGGCGACATCTTGCCCGCCATGCCGCGCGGCATGAAGGCGAAGAACACCACGATGACCACGAACACGCGGACGGCGGCGCCCAGGACGCGGGAGACCATAAACACAGTGGATCCCGTCTTGTGCGACTTCGGCCCGAACCTTTCCCCGAGATAGGTGTAGATCGAGGTGAGGTTCATCTTGTAGTAGAGCGGCAGCAATACCTTCGCAATGATGATGTAACCGCCCACGAAACCGAGCACCAGCGGCATATAGAAGAAATTCTGGACCCAGACGTTGCCGGGCACCGAGATGAAGGTGACGCCGGAAATCGAGGCGCCGATCATGCCGTAGGCCACCACGGGCCAGGGTGCTTTCTTGTCGCCGGAGAAGAAGGAATTCGATCCGGCCTTGCGCCCCGTGATCCAGGAGATCAGGAACAGGAGCGCGGTATAAGCGGCGAATGCCACCAGAAACCATACGAAGGGAAAGTCGTGTCGCATAGGTCAGGGTTTGAAGATTTGTCGGTTGGCGATCGAGCGGCCGAGGGTCAGCTCGTCGGCGTATTCGAGATCATCGCCGAAGCCCACGCCGCGCGCAATGGCGGTCACGGTCACGGGAAAACGGGCGATCTGCTTGTAGAGATAATAGGCGGTGGTCTCCCCTTCCATGCTGGTGCTCAAGGCGAGGACCACTTCGCGGACCTCGCCTTTTTCCAGGCGGTCCGTCAGTTCACGGATGCGGAGGTCTCCCGGGCCGACGCCGTCGATCGGCGAAATGATGCCGCCCAGGATATGGTACAGGCCGCGGTATTGGCCCGTGTTCTCGATGCTGAGCACGTCGCGCAGGCTTTCCACCACGCAGACGACGCTCCGGTCGCGGCGCGGGTCGCTGCACAGCGGGCAGACGCCGTCGTCGGAGACCATCCCGCAGTCGGGACAGAAGCGGATGTCGCGCTTGAGGCGCGTCAGGGCGCCGGCGAACTGCTCGACGTTCTCGCGGGGCAGGTCCAGCAGGTGCAGGGCCAGCCGCAGGGCCGTCCGCTGCCCCACCCCGGGCAGCGAGGAGAGCTGGGCGACGGCCTCTTCCAGCAAGGCGGACGAGTAGGTGCGGCGGAACATCGGCAAGCCGGGTTATTTGCGCTTGTCGGGATTCTGGGCGAAATAGGTATCCACGGCGTTGCGGACGGAGCCGTAGTGCAGCAGCATGGCCTTGGCTTCGCCATAGTCTTCGAGCCCCGTCTCGTCCATGATCATCTTCGTGCCGCGGTCCACCAGTTTTTTGTTGGTGAGCTGCATGTCCACCATCTTGTTGCCCTTGACGTGGCCCAGGCGGATCATCGCGGAGGTCGAGATCATATTGAGGATGAGCTTCTGGGCGGTGCCCGATTTCATCCGGGTGCTGCCGGTCACGAACTCGGGGCCGACCACGGCCACGATCGGGACTTCGGCGGCAGCGGCGACGGGTGCGTCAGGATTGCAGGTGATGCAGCCCGTCAGCAGGCCGCGCTTGCGCGCCTCTTCGATGGCACCGATCACATAGGGCGTGGTGCCGGAGGCGGCGATGCCAACCACGGTGTCATCGGTCGTCGGTTCGAAGGCTTCGATATCCTTCCAGCCCTGGGCCTTGTCGTCCTCGGCGCCTTCGGCGGCGCGGCGGATGGCGCTGTCGCCACCGGCCATCATGCCGATGAACAGGTCGTAGGGCGCGCCGTAAGTCGGCGGGATTTCGGAAGCGTCGAGAATACCGAGCCGGCCGCTGGTGCCGGCGCCCACGTAGAAGACGCGGCCGCCGCGCTTCACGCGCGGCACGATGCCTTCGACCAGTTTCTCGATCTGCGGAATGCAGCCGGCCACCACCTCGGGTACGTGCCGGTCTTCCCGGTTCATGCCCTCGAGCAACTCCCGGGTCGTCATCTTGTCCAGGTTCGTGTAGTTCGAACTCTGCTCGGTAACTTTCATCGGATTATCGTTTTATTTTGTGTTCTTGTGATAGGCGACCAGGCCGTCGATCGGGCCCTGCAGGATGATGCCCATCCGCATGCCCGCGGCGTTCACGGCCTTTTCGAGGATGTCCTTGTAGTAGTAAGCGATGGAACCCACGAAGTTCACCGGATACTTCTTGTAGTCGTAGTGAATGATGTTGCGGCGCAGGAATTCTTCGAAACTGCTCTTGAGCAGGTTCGCCATATGCGGGTGATTCTTGAACTCGGCGATGAAGGGTGAGAACGACGCCAGGAACCGGCTCGGCATCGGTTCGCGGTACACCTTCTGGACGATGGCCATATAATCGAGGCCATAGCGCTTGGTGAATTCCTTTTCGACGGGTGGCGGAAGCAGGCCCTTGATGAAATCGGAGAGCAGCCGCTTGCCCAGGTAGGCGCCGCTGGCTTCGTCGCCGAGGATGAATCCGCCGGCGCGGACATTCTCCGCAATCCCCTCCCCGTCATAGAAACAACTGTTCGAGCCCGTACCCAGGATGCAGGCGATGCCCGGCTTGTGGCCGCACAGCGCGCGCGCCGCCGCCAGCACGTCGGATGCGGCTTCGCAGGTCGATCCCGGGAATACTTTTCCGAAGCAACGCTCCAGTTTGGCAGATATCTCGCCGCCCACCATACCGGCCCCGTAGAAGAAGATCGCGTCAACCTTCGTCCCGATCTCGGGAACCAGTTTTTCCGTCAGAATAGATTCGATTTCGGCATCCTCCATGAAAACCGGATTGATGCCCACGGTCTCGATCGCCTTGACCGACCCGTCGTCCAGAATAGCCCGCCACGAAACCTTGGTCGAGCCGCTGTCCGCTATCAGTTGCATAGTATGTCAAATTATTGATTATCCAACAAAGATAATCAAATAATCCGACATTATCAATCTACATACACCCCGTTGCGGCGCCAGTTGCGGATGCCGAAGCAGGACATGATGATGTAGCAGACATACATCGCGGCCATCCAGTACATGCCGCTGTAGATGAAGACGCCGACGGTCAGCAGGTCGAGGCCGATCCAGATGAACCACTGGCACATATACGACTTGCTGAGGAAGAAGGTGCCGACCATGCTGCCCACGGCGATGAAGGCGTCCCAGTAGGGCTGGCTCGGGAACAGGGCGGTGCCGTTGGCTTCGGCGTACACCCGGAGGATGTGGGCCAGCGCGAAAAAGGCCGGGACGGCGATGCCCAGGGTCCAGGCGCCCGTCTTCCAGTCGAAACGGCGGATGGCCACTTTCTGCCCGGTGGGATTCTTCTCCTCCCCGTACTCGGCAATCGCTTCTTCCTTGATCTCCTTGAACGCGTGGATGCCATAGAAGGCCATCACGATGTAGTAGACCTGGATGACCGTCATCGACAGGAAGTTGTTGTGCCAGTAGACGAAGATGTTCAGGATGGAGGTCAGGATGCAGACATACCAGAGCAGCCGCGTCTTGCGGATCTCCAGATACACATAATAGATCCCCACGACCATGGCGAGAATCTCCAGCCAGCCCCAGATGTCCAGGCCGGCAAAATAGGCCAGCGCCTGCTCGAGCATGGGCTAGGCTCCTTCCAGGTCGAGCACCGTCTTCACCGGAACGTCTTCCGGGAACTTGGCGACGCTGCCGAAATCTTTCAGATTGATGATGAAGCTGGCGTACACCTGCTTCGGATGGAATTGCTTGACCAGTTTGACGGCCGCCAGGGAGGTGCCGCCGGTGGCCAGCAGGTCGTCGTGCACCAGCACCACGTCGTCTTCGACGATGGCGTCGGTGTGCATCTCGATCCGGTCGTGGCCGTATTCCAGGGAATACTCCATGCTGACCGTATCGGCGGGCAGTTTGCCCGGTTTGCGGATCAGCACGAAGCCTGCACCCAGGCGAGAGGCCAGCGCGGCTCCCATCACGAAGCCGCGGCTTTCGATGCCGGCCACTTTCGTGATGCCCTTGTCCTTGTATTCCTCATAGAGGATATCCTCGACTTCCTTGAAAGCGACGGGATCCTTGAACAATGTGGTGACATCCCAGAAGAGGATTCCTTTTTTCGGGTAATCGGGCACAGTCCGCAGACTGGCGATCAGGCTTTCTTTGCTCATCTATTTCTTTTCGACTAAGGTGATTCGGTACATTTTCGGCCAGTATTTGCCGGTGAGCCAGATGCCGCCGCGGGCGTCGACGGCGATGCCGTTGAGCACGTCGGTGCTGGGCTTGCGGAGCGCGGCGGGCAGCAGCCCCCGGCAGTTGATCACGCCCGTCACCGCGCCCGTCTGGGGATTGATGCGGACGATCTGGTCGGTGCCGTAGACATTGGCCCAAATCTCGCCCTTGATGTATTCCAGCTCGTTCAGATACATGACTTTCTGCCCGCGCAAGGTGACGGTAATGGTCCGCTCGGGTGCGAAGGTATCAGGATTGCGGAAAGTGATCGTGGAGGAACCGTCGCTCATGATCAGACTCTTCCCGTCAGTGGTCAGGCCCCAGCCCTCCCCGTTGTAGCGGCAGGTGCCGATCTTCTCGAGCGAAGCGAGGTCATAGACGAAGCATTCGTGCTCCTGCCAGGTGAGGATGAAGAGGCGGCCGTTCAGGACGCAGGACCCTTCGACAAAATAGCGGCCTTCGAAGTTCAGGCGCTTGAGCACCTTCCCCGTCTGGAGATCGACCTTGCGGAAGCTGGATTGCCCATACTGCCCGGCCGACTCATAGAGCTGCCCTTCGTGGAAGAACAGGCCCTGCGTGTACGAAGCGACGTCGTGCGGCACGGTCTCCTCCACCTTGAACCCGTAGGTCTTGGCGTTCTGCGCCGAGGCGGTGCAGGCACAGGAAGAAAGGGCGATCAGTGCGGCGAGAAGGATATGGGAAAGGCGTTTCATGGTCGGGGCTATTGGGAGTACTTCCGGTAATTCCCGCTCTGTTTCTTGACCGGCTCGCAGGTCAGGCCCACGCCGAGTTTCTTGAAGACCTTGCGGTCCACTTCCGTGAGCATCACGGTGCAGTGGACCTGGCAGCCCTTGAGCTGCGGCAGGCAGTCGATGGCCTTCCGGCAGTTCTCGTCGGACAGGCTCAGCATCGAGATGGCAACCAGCACCTCGTCGGTATGGAGGCGCGGATTGTGGCCGTGCAGGTACGACACTTTCGTCTTCTGGATCGGTTCGATCATTTCGGCGGGAATCAGCTTGACCGGATGCGGGATGCCGGCCAGGTGCTTGAGTGCGTTCAAAAGCAGTGCCGCACTCGGACCGAGGAGCGGACTCTGCTCCGCGGTGACGACCGTGCCGTCGGGGAGCTCCATGGCGGCGGCGTACTCGTCGCTGCTGGCTTCGCGCTGCTTGGCGGCCACCGTCACACGCCGGTATTCCGTGGCCAGGTTGGCCTGTTTGAGCAGGAGCGTGAGCTTGTTCACCTCCTTTTCATTGTCTTCGCCTTCGGCCATGTTGCACAGGCCGGAATAATAGCGGCGGATCACTTCGTTATTGGCGGCTTCGCGGCATACGTCGTCGTCGCTGATGCAGAAGCCGATCATATTGACGCCCATATCGGTGGGCGACTTGTACGGGTTGCTGCCGTAGATCTGGGTGAATAGCGCATCGAGCACGGGGAAGATTTCGATGTCGCGGTTATAGTTGACGGCCACCTGGCCGTAGGCCTCGAGGTGGAACGGGTCGATCATATTGACGTCGTCCAGGTCGGCGGTGGCGGCTTCGTAAGCGATGTTGACGGGATGTTTCAGCGGCAGGTTCCACACGGGGAAGGTCTCGAACTTGGCATAGCCGGCCTTCACGCCGCGCTTGCTCTCGTTGTAGAGCTGGCTCAGGCACACGGCCATCTTGCCGCTGCCCGGGCCGGGGGCCGTGACCACGACGAGCGGCTGGGTGGTTTCCACATAGTCGTTCTTGCCGAAGCCTTCGTCCGAAGCGATGAGGGTCACGTTGGTCGGATACCCTTCGATAATATAGTGGTAATAGGCCTTGATGCCCATCCGCTCCAGCCTTTCACGGAAGGCTACGGCGCTGGCCTGGCCGTTGAAATGCGTAATGACGACGGAATTGACTTTCAGGTCACGGCTTTCGAACTCTTCGCGCAGGCGCAGCACGTCGACGTCGTAGGTGATGCCCAGGTCGCTGCGGATCTTGTTCTTCTCGATGTCGACGGCGGAGACGACGATGACGATCTCCATCACGTCGCGCAGCTGCATCAGCATCTTGAGCTTGCTGTCGGGCTCGAAACCAGGCAGCACGCGGCTGGCGTGGAAATCGTCGAACAGTTTGCCGCCGAATTCCATATAGAGTTTGTCCCCGAAATGCGAAATGCGTTCTTTGATGCGATCTGACTGAATCTTCAGATACTTGTCGTTGTCGAAGCCGATTTTCATAGTCCCGTTAGTCATTTAACGGGTTACAAAGATAGAAAAAAAACGCGACAAACCATTTTTCTTGTACCTTTGCAAGCGGCAAGCTTTTCTGTCGCGCCGCCTTCGGGCGGTGAGGAAAGTCCGGACAGCGCAGAGCGCCTCCCTGTGGAAAGCACAGATGGGTGAAAGTTCATGGAGCGCGTAACAGAAAACAACCGCCGGTTTAGCTCGGACTTGATCCGGGGCCGGCAAGGGTGAAAACGCGGGGTAAGAGCCCACGACCGGCGTCGGCGACGCCGCCGGGGTACGCACCGG
>JAEEGF011655031.1_pt1 | contig 10401 bp, 4 predicted proteins | sample 9134171 | NCBI WGS metagenome assembly JAEEGF01 (sample SAMN16246542, study PRJNA631951) | gut metagenome | biome: gut microbiome; feature: rumen; material: AP-attached | host: Bos | place: Iran: Karaj | collected 2018-10 | reverse complement strand
GACGACTACCTCGTGAAAGAGTCGCAGGAGATGCGCGACAAGTATGTCGAGCATGTGACCAAGATGTTCCAACTCACCGGCACCGACTCCATCGAGGCCGCCAAGAAAGCCAAGGCCATCCTTGCCTTGGAGACACAGATGGCCAAGAACTCGTTGAGCCGCGTGGAGATGCGTGACCCCGACCGTTTGTACAACAAACGCAGTCGCGCCGAATTGCAGAAATCGACCCCTATCTTCAACTGGGACAACTATTTCAAAGCCGCTGGCGCTCCTGAATTCGACAGCCTCAACGTGGGCATGCCCGACTTCATCGCCAACCTCAACAAGATCATCCTCAACACCGACCTCAACACCATCAAGGACTACCTGCGCTGGAAAGTCATCCACGGCAGCGCCTCCATGTTGAGCAGCGACCTCGACGCCGAGAACTTCAGCTTCTATGGCAAATACCTCTATGGCCAAGAAGTGCAGCAGCCCCGCTGGCGCCGCATCCTCGACGCCACTTCAGGTTGCCTTGGCGAAGCCGTTGGCCAACTCTATGTCGAGAAGCACTTCCCGGCAGAAGCCAAAGAGCGTATGCTCAACCTCGTCGGCAACCTGCGCACCGCCTTGGGCGAACGCATCAAGAACCTCGAATGGATGAGCGATGAGACCAAAGCCAAAGCCCTCCATAAGCTCGATTGCTTCAACGTGAAGATCGGTTACCCCGACAAGTGGAAGGACTACAGCAAGTATGAAGTCACGCCCGAATCGTACTTCCAGAACGTACACCGCGCCATCCGCTTCGAGAACGAAAGAGACATGGCCAAGATCGGAAAGCCCGTCGACAAGGAAGAATGGTTCATGACGCCTCAGACCGTCAACGCCTACTACAGCCCTGAGATGAACGAAATCGTGTTCCCCGCCGCCATCCTTCAGCCCCCGTTCTTCAACATGGATGCTGACGACGCCGTCAACTACGGCGGCATCGGCGTGGTGATCGGCCACGAGATGACCCACGGCTTCGATGACCAAGGCTGCAAGTACGACGAAAAAGGCAACCTCAACAACTGGTGGACCGAGGAAGACGCCGCCAAGTTCAAAGAGCGCACCGCTCAACTCGCCAAACTCTTCAACGAGTTCCAAGTGAGAGGCTACCAAATCAACGGAGAGCTCACCCTTGGCGAAAACATCGCCGACCTCGGTGGCCTGAATGTGGCTTGGGATGCCTACCAGATGACCGAAGAGGCTAAGGCCAACCAAAGCATCGACGGCTTCACGCCTGCCCAGCGCTTCTTCATCAGCTACGGCACCATCTGGCGCAACAACTCGCGCGACAAGTACATCGAACGCCAGGTGAAGACCGACGTGCACTCGCCCGCCGAAGCCCGTGTCAACCGCACCCTCGGCTCGATGCCGCATTTCTATGAGGCCTTCGACATCCAGCCTGGAAACGGCATGTATATAGCCCCGGAAGAACGTGCTAACATCTGGTAATCAACAACAATTTGTAGAGACGTGCCATGGCGCGTCTCTACATTGTTCCATCAAAAATGGGATTTAAACAATTCATAGGAAAAACGAGGCTCAAGCTCGGCGGCTGGAAGATGGTCAACACCTATCCTGACCTCGGCAATGCCGTCTGCATCGTGGCACCTCACACCGCCATCAAGGACTTCTTCATCGGCTTGGCCTTCTATTGGGCGCAAGGCATCAATTTCAAGGCCATGATGAAAGTCGAGTTCTTCCAATACTGCGGCGGCATCTTGAGCCGTCCGCTGAAGAAACTCGGCGCCATCCCTGTCAACCGTGGCCACAAGAACAACCTTGTGGAACAGATGGTCGAGATGTTCAGCCAATGCGAGAACACCCATCTTGTCATCTGCCCTGAAGGCACACGCAAGAAGGTAAAACATTGGAAAAAAGGGTTCTATGTCATTGCAGAAGGCGCCCATTTGCCTATTGCACTTGGCTTCATCGACTATAAGAAGAAACTCTGTTCGCTTGAGAAAGTCATCTATCCTTCAGGCGATTACGAGAAAGACCTGGCCGAGATTTGGGATTACTACCGTTCCCGAAAAGTCATGGGAAAACATCCCGAACAGTTTAACCTTTACGACGAATACGAAAAAGACTAAACCATGATCGAGCTGAGCACAAAAATCCACGACAAGTTCACCTTGGAGTTCAAGGTGGGGTTCAACACGGGACAAGCTGTCAAACCCATGAAATACAGCGACTACGTGATGAACACATGGATTTTTGTGCCCAACAGTCTCGACATCAACGCGGCCAAGTACAGCAAAGACGACTTCTACCGCGACCTCAAGTCGGGCGTCAGACTCATCACCCCCTCCTATGGCATGCATGAGCTGGCCAACGACGACACGCTGCTGCCCAGCCAGGCACTCACCGACAACTTCAACGACTTGCATGCCGCGCCCGACGACACGCAGGACCTCACCCACACCGTCAAGATGTATTGCGCCATCGCCAAGAGCGCTTTCCGCAACGCGTGTTTCGCTGTCACAGAAGAAACCGACGACGGACAACGGATGGAGTCGTGCCGACAGTTCCTCGACGACGGACCCAAGATACTGGCGCGCTTCCGCGGCCTCTACAACCAGCTGACCGACGACAACGCCACCGACCGCACACGGCAAGTCTTCGCCTACGGCGACGAGTTCCTGAGCAACGTGTTGGAGAAATACACCTACCGTCTCCGCGACGCCATCCGTCTCCACCATTCCGAGGAATACACTCAGCACGAGCCTCGTTTCAAGGAGGTGCTGTTCGACGAGAGGAACTATCGTGAGCAAAAGGGCTACCTCAGCGTGAAAGTCGACGACGACAAAGGCAACGAGGACTTCGTCTTCCGTGCCAGCCTGCTCAAGAAATTCAGCGAGAGCGACCTCTACCTCAACGCCACCAAGCGCAAGAACACCTTCCTCGTGGAGCAGATCCTCTACAGCCTCGCCGCCGGCGCCGCCATGGTAGTGGCCACCCTGTCGTCGTTCTTCTTCCAGCAACGCTACGGCAACTTCACCCTACCCTTCCTTATCGCACTGGTCATCAGTTACATGTTCAAGGACAGGCTGAAAGACTGGCTGCGGTTCTACTTCGCACGGCGTGTCAGCAGCAAGGTGTTCGACACCCGCACCGACTTCCGCATCAAAGGGCGCCACATCGGCTGGAGCAAGGACAGCGTCGACTTCATCGACAGCGACAAGATCATCCCCGAGGTGATCGAGTTGCGCAGCCGTAACCCCCTCTTCGCCGAGGTGAGTGGCAAAGACGAGAAGGTGATGCTCTTCCGCAAGAAGGTGCAGCTCTGGCCCAGCGAATTGGCCAAGGCCAGCCCCTATCCGCTCAGGGGCATCAACGACATCCTGCGCTATAACATCACGGAATTCACGCGCAAGATGGACAACCCGAGTTTCCCGCTCTCGGGCACCTGGGAAGACAACGAATACAAACCCGTCGAAGGCAAGAAGGTATACCACATCACCTTCGTCATCCAATGCGTTTACGAAGGCAAGACCGAATACAAGCGCATCGTGGTGCGTTGCGATAGGGACGGGATTGTGGACGCGAAAGTCAGCTGATTATCTCATTTCGAAACTGCCGGAAAGCATACCGTTTTCCGAGTTTCCGCCAACCATAACAGTGAATTCACCAAGCTCCATATGCCAGCCCTTTTCCTTAGAATAGACGGCCAAATCGCGTGCGGTAAGAGAGAAAACGACCTGTTTGGATTCACCTTTATTAATATGGATTCTTTGGAAGCCTTTCAGCAGCTTTGAGGCGGGAGCGATGCTGGCCACTTCATCGCGGACATAGAGCTGGACGACCTCGTCGCCATCATAGGGGCCGATGTTTTTGATGGAGCAAGTGATTTTGAAGAGGGTGTCGGCCATAGATCCTCTCGCCCTGCCGTCCAAGCGAAGGTCGCTGTATTCGAATTGGGTATAACTCAAACCATAGCCAAAGGGGAACAACGGCTTAGCGGATTCCTCCACATAATCGCCCGTTTGAGGTTGGGAATAATAGATGGGGATTTGTCCCATTGAACGTGGCACCGAGATAGGCAGACGGCCTGCCGGATTGTAGTCACCCCAGAGGATGTCGGCCATGGCGGAACCACCCTCCATGCCAGGATACCACAACGTCAACAGGGCATTGGATTTTTCGTTGGCGAGATTCATGTCCAATGGACGGCCTTGGATGTAAACCGTCACGACAGGTTTACTCGTGGCATAAATGCGCTGCATCAGTTCCTCTTGCTTGCCCAACAATTTCAATGTCGATCGGTCATAGCCTTCGCCGCAGTCCATGTCGGAAACATGCTCGTCGACGATAGCGGCGCCTGTGTCTTCATAACTCGTTTTGAAATCGCGGGCGGAGGAGCCACCTACCACCAAGACCACCACATCGGAGGCTTTAGCGACGCGTACGGCTTCATCAATGTCGGCATCGTTCTCATCGCGCACGGCACAGCCTTTGGCATACAGCACCTCTGCCCTGCCTTTATCACGGATACCTTCGAGCATGGTCACAATGCGACCGGAGTCTTGAGGGGCAGTGTAATCGCCTAACTGGTTGTACATATTGTCGGCATTCGGACCGATGACAGCCACCTTTTTGACTTGTTCGCCAAAAGGCAAGATGCCGTCGTTTTTCAACAAAACGGCTGATTCCAAAGCCACTTGTTTGGCAAGTTGGGCATTTTCTTTTGTGCCCACTTCTGCCTCGGCCAAAGCCTCATCAACGTATGGGTTTTCAAACAATCCAAGGTCGTATTTCAATTGCAAGACATGGCACACGGCGCGGTCGATGTCGGCTTCGGTGACGAGGCCCCGTTGCAGGGCTTCTTTCAGGAAGCCGCCATAGTTATAGCCACCCAAATCGATGTCGGCACCCGCTTTCAAGGCCATGGCAGCGGCCTCGGCAGGGTCGGCAGCCACATGTTGGGTGGCATAAATGGCGTTGACGGCATTCAAGTCGGAGAAAACGACACCTTTGAAATCCCAGGAATTCCGAAGCACTTCTTGGAGCAGCCATGAATTAGCAGAACAGGGCACGCCATCGATGGTGTTGTAAGATGTCATCACGGTCTTGGCGCCGCCTTCGCCAATCGCTTTTTCAAAGGATGGCAGATAATCTGTCATCAGGCGATTCTGGCCCACCTCCGCAGTGGCGGCATTATGACCGCCTTGTGGGATGCCGTAGGCCGCCAGATGTTTCAAGGTGGCACCGACGTTTTTCTGCATGCCTTTCACGACGGCCGTGCCCAGCGTGCCTGAGAGATAAGGGTCCTCTCCAAACGTCTCTTCCACCCTCGACCACCTTGGGTCGCGGGCAATGTCGAGGACGGGGCCATAGCCTACTTGTGCGCCTTGCAGACGCACTTCGCGGCCCATTGCCTCGCCCATCTGCTCCAATAGTGCAGGATTCCAAGTGCTGGCTTGACCGATGCCCGTAGGAAAGACGGTCGTGCCCACCGCCATGTGGCCGTGTGGCGTCTCTTCGCAGAACAATAGCGGAATGCCAAGGCGCGTGTTCTCCACCGCATGGCGTTGCATCATGTTGATCAGTCTCGCCGATTCACGAGGATGCAGGCCTGTCTCCACTGTCTTCCTCGACCATGGGTCGGCACGCAGCACACCCCAACAGGAGCCCAATGGCATCGTGTCCATCCTGCCAAGGAAGTCATCGGAAAGCCAAACGGAGTCGCCCTCCTTGCCGTAGAAATCAAAGCCTATGGGACAACTCAGCTGACCGCATTTTTCCTCGAGGGTCATCTGCGACAACAACGATTCAACGGGGTCCTGCTTCTTTGTGCACGAACAGAGCAAGACCACGACAATGAATAATATGGACAGGCCTCTACGCATATCCTTTTTATCACAAAACTTGCAAAACCGTCAAAACCTCTTTGGGGTTAGGGAAAGCCTGCCAACCGGCGGCTTTCCGGCGGCAACACGGTTGTGTAGCCGCCCACGTTTCCCTTTGGTTTTGCATGTTTTGAAGGTTTTGTTTCCTCTTACACCAAGTGCGCGATCAGGTCTTCCCGCTCGCCTGGCAGCATGTCAATGACGGGAATCTCCACCATCGTGTAGCAGCCCGGTTGCAGGCGCATCGTGGCGCGAGCCACGTTGACCAGCACCTGTCCCGTCAGAGCGGGGTTGTTGATGCTCATGTTGAACTCCATGCGTTGGTTCTGGGTCTTGCCCGAGACGCCCTTGCGCACCAGGTTGACGCCATGGCCCATGTCGCGGACGGCATCCACGCTGTCGACGGCGAACACATGGGTCTCGTCGTTAGCGAAATACGGGTCGGCCTTGATGTCGGCGGTCACCTGCTCAAGGGTGGCACCATCTTCCAGCTCGACATACACCATGCGGCGATGGATGCCTTCGCCCAACGGGATGGTCATCGAGAGGGCGTTCTTCACGCCTTTCTTGGAGCGCACGCATACGCTGTGGCCCATCGACATGCCAGGGCCAAAGTTAGTGTACGACAAGCCTTTAGGCGCGAGGCTCTGCATCAAAGTACGAACGATGGAGTCCGAGCCTGGGTCCCAACCAGCGGCGATGACGCTGACGGTCTTTGTTTCCTTATTAATCGGCATCAGCTCGCGACGGTAGTCCACGATGGAGGTATGGATATCGAAAGAATCCACGGTGTTAATGCCCAAGGGCAGGATCTGTTTGGCATACTCTGGGCAGCTGCGCGTGGGGCAGGCCAGAATGGCCACGTCCACGTCTTTCAGTTCCTTGATGTCTTTTACTACCTCGTACTGGGAGAGTTCAATAGTCTTGTTAGCATTGCGGCGGACGATACCAGCCACTTCGAAATCGGGGGCGGCTTCAAGAGCTTCCAAAGCGTAGCGGCCCACATTGCCGTATCCAACGACGGCGGCTCTGATTTTCTTCATTGTTTTGAGATTTAAAGGGCAAAATTATAAAAATACCTTCATTCAAAACTCAATTAAAGGTGGATTTTCTTGCCCACCCATCAAAAAAAAGTGTATTTTTGCCGTTTAATTAATTCATCACCAATGAAAAAACTGAGTTTCATTCTTTTATTATTGGCCGCCACCCTCTTTGCGCAGGCCGAGACCATCCAACACGTTTATCATTACGGACAACCCGTCGTCAGCGCACGCGACGGCTACCAGCAGATCGGATTCCAGGGCTGCCTTCCCAACGGCACCGTAGGCGAGCCCACCCTGCCCTGGCAGAGCGTCAGCCTGATGCTGCCCCAAGGCCAACAGGCCGTGGCCATCGACGTGACGTTCTCCGACTTCGTCGAGTTGGACGGCACCTTCAACCTTTATCCTTATCAACAACCGCGGCCCGTCTCCAACGAGACAGAGATCCCCTTTGCCAAAAAAGAGAGCCTCTATCGTTCGGGAGAGGTCTACCCCACCAGAGCCTTCGGCGCGGTGAGCACACAATATCTCAACGGCGTGGTCTTCGCCTTCGGCGGCTTCACCCCGTTGCGCTATGTGCCGGCCACGGGTAAGGTCAGCTACGCGCGCACCGTGACGGTGAGCATCGAGACCTCCACGAGCCGCGACGACCACAGCCGCATGCTGTGGCTCACGCCCGAGAATGAGGCCTCCATCAAGCGTCTAGCGCAAAACGAGAGCGTGCTGGGCACCTACACACGCCGCGGCCGCTCCATCAGCGGCTACGACATGCTCGTCATCACCGCCGAGGAGTGGATCCCGAGCTTCGGCGAATACCTCAACCTCTACAACGACAAGGGCATCCGCACCCGCATCGTGGCCTTGGAAGACATCTATGCCACCATGGACGGCCGCGACGCGCAAGAGCAGATCCGCAACTATATCATCCAGGAATATGAAGACAACGGCATACAGATGGTGAGCCTCGGCGGCGACGTCAGCATCGTGCCCTACCGCAGCCTCTACTGCTGGGCGCAGGAAGGCTACGAAGACCAGCTGCCCTCCGACATGTACTATGCCTGCCTCGACGGCACCCTCAACGACGACAACGATGACCGTTGGGGCGAAGTGGGCGAAGACGACCTGCTGCCCGAGTTGGGCATCGGACGTCTGCCCTTCAACAACGACCAGCAGTTCGAGACCGTCATGCGCAAGACCTTCAGCTACCTGCAGACCCCCGTCCTGGGCGAATTCACCTCCCCCATCCTGGGCGCCGAGCACCTCGGTGACGGCTACTACGGCAACGTAGACATGGAGCGCCTCATCGGCGAAAACAACGACTACGACTACACCACCTACGGCTACCCGGAAGACTACAGCTTCAAGCGCTACTACGCCACGCCCACTCATGAGTTCAGGGGCAGCGAGTTCCGCAATGTCATCATCACCGGCGGACAATACGTCCACCATGTGGGTCACGCCAACGCCGACTATGTGGCAGGCTGGACGGGAAGCGCGTTGGGCAACGACTACTTCTCGGGCAACGACGGCATCCGCCACAACTTTATGCTGTTCCACTCGCACGGCTGCATCTGCGGTGACTTCCCCGGCAGCTGCGTGCTTGAAAAGATCATCACCATCCCGACGGGCTTCGTCGTCACCACAGGCAACTCACGCTACGGCTGGTATGTGCCGTGGGGCGACGGCATGGCTGCCCACATCCACCGAGAGTTCGTCGACGCCTACTGCCACGACCACGTCCCCTCGGTGGGTATGGCACTGCGCGAAGCCAAGATCGCCACGGCACCCTGGGTGACCGCCTATGGCGAGGAAGGCTGCCTGCGTTGGAACATCTACTGCCTCAACGTGTTGGGCGACGGTGCCTTGTATCCTTGGTTTGCCGAGCCTTTCACGCCCGATGTCAGCTACGAACAAGGCATCCTTCAAGGTAGCGCCGGCACCCTCGTCACCGTCAGCACCGACGGCACCCCGCTCGAAGGCTTCCGCGTCAGCATCTTCAACGGAGACGATCTCATCGCCTTCGGCATGACCGACGCCAACGGCGAGGCCTTGCTCGTATTCAACAGCCCCGACGAAGTGCTTGGCGAGCTGCGCCTCATCGTCACGGGACAGAACGCCTGGCCGCAGCAGCTTCCCATGACGGGTCTCACCGAGGGAGAGCCTTTCCTATATGTGACGGGCCACGCCTATCACGACACGAACAACAACATCCCTGAAAACGGCGAGACCATCATGTTGGGCCTCACCGTCGTCAACCCGAGCACGACGGACATCAACAACGTGAGCGTCGACATCACCTGCGACGACCCGCAGATTGAGGTCACTCAAGGCCATGCCGAATATGCCACCATTCCCGCTCAAGGCAACATCGTCGCTGGAAACGCCGGCACCTTCGTTGTCAGCGACACCGCCATCGACCAGTCGCGTATCCTGCTCCATGTGACCTGCACTGCCGACGGCAACGTCTGGACCACCGACCTGCCGTTGTATCTCAGCGCCCCCGTCATGCAGTTTGCCGACATCGTTATCGACGACAGCGAAGGCGACGGCAACGGCTTCATCGACCCGGGCGAGCGCGTCATCGTCCATGTCAACGGCAAGAACGCGGGCCACTCTATCGCCCCCGACGCCTACCTCACCGTGACCTGCCTTGAAGAAGGCCTCACCCTCGACGACAACACCATCAACATCGGTGATGTAGAGGCGGGTGAAGACTTCACCGCCGACCTCGTCGTCACCGCCGACCCCGACATCTGGGGCGGCACCGTCTTCCACTTCGACATGAGCCTGCACACCGGAGCCTACGTCACCGAAAAACAACACACCTTCTCCGTCGGCACCGCCTTGGAGACCTTCGAGACCGGCGACTTCAGCTTCCTGGAATGGGCGCAAGACGGCGACCTGCCGTGGGTGGTCACCGACGAAGAGGCACACAGCGGCACCTACAGTGCCCGCTCGGGCGCCATCGACGACGACGAGGTGACCAAACTCTATATCTACGCCGACATCTTCGTCGACGGCGAGATCAGCTTCTGGTTCAAGACCTCGACACAATACCACAGCGACTACTTCGCCTTCTATGTCGACGGCAAGAAGAAAGACTGGTGGTCGGGCGAGAACGACTGGACCTATATCAGCTACGACCTGCTGGCGGGACACCACAGCTTCATGTGGCTCTACGACAAGAACCGTCAGAACCAAGCCGGCGCCGACTGCGTCTGGATCGACGACATCACCTTCCCGCGCGCCAGCATCGTCAACGGCGTGGAAGAGGTGGTGACGAAGAAAGAACACGCCCTCTACCCCAACCCCTCGACGGGCAGCTTCACCCTTGAATTACTGGAAGAGAGCGACGTCAACATCTACGACGTGTTGGGACAAAACGTCATGAGCCTGCACAAGGTCGCCGGCACACAGCACATCGACCTCAGCCACATGCCAAAGGGATTGTATTTCGTGCAGATCCAGAACGAAAGCAATATAGAGAT
>JAEEGF011598542.1_pt1 | contig 10401 bp, 7 predicted proteins | sample 9134171 | NCBI WGS metagenome assembly JAEEGF01 (sample SAMN16246542, study PRJNA631951) | gut metagenome | biome: gut microbiome; feature: rumen; material: AP-attached | host: Bos | place: Iran: Karaj | collected 2018-10 | reverse complement strand
CAGACGAAGGTGGGCGTTTTGTGATTTTTTAGCTAAAAACAGGCTGAAAAATAACCGAAAGCTGCCATTTGAAGCCAATTCTATAACATAGTTTAACTTTGAATTTTCATACAACTGCAATGCGGGTCAAGGCGATTCAGTCGGAGGAAATGCCTGAACCGAGTTCGACGCGATGGCAGTCCGCCAGTGTAGGGGCAGGCCTTGTGCCAGCCCGTTGGCTCGAAGAGCCAGTGTCAGAGAGAATGGTTATGTGTCGACTCGATGGCAGTCCGCCAGTGTAGGGACAGGCACCGATAAAGGTGGCATTGACAGGATCCGATAAAGGCGGCATTGACAGACACCGATAAAGGCGGCATTAACAGACACCGATAAAGGCGGCATTGACAGACACCGATAAAGGCGGCATTGACAGGCACCGATAAAGGCGGCATTGACAGACACCGATAAAGGCGGCATTGACAGACACCGATAAAGTTGGGTATTGCTTTAGTGCAGAACTGGCCCTTGACGGGCCATCGGGCTGGCACAAAGGCGACGGGTAGGCAAACTTGAGCGCTCGAGCTCTGCTCGCTTGCTAGCGCAGGGACGCAAAAATGGGCCTGCCCCAACACTGGCGAGCATGCCGGCTCTGTCTGTTGCTGTCACACCTTAAGAATCCATTCACCAAAACCAACTGTTATATAAACACTTAGCACCAAAGTGAAGAGTTGGAAGAAAACAGCATTTATTCCACATAGGTCATAAGAAACGTGACCTGCTGATGGCCGGTGGCGTTCCTTCTCGCCCGTTTACCTCTATCATATAAATGGAATGATCGTGCTGTCACCGAGCTATTACAGTTTCCCAGCCTCATGGTACGAGAAATACTGCCCATCGGTAACGATGACGTGGTCCATGAGGTGGAGGCGCATGAGTGCGCAGGCTTTTTGGATGCTCTGCGTGAGAGCATCGTCCTGACGGCTGGGACGGATGCTGCCACTGGGATGATTGTGGCAGACGACGAGGATGGTGGCGTTGCAAAGCACGGCATCGCGGATGATGATGCGGATGTCGACGGAGACCTCCGAGATGCCGCCGTGGGCGATGCACTGCCGCTTGATGAGACGGTTGCTCTGGTTGAGGAAGAGCACCCAGAACTCTTCGACATCCTTGTCTTGCAGCAGTGGGCGCATGTAGTTGTAGATGCGGGTGGCGCTCGTGAGCTCGGGTCGCTCCTCAGCGCTCCCCATCTGGCGGCGCTTCCCCAGCTCGCAGGCAGCGAGGATGGTGATGGCCTTTGCCGGCCCTACGCCATTGTACTGGCACAGGTCGCGAATGGTGAGTTTGCCGAGCGTGTTCAGGTTGTTGTGGCAGTCGTTCAGAATACGTTTCATCAGGCTCACGGCATCCTCCTTCGGTGAGCCTGACCCCACGAGAATGGCCAGCAGTTCAGCATCGCTGAGTGCCTGTGGCCCCAGTCTCTCCAGCCGTTCGCGCGGCCGGTCGTCCTCAGACCACTGGTTGATGGTCAGCTTTTCGCTCATTTATAGAAAGTTTTCTCGAAGGCCTGGAACTCGTCCTTGCCCCGAACACACCGTTTCCACCACGACTCGATGAAACCGAGGCCGTAACCCATCAGCTGCGTGAAGGCGGCAGGCACGGAGAGCAGGCCCACACGAAGGCTGCGGTTGCGAATGGCCGAGTCGATGAAGATAAGGGCACTATAAAGAACGATGGGAATCCACGGAAGGATGCAGAGCCAGCGGAAGCGGTCGTTGTCGACGTAATACATCAGCAGGCGTCCCACCGCAGAGATAAGAATCAGACCAATGACACCCACCGTGAATACCGTAGGCAGCAGATGTACCAGCTTCAGCGTACCGGGGTGGCGCTTGGTCAGATTGATGCGGGCGATGCCACTGTTGTAGACCTGCCGGAAGAACTTCTTCAGGTCGGTGCGACGCTTGTGCCACACCCACGCCGTGGGCAGCAGACACGTCGGGTGCCCAGCCTCAACGATGCGGTACGAGAAGTCGATGTCCTCGCCGAAACGCATCTTCGAGAAGCCGCCAAGCGCCTGATAGACTTCCCGGCGGATGCCCATGTTGAACGAGCGGGGATAGAACTTGTCCAACGCTCCTCGCTTCTTCCCCCCAAGGGGAGATGACCCGCCGCGTATGCCACCCGTAGTGAAGAACGACGTCATGGCATACGAGATGGCTTTCTGCACCGGTGTGAACGACGGATGGGCTGCATCAGGGCCGCCCCAGGCATCACACGTTTGTGCGGCCAGTTCCTCGTCCACATGCTTCAGATAGTCCTCCGGCAGCACCACGTCGCTGTCGAGCACAATGAGCCACTCGCCGCTGGCGCGCTCAGCGCCATAGTTGCGGCTCTGTCCGGGGCCGCTGTTCGACTTAAAGAAATAATGCAAAGCAAGGATGCCCGCATATTTATCGCAGACATCCTTGCAGGGATTTTGAGAACCGTCCTCCACAATAATCACCTCAAAGTCCTTGAATGTCTGAGAGCAAAGACTCTCAAGCAGCTCATCGACCTCATCGGGACGATTGAAGACGGGTACGATAATCGAGTATTTCAATTCTGAATTCTCAATTCTGAATTCTCAATTTTCAATTCTCAATTCTCATTACTCCTTGGCGCGGGCCAGATAGGAGCCATCACGGGTGTCGACCTGAATGAGGTCGCCCTCGTTGATGAACAGCGGTACGCGTACCTCAGCACCAGTCTCCACCGTGGCGGGCTTCAGCGTGTTGGTGGCGGTGTCGCCCTTGATACCGGGCTCAGAGTGTGTGACGCGCAGAATGGTCTTAACGGGCATCTCAGCATAGAGAACAGTGCCGTCGGTGGTGTCGGTCACCACGTCCACAATGTCGCTCTCCTTCATGTACTCATGGCCGATTACCAGCTCGTTGTCGATAGGAATCTGCTCGAAGGTCTCCTGGTTCATGAAGATACGGCCCGACTGGTCCTCGTAGAGATACTGGTAGGGGCGACGCTCAATCACCACGTCCTCAAGTTTCTCACCAATGTTGAAGCGGCGCTCCAGCACACGGCCGTCGCTGACGTTCTTCAGCTTGATGATCATGATAGTGTTACCTTTACCCGGCTTGCGATGCTGGAAGTCGATGCAAACCCAAATGGCGCCGTCCATACGGATGGCGGTGCCCTTCTTAATGTCTTGTGAGTTAATCATAAAAAACCTAATAATAAGATGTATTTTACTGTTTCTGGGTGCAAAGGTACGCATTTTCTCGTAAAAAACATAAAAACTTTAGCTAAATTTCTTATATTTCTTGCGTAATTCAAAAGATTTGTGTAATTTTGCAGCCCGAATCGGTGAAATTTAACAATAATAACAGAATAAAACAATGAAAAGAACATTTCAACCGCACAATCGCCGCCGCGTGAACAAGCATGGTTTCCGCGAGCGCATGGCCACCAAGAACGGTCGCCGCGTATTGGCCTCACGCCGTGCAAAGGGCCGCAAGAAGTTGACCGTTTCCGACGAGCGTCACGGTAAGTAAGCTTACTGGCTATCAACGCCAGAACGTGTAAGAACGAACGGGATGCAGCACTCAAGTGAGAGCTGCATCCCGTTCGTTTTTGGGGAGGAGAGTTTTCAGAGGAAGGAGATGAGGAGATGAGGAGATGAGGAGGTAAAGTAGAATAGACTTTTCCCCTGTTAAGTAATTCGAGTTTTCGCAAGTTCTGCACAGCCGATGCCGAGGCATCAGACAATGGTAGCCAGCCATTCATATGGCTGGTATTTGAGGGTTGTAGTGACGAGCGTGCCTTTAGGTACGCGACAACATTGCGCCCTTGTCGCGTACCTAAAGGCACGCTTCCCCCGTCCCGTCTTCTTCCCAGCCATTTCGCAACCCCTACGGGGTAGCTGTATGGCTGGCTACCACTGTCTGATGCCTACGGCATCGGTTGCCCAGAAACGTGTAGAAAGAGCGTACAAAAGGTCAACTGCTATATCATTGCCTTTACTCAACTTTCGCAAGTTGAGTAAGGAGTTGAGGAGTAAGGAGTTGAGGAGGTAAAGTAGGATAGACTTGATGCTACGATACACTTGAGAGGGCTATACTAATGACTTCTAACTACCTCTAACTACTTCTAACTACCTCTAACTACATAAGTTGAGCAAATGCGAAGCTTGAGTGCCTTTATTTAACGACAGCCTGCCTGTGCTGGTGTTTTGGTGGATTCGTTCATCCTGTCTGCCGTCGGCAACGTCCTGTGCTTCATGGCCGTTGCTATAGAATCAAATCCACTCTGTGGGGCTTAGTGACTTTACGCCAGAAAAGAACTTGCGAGACTTGGAGCCAGTTGTTTCTCCATGGCTGAATTGTGCTGAAATGCGGGATGATGCTTTGCTGACGTAGGTCAGCAGATTTGCCGACCTTCGTCAGCAGATTTGCTGACCTTCGTCAGCAGATTTGCCGACCTTCGTCAGCAGACTTTAAAAGCGCTATTTGGGACAATTGATTAGGGATACAAGCAAATCAGAAGTAGGGGAGTGGTCTTAAAAGTTCGTTGCGTGTCAGGTGTAGTTGATGCCGGGGATCGTAACCCAGCACAAAGCCCTACAGGACCTAGCCGACGGCAACCACGACGTGGTGCTGGTCGAGACCACCAGCCTGGCGGCCTATCCTGACAATCGTTCACCGTAGGTTGCTGACATTCAGGAGCTTATCTGGTTTGTGAATAGTTGAAGAGAATTTGCTTATGGTTGTTGTTATGCTGTTCGTGACGAAAAAAAGAGGCGGAACTGTTCGTTTCCGCCTCTTTCTTAAAAATGAATCTGTAGATTAATATGGTGTGCCCAACTGGGAACAAGAATTACTTTATTCAAGTTTCGCATTTGCTCCGCTCGGCTTTGCCGCTTCGCTCTGCGAAGAACTCCTTACTCAACTTGCGAAAGTTGAGTTAGTTATTATATTCACATTGGTACTAAAAGAATCAGGGCTCGAACCCTCGTTCGGTCGGATTTGTAATCATGAGCGGGCAGAATCAAAAAACGTCCCCGGTGATTCCTGTTTCATTTCACCACAACCTTCCGACCGTTCTGGATGTACAAGCCTTTCAGCATTTGACTATTTGACCATTTACTATTTGACAGGCGGCGGCCCTGCAGGTCGTAGACTGATTCGTTGTGGATGTACTTCATGCTCTTCACACTGGCAGTAACAGCCGACAGCTTGTCGAAGTCTTCGCATGAGAAGATACATCGGCCATCTTCATAGCACGACAGCATGGTTATCTGTTGCCCGTTAGATATCTCATAGCCATAACAATGAGACAAACCATAGGGCGTACCAACACCCTCCACCCAAATGTTTCTTTCTGACGTGCTACCCCAAAGACCCACGCAAAAATATACGAATCCGTTGCCATTCACCTGTATAGTTTCAATGTCATTAAGGATGACAGGAATGTCACCGCCAATGACAACTTCCTCACCAACGGTCAGATTGAAGTCATAGCGCAGGGTCTCAGTTCCTGCCAGTGAAGAGTAAGCATACACTCGCCCTTCCTCCTCACGCCAGAACAAGTCCGTCAGTTTACGGTTCTCCTCCGTCGTTCTGTACATCTTAAAATAGGTCGTTCCTCCGATGAGCGTGTCACCCTCCAGCTTTTCACTGTAAAAAATCTTACGCAGTTGTGAACCCTGTTCAGGATGCGCCTCGTCGTAGTAATACTCCTCTAATTGATAATTCCACGTCTTGCCCTCCTTGAGCATTGGACGGCAGTAAGCCGGTTCACAGATAGTGATGGTAAATGCCAGCCATATCGGCAACAGAATCCACCACGTTCTTTTCTGTTGGTAATTCTTGGTCTTCATATGCTTTTTCCCATTTTTTAAATATAACGCTGTTATTAAAAGGGTTAATAACGTTTTTTGTTTGGTGCAAAATTACCCCAATCGGAAGAAACTGGCAAGTAAAAGGCTCGTTATTTTTACACACTTTTTCAGATTTTTCTGTTAATAAAGAAAAAAACAATTCACGAAACGCCTTTGCTTAAAGGCATTTCGCGAATTCGGTCAGTACTGCATGAAAAATTTTACACGAAAATTCAGATTAACGCTCTTTAGAGAGGAAAAACGCCAAAACAGGGTAGCGTTGAAGCAGATTTGTATGGAGCCTGCTCGCTCCATCATCTCCAAAGAGAGAGGTGTTAAGGTCACACTTGCAATTAGAAACTATTGAGGGGGAAACGTCCAAAAGCCGCACTATGTCACCAGGCCTGACATTAAGCGCCGTCAAGATGCAAACGCACATCTTCTGTTGGCTGACGCTGTGAACGGCATTAAGGTCACGAACCAACTGGGGGATATACTGAGCCGTGGCCTTCACCAGTTCGTGCATTTCCTTCTTGGTAAGTTTTCCCTTCTGGCTTTCAGCCTTATTCTGGATTTGGAGGACAATAGCAGAATCGGCATAATCTTTCATCACACTCCAATTGCTTTCAGCATCACGGTCTTGAATGTTACTCTCCAATTGTCTCTCGAGGTCTCTGATTCTTTCAGACAGCGCAGCTTTGTCTGAACTTATGACATGGATAGACTGTAGAGACTCGTTGTACTTGTCTTGATAGCCTGCAACGTCCTTTTTTGCAGCCTCCAGTTCTTTCTGTATGAGGGCGATGACTTGCTGACGGGCTTCCAGTTCGCGCTGCTTCTGCTCTTGGTATTCCTGCAAAATCTCCTTTTCCTGTTCGTATTCCCTCCTCAGCCTCTCCGACTCTTTCTTGTGCTGGATTTCAAGCAGCCGCCGCTTCTCCTTCTGTCTTTTCGCGTACGACCTTACCCAAAACGTACCGATGGCCAGCACTGCCATGAAAATCAAGGAGGAAATAATGAGTGTGAGCCTGAAATGGTAGACCTTGGTTGCATTGTCGAAGGCTTCCTTCTGGAAACGACTGTACTGGTAGCTGGCACCCATTTGTGCCGTGATGTCCTGGTCCTTGAGGGCAACGGACGAGTCGTTGACCATACAATAGAGCTGAGCGTATTTGGCAATGGAGTCACCTTGATGGCGCTTTTGATAGACGCCGAGCAGACCGCTATATAGCGGTGCGTACTCCATATAACTCATGTTAGGGCGATAGATTTTACGGTAATAGTGTTCTGCAGAGTCAAGTTGATTGGTGGCTTCGAAATATTTACCTTTATAGTAATAGAATTGCCGCTTGGACGGAGGTAATTCATGCCTACTGTCGAACAATTCGCTTTCGTTGTCGTATTTGTCAATTAGTTCTTTTAATTCCGGCAATCTGGAGGGCTGGTCGACGAGTAAATGCATGAGCATGACGGATGACAGTATGCCGCCTTGGATATAGCCATGCGCATTGTACAGGGCAACGGCTTTCCTGAGGATGGTTTCCGCGCTGTCCGGCTTGTTCTGCAAGATATAGACGGAAGCCGACAGTTTCAGACTTGAGATGGCCCCAAGGGTGTCACCAGCCAGCTCTGCATAATGCTGTGCTTGTCGTCTGGCATATAGTGCATTGGATAACAGCATTTGGTGATAATAGACATTGCCCATCTGCGAGTAAACGCAACACAGTCGGCGGAAGTCGCAGTCGGCAGCGGTGGTGTCCGCCTTGGCGGCGGCTTCGAGGAAGCAGTCGATGGCGCGTGGTGCCTCTCCCATGTCGCGGTAGGCGCAGCCGAGGAGGTAGTGGGCGCGGACCTGCTCGTTGGGAGTGCCGTGGCGGTCGAAGAAGTCGGCGGCCTGACGGAGGAGGGTGTCGGAGGGCAGCTGGGCGTATGCACGGTTAAGGCTGTCGGCCTCGTCGAGGAGGGCGAGCATCTGCCGTCGCTGCGGGCCGTAGCACGCGGTGAGGAGCATGAGCAGCATCAGGCAGCTCACGAAGCTGCAGGTCGATGGTCTACTTCTGGTCATTGCGGGTGCAAAGGTACGAAATCTTTTTGAGATTTCGCTGCCAGGGAAAGATTTTCTTCCATCATTGGTATTGAGTCTTGACATGATCCGACTACAACTCGAATGCTCAAGTTACTTGAATTACCAATAGTTCAATACGAAAATACGGGGACGGGTTTTTGATTTCGTCTTAATCAAAAACCAGTCCCCGTAGTAAGGGGGTAGTGGAGGTTACTCGATGCCGGCCATGATGTTCGTAATGGCCACGATATCGCCGATGCCCACCTGATCATCGCCGTTCACGTCGGCACGTGCCACGACGGCGGAATTGGTTTCAATACCTGCCATGACGTTTGTGATGGCGACGATGTCGCCGATGCCCACCTGGCCGTCAAGATTCACGTCGCCCTTCAGACTTGCTTTGAACGTCAGGTAGCCCGGATTGTCAGCGCCACCGTCGACGTGGGCGTAGTCTGCACCGATATGGGCTTCGTCATACGTCGTGCCGGCACCGCCAACGAGGTTATCACAGGAGTAGAACATATAATAAGACAACGTGACGCTGGCCGTGCTCCACTTGTCGCCGACATAGATGGTGGTAAGGGCCGAACAACCGCCGAACATGGAGGACATGTCCGTCACCTGCTGCGTGTCGAAGTTGCTCAGGTCGAGCGTTGTCAGCTTCTGGCAGCCGAAGAACATGCCCGCCATATCGGTCACCTCGCTTGTGTTGAGGTACTCCGTCATGCCCGTGATGGACTCAAGGTTCGACATAGACTCGAACCACTCCCGTGTACTGACGGGGCAGGCCTCCTTAAACGAAGCATCGAACACCACGCTGGTGACGTTTTTGTAAGTGCCGTCCGAGAACCACTTGGGCGTGTATCTATTCAGGTCGTAGGTCTGGCCCGAGCGCTGACCGCGTTTGCCGTCGAAGTAGAAGGTCAGTGTGCCGTCGGCGTACTCGGTGTAGGCAGCTAAGCGTGTCAGGTAGCCGGGATCGCTCTGACCACCATCGGCCTTGGCGTAGGCGGCGTCGGTATGCTCAGCGTCGTACGCCGTGCCGGCTCCACCGACGAGACTGGTGCAGCCGTTGAACATCAAGTACGAGGTGCGGACACTTTCCGTACTCCAGCCCTCGCCAATAAGGATGGTCTTCAGGTTGCTGCACGCATTGAACATGTAGCCCATGTCTGTGACCTTCGCCGTGTTGAAGCTGCTCAGGTCAAGCGACGTCAGACCGCTGCAGCCGTTGAACATGGAGTTCATTATCGTCATCTTCTGCGTGTCGAAGTTACTCAGGTCGAGACTCTCCAAAGAGCTGCAGCCATAGAACATCAAGGTTGCGCCTTCCACCTCGCTCGTATTGAGGTATTCTTTCATGCCCGTAATCGAAGACAGCTTCGACATCTCCATGAACCAGCCGCCAGTCGTCGTAGGACGCGCATCGGCAAACGACGGGTCGAACACCACGCTGGTGACGTTCTTGTAGCTACCGTCGGTATACCACGCAGTCATGATGGACCCTGAACCGTTGTTCAGGTCATACGTCGTGCCAGGACATGTGTCGCGGTACATGTCGAAGCAGAACTTCAGCGTGCCGTTATTATACACAACGTAGGGCTTCTTCACCGACAGGTAGCCGGGATTATCCGTGCCACCATCGACATGGGCGTAGTCGTATCCCGTGTGACTACTATCGTAGGTCGTGCCCTCACCGCCGACGAGGCTGATGCAGCCCTCGAACATCTGGCTTGCGCCCTGTGGGCTCCATCCGTCACCCACGTAAATGGTCTTCAACCCAGCACAACGGAAGAACATTGCATGCATCGTTGTCACATTGTGCGTATCGAAGCTGCTCAGGTCAAGGGCTGTCATTTCATTGCAATTCGAGAACATCTCGCTCATGTCCGTAACCTTCGCCGTATTGAAGCTCGTCAGGTCGAGCATCTGCAGGCTGGCACACGAACTGAACATGCGCTTCATGTCGGTCACTTCACTCGTGTTCAGGTATTCCTTCATACCCGTGATGGATTGAAGGTTGTTCATGCTATAGAACCATGAGTAAGTGGTTGTCGGGCGGGCATCGGCAAACGACGGGTCAAAGACCACACGGGTCACATTGGGACTGGTGCCTGCTGTTTCCCATCCGGTATCGGTGCCACCCGTGTTCAAGTCATAGGTTGTGCCCTGGCGGTTTCGGCGCTGGTTGTCGTAGTAGAACGTCAGCGTTGTGTTATCGGGGGTATAGCAGGTGTAGGCCACAACAGCATCAGCATCGGTGAAATAGCCGGGATTGCTAGAGCCACCGTCGATATGGGCATAGGCATCATCTACATGGTTGGAATCGTAGGCTGTGCCCTGGCCACCGACCAAGCTGGTGCAGCCACTGAACATATCATCTGGATCCGTCACGGCCGCCGTGCTCCAGCCGCTGCCCACATAGATGGTTTGCAAACTTGTGCAGTAATAGAACATGCTATTCATATCGGTCACCTTGGCCGTA
>JAEEGF010465935.1_pt1 | contig 10402 bp, 14 predicted proteins | sample 9134171 | NCBI WGS metagenome assembly JAEEGF01 (sample SAMN16246542, study PRJNA631951) | gut metagenome | biome: gut microbiome; feature: rumen; material: AP-attached | host: Bos | place: Iran: Karaj | collected 2018-10 | reverse complement strand
AGAGCCTCGCGTGCGCCGCTGTTATCACATACTGTAAGTCTTGATTCTGCCTGTATCATATTTTACTTAGCTTTTTCAATTATTGAAACTAATCTCCATCTCTTAGTCTTAGAGAGTGGACGGGTCTCCATGATGAGGACTGTGTCACCTATGTTAGCCTCATTCTTCTCGTCATGTGCATGGTACTTCTTAGTCTTCTGCACGAACTTTCCGTATATTGGGTGCTTCTCTTTGAACTTAGAGGCAATAACAATGGTTTTATCCATTTTGTTGCTGGTAACTACACCCTGTCTTGTCTTTCTTAAATTACGTGTTTCCATCTGGACCATTATTATTTGTTAAGTTCACGTGAACGGAGTTCAGTCTTCATACGTGCGATGTCACGACGAGCTGCCTTAATCTGTGATGGATTCTCAAGTGGAGAAATCTGGTGGTTCAGCTTCAGTGTGTCGAGAGCTGCCTGAGCGTTCTCCAACTTCTCTACCAAATCATTGGTTTCGAGTTCTTTTACTTCTTTGATCTTCATAGCTTAAGCGTTTTTATCGTAATCACGACGTACAACAAACTTTGTTTTAACTGGCAGTTTCTGCGCACCAAGTCGGAGAGCCTCCTTGGCGATATCGAAAGAAACGCCTTCTATCTCGAAGAGAATGCGACCTGGGGTAACTGGTGCAACCCATCCTGCTGGATCACCCTTACCCTTACCCATACGGACGTCTGCAGGCTTGCGAGTGATTGGTTTATCAGGGAAGATACGAATCCACACCTGTCCCTCACGGTTCATGTAGCGGTTGATTGCCACACGGGCAGCCTCTATCTGTCGGCTATCGATCCACTTTGGCTCAAGAGTCTTGATACCGAAAGAACCGAAAGCGAGCTGTGTACCGCGGTGGGCATTGCCTTTGTTGCCACGACCATCCTGCGGTCTTCTATATTTTACTCTTTTTGGCTGTAACATAGTAGCTTCTTACTTTTTAACGGTTATTGTTTCTCTTACGGTTACCACCGCGACCGCCCTGACGGCCACCAGCAGCGCGGTTTCCGCCCTTGCTCTCCTGTGAGAAGTTAGGAGTCAGGTCGCGCTTGCCATAGACCTCACCACGGCAGATCCACACCTTGATGCCAAGGATGCCGACCTTTGTGAGAGCCTCAGTCTTGCAGTAATCGATGTCAGCACGGAATGTGTGCAGAGGAGTACGTCCCTCCTTAAGCATTTCCGCACGTGCGATCTCAGCGCCGTTAAGACGACCAGAGATCTGTACCTTGATGCCTTCAGCTCCTGCGCGCATGGTGTTCTGTATAGCCATCTTGATAGCGCGACGGTAAGCAATCTTGCCCTCTACCTGGCGAGCGATAGAGTTTGCGACGAGATTAGCGTCGAGGTCTGGTTTCTTTATCTCATAGATGTTGATCTGAATATCCTTCTTGTAAAGCTTCTTGAGCTCTTCCTTCAGTTTCTCAACATCCTGACCACCTTTACCAATGACGATACCCGGACGGGCAGTGCAGATAGTAATGGTGACACGCTTCAAAGTACGCTCGATGACGATGCGTGAGACGCTGGCCTTAGCGAGACGCTCGTTCAAGTACTTACGGATCTTCTGGTCCTCAACGAGGTTGTCTCCGAAGCTCTTGCCACCGAACCAGTTTGAATCCCAACCGCGGACGATGCCGAGTCGGTTTGCTATTGGATTAACTTTCTGTCCCATTCTATTACTTATTTATCTTCATTAGTTTTGGTATCAACAAACAGTGTAACGTGATTTGAACGCTTGCGGATGCGGTATCCACGTCCCTGTGGTGCAGGGCGCATACGCTTCATTGTCACGCCTTCGTCAACGAAGACCTTAGAGATGTAAAGTTCTCCTGCCTCGGCCTTGCGGTCGTTCTTGACCTCCCAGTTGGCGATGGCAGAGCGCAACAGCTTCTCTATGTCGGCAGCAGCCTGCTTCTTAGAGAATCTGAGCACGCCGAGCGCGCGGTCAACCTCCATGCCACGTATCATGTCCACTACGTAGCGCATTTTGCGTGGTGATGAGGGGACACCTACGAGCTTGGCAAAGTATTGGTTCTTTCTGGCTGCCTTCATTTGCTCAGCCATATTATGTTTTCTAGCTCCCATTTCTGATTACTTATTAATGGTTAGGTGCCTGTCTTATTTCTTGTTACCAGCGTGACCACCGAAACGACGTGTAGGAGAGAACTCACCGAGCTTGTGTCCTACCATATTCTCAGTCACATAGACAGGAATGAATTTATTACCGTTATGAACAGCTACTGTATGACCCACGAAATCCGGAGAAATTACAGAAGCTCTGGCCCATGTCTTTACGACAGTCTTCTTGCCGCTCTCATTCATTGCGAGAATCTTCTTCTCGAGAGAAACGTTAATGTATGGACCTTTCTTTAATGAACGACTCATAATTTTCTTAGTTTTGTTGGGTATTACTTCTTGTTAGCTCTTTCTATGATGTACTTGTTAGACTGCTTCTTTGGAGCGCGAGTCTTGAGGCCCTTAGCGTAGAGACCCTTACGTGAGCGTGGGTGTCCGCCTGACTGACGTCCTTCACCACCACCCATTGGGTGATCTACTGGGTTCATTACTACACCACGGTTGTGTGGGCGACGGCCAAGCCAACGAGAGCGACCTGCCTTACCTGACTGCTCAAGAGCGTGGTCTGAGTTACCTACGGCGCCGATTGTAGCCTTGCAGGCAGAGAGAATCTTGCGAGTCTCACCTGAAGGGAGCTTAATGACGCAGTAACTGCCTTCACGAGAAGTCAACTGAGCGAAATTACCAGCCGAACGAACAAGGAGGGCTCCCTGTCCAGGGCGCAGCTCGATGTTGTGGATAACGGTACCTACTGGGATGTTTGCGAGTGGAAGTGCATTACCTACCTCAGGCACTGCCTCTGCTCCAGACATTACGGTAGCACCTACCTGAAGTCCGTTAGGAGCAACGATGTAACGCTTCTCACCATCTACATAGTACAACAGAGCGATGCGCGCAGAGCGGTTTGGATCATACTCTATTGACTTTACTACAGCTGGAACACCATCCTTCTCTCGCTTGAAGTCGATGAGACGATACTTCTTCTTGTGGCCGCCACCGATGTAGCGAACGGTCATCTTACCGGTGTTGTTTCGACCGCCGGTAGAACGCTTACCGTAAACGAGAGACTTCTCTGGCACGGATGCAGTAATATCCTCGAACGTGCCAATAACTTTGTGTCTTTGACCAGGTGTAACTGGTTTTAATTTACGTACTGCCATTTTTTATATTAAATATTGCTGTAAAAATCTATTTCCTCGCCCTCTTTGAGAGTGACGATTGCCTTCTTGAAGGAATTACGCTGACCCTTGATGAGACCTGCCTTTGTATAGCGTGATGAACGCTTACCGGCATAGTTCATAGTGTTAACTTCCTCCACTGTCACGTTATAGCGAGACTCAACCTCCTGCTTAATCTGGAGCTTGTTTGCCTCTGGCTTTACGATGAAACCGAAGCGGTTTGGACGCTTCTCAGTAATCTTGGTCATCTTCTCAGTGACCACCGGCTTGATTATAAATGCCATAATTCAGTTTCTCCTTAATTAAGTAATTACTTGGTTAATATCTCGTCTATTGTCTTAACCGCATTCTCGCATACTACCAATACGTCGGCGTTCATCACCTTGTATGAATTGAGCTTAGCGGCACCCATAACCTCCGCCTTCTGGACGTTGCGGGCTGACAGATATACATTCTTATTATCCTCTGGCATAAGCACGAGCACCTTCTTGCCCTCTACCTTGAGGTTCTTTACCACCTCGAGGAACTGCTTAGTCTTTGGTGCCTCGAAGTTGAAATCCTCAACTACGATAATACCATTCTCCTGAGCCTTGTATGAGAGAGCACTCTTACGTGCAAGGATCTTTGTCTTGAGGTTGAGCTTTGTGCGATAGTCACGTGGCTTTGGACCGAAAACGCGTGCACCGCCTACGAGCACTGGTGAGTTGATATCACCGCGACGTGCGCCGCCGCCGCCCTTCTGGCGTCCGAGCTTACGTGTTGAACCTGACATCTCGCTGCGCTCCTTAGCCTTGGCTGTGCCCTGGCGCTGATTGCCGAGATACTGCTTAACATCGAGGTAAAGGACATGGTCGTTTGGCTCGATGGCATAGATGGCATCATTCAGTGTGACCTTACGTCCGGTCTCCTGACCCTGTATATTCAATACACTTACTTCCATTTCTCTTTACTTCTTAATTAAAACGGTTGAACCATTGTATCCTGCTACAGAACCCTTCACGATGATGAGATTCTGCTCTGGGATAACCTTTAACACTTTGAGGTTCTGGGTTGTAACACGCTCGTTACCCATGTGTCCACCCATGCGCATGCCCTTGAACACCTTCGCAGGGTATGAGCAGGCACCTATTGAACCTGGCTTACGCAGACGGTCGTCCTGACCGTGTGTTGACTGGCCTACACCACCGAAACCATGACGCTTCACAACGCCCTGGAAGCCCTTACCCTTAGAGGTACCTACTACGTCAACGAAGTCGTTCTCTGCGAACAGTCCGTCAACTGTGATGGTGTCACCGAGGTTGTGCTCCTCGTCAAACTTGAACTCGGCCAAGTGCTGCTTTGGTGTTGTGCCTGCCTTCTTGAAGACTCCCTTCATAGGCGCTGAGGTACGCTTCTCCTTTGCTTCGCCATAGCCAAGCTGCAGAGCTCCGTAACCGTCTTTCTCGACGGTCTTCACCTGAGTTACGACACAAGGACCAGCTTCGATAACAGTGCACGGTGTATTCTTACCGTCGGCACTGAAAACGGATGTCATTCCGATTTTTCTTCCAATTAATCCTGGCATTTCTGTTTTTATTTAAAAATATGTGTACTTTTTATTTGTCTCGCGACTTGTTTTTTACTTCTTTTTATGCTCTTTTCTGCATATACACGCAAAATAAGACCACCAAAAGGACCTCCCTTCCTGAAGACCTAAGGCGCTCAATTTCAGCGAGTTGATAGCATAAAGCCAGCGCAATCTCACCTTTTTGCACTGCAAAGTTACAACTTTTTTTTCATTCCCGCAAATTTTTTCGCAACTTTTTTCTTAACAGCAACTTAGAAAAGTCGCACGCAAATAGCACGAAAGACGAAAAAACGTCCACCCCTAAAAAAAATTCACAAAAAACATACACACATAAAAAAAAATACACGAAAAAAAAAGCAAGAAAAGCAACGACACAATCGTATTTAAATCGCATTTCCTGCCCTTCCAAATCACGAAACCTATTTTTGTCCGAAAAACGGCAAAATTCAGAAAACTTTGCAAAGTCTTATAGCTCAGGATTATACACGGCAACGACCTCTTGCGGCTGTCACCAAGATTCGTAATTTGATAGCTTTTACCTTGTAATTTGATAGCTTTTACACTACAAAGGCTATCAAATTACAAGGCAAAAACAGCGAAATAAGAGCGCAAAAGATGCCATTTTACGACATTTTAAGTCAAAAAGCACAGAAAGGAGTACACCAATGAGCCGATTTTCTTTCTATTTTGCGTTCTGAACCATGGTTCCATTCGTTCGCAAAATCACCTCCTCTGCAACTCATTTTTTAATTTTCATAGCCAGGGTTCCGAACAAGATTCCTATTGTTCCCCATCTCCGTACAAGGCCAGCGATCTGTAATCGCCAACAGACTTCGACCGGAGCCCCCACGAGATCTACGGCAGTAGGACCTTGCCGCTCCGCGCCCCTCTGAGCCTTTTTACCTGCTTGCGCACACAATATAACGCAAGGCCCGTATCACTCCCACCGAACAGGCATCTTAATTATTATATATAATGTATAAAGCGACAAACATACCACGTAGATCCACAAGACACACCTTCCGTTTACGCAGAACGACGAAAAGCCGGCAGCACGTTTCTATACACCTGACAGCAATTCAGACTGCAACATTTACAAAAACCGAGTTAAAATATCTTAACATCCGTTATAAATAAATAATTAAGACATTCCGGGATTATATTTTTACACATAATATTAGGTAGATTCAAGAAAAATTAGTAATTTTGCACCCGATTTTCGTCTTTACGACATAAACCGTTGAAATATAGGACGAAGGGAATCATGTGCGTATATATACGCGTACATTAAATAAATACGAAATATAAACAAAACAATAATATAAACAAAAAAACAACAAAACAATGCCTACAATTCAACAATTGGTAAGAAAAGGCAGAAAGGTACTTGTGGACAAGAGCAAGTCACCAGCTTTGGACTCATGTCCTCAGCGTCGTGGTGTGTGCGTGCGTGTGTACACAACTACCCCTAAGAAGCCTAATTCGGCTATGCGTAAGGTAGCCCGTGTTCGTCTGACGAACTCAAAAGAAGTTAACTCTTACATCCCAGGAGAGGGACACAACCTTCAGGAGCACTCTATCGTGCTTGTACGTGGCGGTCGTGTAAAGGACCTTCCAGGTGTACGTTATCACATCGTTCGTGGTACTCTTGATACCGCAGGTGTAGCTAACCGCACACAGCGTCGTTCTAAGTACGGTGCTAAGCGTCCAAAGGCAGCTAAGAAGTAATCAGGTAACTTCTAAGGAAACAAAAAACAAACAAAAAACAGTTTTGCTGAATTGTTAAGTTAGACGAAAGGTTGAGTAAATGTTCCGGTGGGAACGTTGAAGCACTAAAAGACAAGACAACCCCAGCAAGATTTTTACAAAATTAAAAAATGAGAAAAGCAAAACCAAAGAAGCGTGTGATCCTTCCAGATCCAGTCTTCAACGACACAAAGGTGTCAAAGTTCGTCAACCATCTGATGTTCGATGGTAAGAAGAACACTTCTTACGAGATTTTTTATGCAGCACTTAACACCGTTGGTGAGAAGATGCAGAACGAGGAGAAGTCTGCTCTCGAGATATGGAAGCAGGCACTCGACAACGTTACTCCACACGTTGAGGTAAAGAGCCGTCGTATCGGTGGTGCTACATTCCAGGTACCTACCGAGATTCGTGCAGACCGCAAGGAGTCTATCTCAATGAAGAACCTCATCTCTTTCGCTCGCAAGCGTGGCGGTAAGGGTATGGCTGAGAAGCTCGCTGCAGAAATCATGGACGCATACAACAACCAGGGTGGCGCGTTCAAGCGTAAGGAGGACATGCACCGCATGGCAGAGGCTAACCGTGCATTCGCACACTTCCGTTTCTAATCCTTATTAATTATTAATTATTCATTATTAATTAAAGTTAGATTATGGCTAAGCACGATTTGCATTTAACACGTAATATCGGTATCATGGCTCACATCGACGCCGGTAAGACAACAACCTCTGAGCGTATCCTCTTCTACACCGGTAAGACTCACAAGATCGGTGAGGTGCACGAGGGTGGCGCAACCATGGACTGGATGGAGCAGGAGCAGGAGCGTGGTATCACTATCACATCTGCTGCTACAACATGTTTCTGGAACTATAACAACCAGCAGTATAAGATCAACCTCATAGATACTCCGGGACACGTTGACTTCACCGCTGAGGTGGAGCGTTCACTGCGTGTGCTCGACGGCGCTGTCGCAACATATTGTGCAGTAGGTGGCGTAGAGCCACAGTCTGAGACTGTATGGCGTCAGGCTGACAAGTACAACGTTCCTCGTATCGGCTACGTTAACAAGATGGACCGTTCTGGTGCTAACTTCTTCGACGTAGTACAGCAGATGAAGGACGTTCTGGGTGCTAACCCAATTCCTCTCTGTGTGCCAATAGGCGCAGAGGAGAACTTCAAGGGTCTTGTTGACCTTCTGAAGATGAAGGCTATCCTGTGGCACGACGAGACAATGGGTGCTGACTATGATATCGAGGACATTCCTGCTGACCTCGTTGACGAGTGCAACGAGTGGCGCGAGAAACTCCTTGAGTCTGCAGCAAACTTCGACGAGGCTCTCATGGAGAAGTACTTCGACGATCCTGACTCAATCACTGAGGAGGAGATCATAGCTGCTATCCGTAAGGGTACACTCGCACTTGAGTGTGTTCCTATGCTCTGCGGTTCTTCATTCAAGAACAAGGGCGTACAGACCATGCTCGACTACGTTTGTGCACTGCTTCCTTCACCAATGGACAACGAGGAAGTTATCGGTACAGAGCCAGGCGACGAGTCTGTAGAGGTTAAGTTCCTCGCTAAGGAGGATCAGCCAACAGCTGCTCTCGCATTCAAGATTGCAACAGACCCATACGTAGGTCGTCTCGTATTCTTCCGCGTTTACTCAGGTAAGGTAGAGGCTGGTTCATACGTTTACAACCCACGCTCTGGCAAGAAGGAGCGCGTAAGCCGTCTGTTCCAGATGCACTCTAACAAGCAGAACCCAGTTGACGTTATCGCAGCTGGTGACATAGGTTCAGGTGTAGGCTTCAAGGATATCCGCACTGGTGATACCCTCTGTGATGAGGATCATCCAATCGTACTTGAGTCTATGACATTCCCTGATACTGTGATCTCTATCGCAGTTGAGCCAAAGTCACAGGCTGATATCGCTAAGCTTGACAACGGTCTTGCAAAGCTTGCTGAGGAGGACCCAACATTCACCGTACGTACCGACGAGCAGTCTGGTCAGACTGTCATCTCTGGTATGGGTGAGCTTCACCTCGACATCATCATCGATCGTCTGAAGCGTGAGTTCAAGGTTGAGTGTAACCAGGGTAAGCCACAGGTTAACTACAAAGAGGCTATCACTAAGGAGGTTAACCTCCGTGAGGTATATAAGAAGCAGTCAGGTGGTCGCGGTAAGTTCGCCGACATCATCGTTAACATCGGTCCTAAGGATGAAGACTACAAGGAGGGCGACCTTCAGTTCATCAACGAGGTTAAGGGTGGTAACGTGCCTAAGGAGTTCATCCCTGCAGTACAGAAGGGCTTCGAGGATTGCCTGAAGAACGGTGTACTCGGTGGATACCCTGTAACAGGTCTCAAGGTTACACTTATCGATGGTAGCTTCCACCCAGTTGACTCTGACCAGCTCTCATTCGAGCTCGCAGCACGCAACGCCTTCAAGAATGCATGTCCTAAGGCAGGTCCTTGTCTGATGGAGCCAATCATGAAGGTTGAGGTTGTTACTCCAGAGGAGAACATGGGTGACGTTATCGGCGACTTGAACAAGCGTCGTGGTATGGTTCAGGGCATGGAAGAGGCTCGTAGCGGTGCACGCATCGTTAAGGCTATGGTGCCACTGGCTGAGATGTTCGGTTACGTAACAGCTCTCCGTACCATCACTTCTGGTCGTGCTACTTCTTCTATGGAGTATGATCACCATGAGGCTGTATCAAGCTCTATCGCCAAGGCTATCCTTGAGGAAGCAGGCGGTCGCGCTGACCTCGTATAATAATCAAGAGAATAGGGCAGGGCATGTGAGCAAATGACTCTTTACATGCTCCTGCCACTATCAAATATTCAATCATTAAAAAAAAACAAACGACATGAGTCAGAAAATTCGTATCAAGCTGAAGTCTTACGACCACACTCTCGTTGACAAGTCAGCAGAGAAGATCGTTAAGGCTGTAAAGGCTACAGGCGCTATCGTTAGTGGTCCTATTCCACTCCCAACACACAAGCGCATCTTCACTGTTAACCGCTCTACCTTCGTAAACAAGAAGAGCCGTGAGCAGTTCCAGTTGTCAGACTACAAGCGTCTGATCGACATTTACTCTTCAACAACAAAGACTATCGACGCTCTCATGAAGCTCGATCTCCCTTCAGGTGTTGAGGTAGAAATCAAGGTGTAGTTTTTATACAAACTATCCATACGTTAAAAGCCGGACTTTGCATAAAGTCCGGCTTTTAACGTATATAACCATATAGCCTCCCACCCTACTTGTCCCCCACTCCATTCCCATACATTGACAATCACCAGTTTTCCTGTGTGCGTACACACATATTTTTTTGAAAAAAACCTTCCGAAATATTTGTATTATTCCAAAATTATTTTGTAACTTTGTACCAGTTCTCATACCGAAGTCCTCCAATAGGGTGGGCAGATGAAGTGAGAACCTATATATAGGAAAGGCGTTACTTGTAACGCTTTGTACTTGACGCTCTGGAATCTGGCAGTTCCTAAATTAATAGTCAAGAACAAGGCAACAATGACGTCCATGGGTATGATGTATCCATACATTGCCACTGTGCACCTTAGCACAGGAGGCAAGAATGTTGGTTATTTCATATTGGCGTGGGCTTCGGCGTTGCTCGTTCGACTATTAAGGGCGATGCCAGAGCCTCAGAGCGTGGGACGAGCGACAGTAAGACTCCCACGTCTTTTTTGTATATTAGCCGAAACAATATTATTAACCATCGCCATCGTCAGAATGGGGAGCAATGAAGGCATAATTAAAAAGTACAATGAAAAATACA
>JAEEGF010138121.1_pt1 | contig 10402 bp, 9 predicted proteins | sample 9134171 | NCBI WGS metagenome assembly JAEEGF01 (sample SAMN16246542, study PRJNA631951) | gut metagenome | biome: gut microbiome; feature: rumen; material: AP-attached | host: Bos | place: Iran: Karaj | collected 2018-10 | reverse complement strand
CTGTAGAAGACGTATTCACAATCCCAGGTCGTGGTACAGTTGCTACCGGACGTGTAGAACGTGGTACACTTCACATGTCAGATGAAGTTGAAATCATCGGTATCAAGGAAGAAACACAGAAGTCTGTTGTAACAGGTATCGAAATGTTCCGTAAGCTCCTTGATGAAGCTCAGGCCGGTGATAACATCGGTGTTCTTCTTCGTGGTATCAACAGAACAGACATCGAAAGAGGTCAGGTTCTTGCAAAGCCCGGTACAGTTAAGTGCCACAAGAAGTTCACAGCTCAGGTTTACGTATTAACAAAGGATGAAGGTGGTCGTCATACTCCTTTCTTCAACAACTATCGTCCTCAGTTCTACTTCAGAACAACAGACGTTACAGGTGTATGTAACCTTCCTGCAGGTACAGAAATGTGCATGCCTGGTGATAACGTAGAAATGACTATCGAACTTATTCACCCCATCGCTATGGAACAGGGTCTTACATTCGCTATTCGTGAAGGTGGTAGAACAGTAGGTTCAGGCCGTGTTGCTTCAATCATTGAGTAAGCAAGAGCGAACAGCCCAACCCAAATAAAAAATTTAGCTCCCGAGAGTAATCTCGGGAGCTTTTTTTCTTGTGTTAGCCACATGCTATGCCTTATAATCTATTAAAAGAAACAACAGAAAATGTAACTGTTTAATGTGATATGTGTAAACTCAAAGAAAAGGAGAAGGATTATGGCTAAATGGAAATGTACAGTTTGCGGTTATATTCACGAAGGAGATACACCCCCTGAGGTTTGTCCTAAGTGTAAACAGCCTGCGGATAAGTTTGTAAAGGTTGAGGAAGAAAAGAAGAATCCTTACGCAGGAACAAAGACAGAAAAAAATTTATGGGAAGCATTTGCCGGAGAATCTCAGGCAAGAAATAAATATACATACTTTGCATCTGTAGCAAAGAAAGCAGGCTACGAACAGATTGCTGCTTTATTCTTACAGACAGCAGAAAACGAAAAAGAGCATGCTAAATTATGGTTTAAGGCTTTAGGAGAACTTGGCGATACACCTACAAACCTTCTTCACGCCGCTGAAGGCGAAAATGCCGAGTGGACAGACATGTATGAAAGAATGGCTAAGGAAGCCGAAGAAGAAGGCTTTACAAAGCTTGCTGAGCAGTTTAGAGGCGTAGCAGCAATCGAAAAGATGCACGAAGAAAGATATCGCGCATTACTTAAGAATGTTGAAACCATGGAAGTGTTTAAAAAGAGTGGCGTAACCGTTTGGGAATGCAGAAATTGCGGACACGTTGTTGTAGGCCTTGAAGCTCCCGAAGTTTGCCCTGTATGTAACCATCCTCAGGCATACTTCGAAGTAAGAAAAGAAAACTATTAATTATAGAAAAAGAGCCTTTTAAGGCTCTTTTTTTGTTGGGTAAATCATCTTAAAGAAATATTCATATTATATTCTGTAACGGAATTAAAAATATTCGGACTAATATAGTAGAATGAAGTAAGAAAGGAGGGTAACCCTAGTTGAATATAAAGAAGATTTGCGAAGAATATTATCCGCTTGTATACGGTTACCTTCTTGCGCTTACCGGGGGAGATAGGGATTTATCTGAGGATTTGACTCAGGAAACATTCTTTAGGGCCATAAAGAACATAGGAAAGTTTAAGGGAGAAGCTAAGGTATCCACCTGGCTTTGCCAGATAGGAAAGTACACATTTTGGCAGTATATTGATAAAAAGAACAAATACTACCAGGTTTCTTTAGACGAAGCAAACGAGATACCGGCCTTAGACTTGGTGGAAGAGATTTACGCAAAGAAAGAAACAAACAAGATCTTGTATGAAAACATTTCAAAGCTTGATAAGGACACAAAGAAAGTAGTGCTGCTTCGCATCACCGGTGAACTTTCTTTTAAAGAAATTGGCGAGCTTATGGGAAAAACCGAAAACTGGGCGAGGGTTTCTTTTTACAGAGGAAAGGAACGCTTGGGAAAGGAGATGAGAGGGTATGAGTGAGTTTGAATGCGACCTTGTAAGAGATTTACTTCCTATATATATGGATGGAAAAGTAAGTAAAGAGTCTAAAGAAATTGTAGAAAAGCATATTGCGACATGCCCTGAATGCAAGGAAATGTACGATGCAATGTCTAAAGAAATCGTCCCCGCCGGGGGAAAAGTTAGGATAAGTAAAAAGATTTTAAGCCCCGAAAAGAAGGTTGTTAGGGCGGTTTTAATATACTGCTTTAGCCTTTTGGCATTTGCATTTTTGCTATCGGCGGTTTTGATTTATGGAGCGTAAAAATGAATGATTTTAAATTATCCTGTGAAACAATTAAAGACTTGCTGCCGTCTTACTTAGACGGTCTTTTAACAGAGAGTGTTAAGGCTGAAGTAAATAAGCATTTGAAAAATTGTGAAGAATGCAGAGTTTACTTAGATAAGTTAAAAGAAAAAACTAAGGATGAAAAGGCAGAAGAAGAAAACAAAGAAGAAAGCTTTGTTAGGAAAGCTAAGAAAATAAACTATTATGCGATCGGAATAATTATAGGAGCACTGATACCGGTAATTGCTTTGGCTGCATGGATTATTTTCATTAACTTAAAGTATTGATATGAGGGAAAGATATGAGTGATAAAAAAGATAAAAAGGGAAAAAAGATATTAATAGGAGTGCTAATAGGCCTTGGCGTTAGCATAATGACCATATTTGTGGCATTTGTGGTCTTTATAATTTATTTCTTTGTGGGAGACCCTGTAAAAGTAACGAAGGGCGCAGATAAGTATGAAAGCACTATGCATAAGTACACTAAAGAAGCGGTGAATAAGGTGCATTCGGGACTATACACCTTCCCTGAAACCATTCCCGATAGCGCATTTTCAGAGGGAAAAGAACCTGTATTTTACTTTTCATATAAAGATACCTTTAATTCTCCTACATGCGAAGTGTATTTAGAGTGTGAGTATTCTAAGGAAGATTATGAGAAAGAAATAGAAAGGCTTAAGGAGAAGATTCCGTCAAAGCCTGATGATCCAAAACTTACAGAGTATTTAATGTATGATGAGTCCGAAAGATTTATAAACCCTGTGTATATTGCAATAGATAAAAACGGTCATTCATATGAATATGCAATGGATTTGGGAGATAATAAAATAGCATATATTTATACCTGCTTTAAGCTAAGACTTATAAAAATAAAGGCAATTCCCAAAGAGTACCTTCCAAAAGACTTTGAAAAGTCTTTTGTGAATCTTGGCTGGAGGGACGGATTTAATGTATATTTAACACAGGATACGGAAGGATTCAGAACTTTTGACTACGACAGGTAAAAAGGATGATTTAAAGCAGCCCGAAATATAGCGGGCTGCTTTTGTATTATTATTCAGAATATTTTATAAGTTTAGTAAACAAGAGCGAAACAAGACCTTATACACGTATAATTTTGGAATTGCTGCGTAAAAATATGCAAAAAATCAAAAAGTATTTTTAAAGGGCTTAAAAATACAATTAAATTATTTATGCACAAATAGTGATTAAAAATTCAATTTTTTCGCGTTAATCGGGCAAAGCAAAGGAAGTTTAAAAACATGATAATTATCATATATAGGCGTATTTACGCCTCCCCTGTTGTGCACATTAACGAAAAAATATTGTATACATGTATTTTGGCATCCTAGGTGTTGACAATTATGCATTAGGTGTGTAAAATTACGTATTAACGATGACAGTTTAATGTGTTGCATCGATAAAGTTATTTTTTATCATAAAAGGGAGGATAAAAATGAAGAAGAAAGTTTTAAGTCTTGTTCTTGCATCTGCAATGGTTTTAAGCCTTACAGCATGCGGACAGGAAAAGACTCCTGCTACTATCGAAGTTGCTTCAAACTCAAACACAGAAGCTTCCGTTAGTACAGAAGAGACATCTGGCGACGTTGAATACGTTCGTGGTGATGACGATGAAATTTATGAAGAAGTTTTAGGCGGATACGCTAAGCTTTGCGAAGAAGCTAAAGCTGCTTCAAGCGTAGATGAAAGATACATGCTTTTCGCTCAGGCAGAAGCATACTTACTTGACTCTGCAGTATTTGTTCCCGTGAGCACAAGAGGTGGTTTATACGCTATCTCAAGAAGAGCTCCCAAGACAAAGGCTGAAGTTCAGTGGGGTAACGATGATGACCGTCTTAAATGGGCAGTTATCTCTGATGAATTCACAACAAAAGAAGAATACGATGAAATGTTAGACCTTTGGGCAAAGGCTGTTGCAGGTGAAGGCGAATACGACGCAGCTGCATACCTTAAGTCAAAGGGACATTCTATTAAGGACGAACTTGTTACAACATTCCAGACAGCACCTGTTACAATCGACTGGCTTAACACCTCTTCACAGGCTGATACAGAAATCACTGTAAACTGTGTAGACGGACTTGTTGAATACAATCCTTTAGGCCAGATGGTTCCCGCACTTGCTGAAAGCTGGGATATTTCAGATGATGGACTTACATACACATTCCACATTCGTCCCAATGTTTACTGGTACACATCAGAAGGCGCTCAGTACGCAGAAGTTACAGCTGATGACTTCGTAGCAGGTTTACACCACATGCTCGATACACAGGCAGGTCTTGAATGGCTTATCGATGGTGTTATCGTTGGTGGTACAGACTACTACGCAAACGGCGGTAGCTGGGATAACGTAGGTTACAAGGCAGTTGACAAGTATACTCTTGAAGTAACTCTTGAACAGCCCGTTTCTTACTTCCTTACAATGCTTACATATTCTTGCTTCTTACCCATCTGTGCTTCTTTCTATGAAGCTCACGGCGGTGTATACGGCGTAGAAGAATATGCTGCAGCATCTGCTGATACAAACACTTATACATTCGGTAACTCAGATGACGTTGCTTCACAGGTATACTGTGGTGCATTCCTCCTTCAGAAGTTACTTAAAGACTCTGAAATCGTAATCGTTGCTAACCCCAACTATTACAATAAAGAAACAGTTAACGTTAACAAGGTTAGATGGGTATACGATAACGGTGAAAACCCTTCAGCTACATATGATGACGCTGTAGCAGGCGTTTACGTTGGCATGAACCTTACAGTTGCTTCAGGTCTTTTAGATAAGGCTAAGGCAGACGGTAACTTTGATAAATATGCACACATTACAGAAACAGAATCAGTTACATACTTCGGTGGCTTAAACGTTAACCGTGGTACATTCGCTCTTGAAAGCGGCACATGTGCTTCTACTGAAACAGAACAGCAGAAGATTGATACACATACAGCTCTTATGAACAAGAACTTCCGTAAGGCATTTGTTCATGCATATGAAAAGGCTTCTTACAACGCTGTAACAGCATCTGAAGACCTTAAGCTTACATCACTTCGTAACATGTACACACATCCTCAGTTCGTACAGCTTTCAGCTGATGTTACAGACAAGGATGGCCACACATTCACAGCAGGTACATTCTACGGCGATATGGTTCAGTACTATCTTGATCAGCTTGGTGAAACAATCAACGTTCAGGACGGTGTTGACGGATGGTACGACAAGGCAGCAGCTCTTAGCTACTTAGATGCAGCTAAGCAGGAACTTGGCGATTCAGTAACATTCCCTATCAACATTGATGTTGTTTACTACTCAGCATCTGATAACCAGGTTGCTCAGGCAAACACATTCAAGACTGTTATGGAAGAAAACCTTGGCACAGAAAACGTTGTAATCAACCTTATCGAAGCTACAACTCCTGAAGACTACTATGCATCAGGTTACAGAGCTTCAAACGGTGAAGCCGGAAACTTCGACTTCTTCCAGGGTTCAGGTTGGGGTCCTGACTACGGTGATCCTTCAACATACCTTGATACATTCCTTGGCGAAGGTGCAGGTTACATGACAAAGGTTATCGGTCTTTACTAAAATTGTTTTATTGACAAGTAATAGACATAATGGATATACTATGGGACACAGGGCAGTGCGCAGCACTCCCTGTGTATCCTGTTGTAAAGGGTAAATTTTCAGAATATTTTGGGGAACTGGGTTGTGTTGTTAGATTAATGGCAGACCACGATTATTAGAAAGGAAGGATAGTAAAGGGAAATGAAAAGATATATTTTCAAACGTGTACTATTCTCAATTTTTTCACTTCTCGTAGTGGTCGTACTGGTTATGATTATGTGTTACTCGCTCATCGAGAAGAGCGCAATTTTTCAGACAGACGATACTTGGAACAAGAAGAGTAATAACGACAGAGGTATGTACGAACTCGTACAATACCAAAAATTTGGATATTTGGAATTCGAAGATTACACTACCTTCGTAAAGAACAAATATATGGCACTTTACGGAGAGGATTATCATAAAGACGCTGAATATCTTAAGGATAAGGTAGCGGTTCAGGATCCTGAAACTTTCCAGCAGAATCCTACTGTTCAGGAATTTGTTCAAAAATACTCTACAGGTGGATACGCCTTTAAGTATTTTGAACCCATGAAGTATAAGTCGGGAAAGACTAAGCCCGGCGGAAACGGTTACCTTTTGGCAGTAAGAGATATCAGTGTATGGCTTAGATTGTCTAGATATATTACCCGCTTTATTACGGTGGAGACAACTAACGATGTTAAGGATGAGGCTTTAACAGACAGATACATTCGTATCGAAAAAGATCCTTATTCAAACATGCCGGCTGTTGTAGGTTCGGGAACTCAGCATAAGTATCTTATCTATTTTGATAAGAAATTCCCCTTCATACACCAGAACTGGTTACATCTTAATTTGGGAACTTCATATACAATGTACAGAGGACAGGAAATCTCGTCGGTTATAAAGAGTCCGACAGGAGAACTTGCGCCCACAAGACAGCAGTATCCTACATTCCTTGGAACAGATGAATATGTTGATACAGCTGTTGACTTCCACTCACTTTCATATAACAATTCGGAATTAAGTGAAGTCGAGCTTTCTCAGTTTAATGATAAGTACACCGTTTTCTCATATAACAGGGACGGACTTTCAATGCTTGGAAACTCATTTGTAATGGGTGTAATTGCAACAATTTTAGGTTACTTACTCGGTCTTCCCATCGGTAATTTGATGGCAAGAAAGGTTGACGGTATCATCGATAGAATCGGTAATGCATTTATCGTATTTATCATGGCTGTACCTTCAGTAGGTTATATCTTTATTTTTGCGGCTATAATGACTAAAGCATTTGGACTTCCCTATAAGTTTGCAAACGCACAGGTTAAGATTTTGGCGTATATACTTCCTACCCTTTCACTTACACTTCCTCAGCTTGCAAACCTTATGAAGTGGAACCGTCGTTACATGATTGACCAGATGAACTCTGACTACGTTAAGTTTGCAAGAGCTGAGGGTCTTTCAGAAAAAGAAATTTATAGCATTCACATTTCAAGAAACGCCTTGATTTATATTGTCCATGGTATTCCTGCAAGCATTCTTATGTCTTTAACGGGTGCGTTCATTACAGAAACCGTTTACTCAGTACCCGGTGTAGGACGTTTGCTTATCAATTCAATTGGACAGCATGATAACGGTGTAGTTGTGGCTCTTACCGTATTCTACACATCGTTGTCACTTATTTCGGTAATTTTGGGTGATTTGTTACTTGCTAAGGTAGATCCCAGAATTTCGTTATCAGCAGATAAAGGAGGCGGAAGATAATGGCAGAAAATATTAACTTGTCTCCTGAAAACGAAGATGAACTTTTTAGATTTTTGCGTGACGACGAAAGAGCTTCGTCTGAAAAGATTGTTGCGCCCAGATATTCTTACTGGAGATCGGTATTTAGAGTATTTTTTAGAAAGAAATTAAACATATTTTTAATCGTAGCATTCGTACTTTTAATGATTTCGGCATTCATTTTGCCTTTGTTCTTTGAGTACAACACAATGGAAAATGTTGCGGATGCTACAACATACAGTTTACGCCCTTCGGAAGCGATTGCTCGTTTCGGAGATCCTGTTAAGTATTGTCTTGGTACAGGTCCCATGGGTAACTCGATTTTCTATGGTATTTTTGCTTCTGCAAGAACATCTCTTTCACTTGCGTTCTTGTGTGCAGCAATTAACATGACAATCGGTATCGCTCTCGGTGCTTTCTGGGGTTATTCAAAGAAAGCGGACGGCATCATTCTTGCTATTTACAATATCGTTGCAAACGTACCTTCACTTTTGCTTCAGGCTGTACTTATTTACGTTATCGGTTCAGGTTTCAAGAGCTTGGTAATTGCGTTTACAATGTTTGGATGGTTTTATGTGGCATATTTCTTCAGAATGCAGGTTATGATTATTCGTGACCGTGAGTACTCATTGGCATCAAGATGTCTCGGTACTCCTCTTTACAGAATTGTTTCTAAGAACATATTGCCTTTCTTAACATCCGTTATAGTAACTTTGCTTGCATCAGAAATTCCCGGATATGTAAACTCCGAAGTATTCCTTTCATTCGCAGGACTTGGTCTTGGAGCAGCAGTTCCTTCACTCGGTCGTATGATTCAGAATGCTCAGAGTGCTTTCATCACATATCCTTGGCAGTTCTGGCCTCCGATTTTTATGGCAAGTGCAATGACGTTGGTTTTGTATCTTTTGGGACAGGGACTTGCAGATGCATCCGATCCCAGAACACATATGTTATAAGAGAGGTGTGACATGAGTAATAATACAGATAGAAAAGTCCTCCTTTCGCTTAAGAACGTAGATGTAAAGTTCAACGTTAGAGGACGTGTGCTTTCAGCAATTAGAAATGTATCTTTGGATATATATGAAAACGAATCCCTTGCAATCGTTGGTGAGTCAGGTTCAGGTAAGTCAGTTCTTACAAAGACCTTTGCCGGCATGCTCGATTCAAACGGATATGTTGCAAATGGTTCTATCGTGCTTGCAGATGACGAGATTTCGAAGACCGATGTAAATCTTACAAGCAGAAATAAGCTTATTGTTAAAAACGTATACAAGAAGTTAAATAAGTTTTCAACCTTGGAAAGAGGTGCTGCTGAATATAACAAGATTCAGGAGTTAAAGAACGAGCTTAAGCACGTTGATTCTCTTTCTGAAGATGAAGAAGCTGAATTTGCAGCAAATGAAAAGAGACTTAAGGACAGCATTGTCGATTCAAACAACTACCTTATGACTCTTGATAAAAAGATTGCGGAAGATGTTCCCGAAATCGCTAAGACCAAGGAAAAGATTGAAAACCTTGAAAAGGAATTAAAGGAACTTCTTGAAAAGAAAGAGCAGCTTTTAAAAGAAAAGAGAGAAGCTTTTAAAGCTGACAGCGCAAAGAGAGAAAAGATTAAAAAAGAAATCGCCGATCTTGAAGCTTTAAGAAAAGAGAAGATTTTAAAGAAAGAAAGCGATTCAAACGAATTTGGTTTATCTGATGAAATATTAAAGAGAAATGAGAAGATAGCATATGAAGTGCTTCTTTCAATCGGAAGATATCCTCTTTATGACCAGATAAAATTTGTGTTCGCAATTGAGAATGCATTTAAGCGCGCTATGAGAATGGGCGTTGACTTAACTGATGATGAAAACCTTAACAAGGTTTTTGAAACAGTTGCATTCAGAGTTGAATTAAGATCAATTGATGAAGAAAATCAGGTAGTACACGGATATGCCATCATCGACTGTGCAAAGATTAAGTACACAAGAGACTGGCAGCAAATCAGAGGTTGCCGTATCGCAACCGTATTCCAGGATCCCATGACTTCCTTGAACCCTGTTCTTACAATCGGTAAGCAGATTATGACGGTTATCATGAAGCACCAGAAGTGCTCTCAGGTAGAAGCTAAGAAGCGTACCATTGATATTATGGGTAAGGTTGGTATCCCTGATCCCGAAAAGAGATTTAACGACTATCCTTTCGAATATTCAGGCGGTATGAGACAGCGTATCGTTATCGCGATTGCACTTTCTTGTCAGCCTAAGATCTTGATTTGTGATGAACCTACAACAGCTTTGGACGTTACAATCCAGGCTCAGATCATAAGACTTATCAAAGATTTACAGCATGAACTCGGATTCACAACAGTTTACATCACACACGACCTTGGTGTTGTTGCAAACGTTGCCGAAAGAGTTGCGGTTATCTATGGTGGTCAGATCGTTGAAGTAGGTACTGTTGAAGAAATCTTCTATGATCCTAAGCACCCTTACACATGGGCACTTTTGTCATCACTTCCTCAGCTTGCTGAGAGAGGAACAGAACTTTTCTCAATCAACGGTACACCTCCGTCACTTTACAACAAGATTGTGGGAGATGCTTTTGCACCCAGAAATAAATATGCAATGGCTATCGACCTTGTAAAGGAACCTCCGGTATTTAAGATTACAGACACACACTATGCTAAGACCTGGTTACTTGACCCCAGAGCACCTAAGGTAGAATTACCTGAA
>JAEEGF012447224.1_pt1 | contig 10404 bp, 9 predicted proteins | sample 9134171 | NCBI WGS metagenome assembly JAEEGF01 (sample SAMN16246542, study PRJNA631951) | gut metagenome | biome: gut microbiome; feature: rumen; material: AP-attached | host: Bos | place: Iran: Karaj | collected 2018-10 | reverse complement strand
GCACCCAGGCCCTGGCTGAAAGTATCCTCGGGATTTACCTCAGACTCGCTAACACCTAACTTGTCAACGATAATTTGTTTTACTCTTTCTTCAATTTCTGACATAGTCGTAATTATTAAAAAGTTTGATAAAAATTTGTGTTCACAATAAATAAACTAGGCGGCATCTCAACAAAACCAAGTTGAAAAATTCGGTTCATGTCTTCGACTAGCTCTAGTTTTGAGCCTGCAAAGTAAATACATTTTCTTGAAATAATAAAGAAAAATTTACTTAATTTGTGCCCCGTTGGGGAATTTTTAGACTTTAGATGGTTGAGACACAGTGATTTTAAATAAATTTTCAAAGTTTTTACTTTGCAGTAGCGTTAAAAAATGTAATAAGATCTCGTTTTGCCCCTTTGTGTCGCACGTGCTGCAAACCTTCCCGGCGCAAATTCTTCCATTGGACTGCAATAGTCGTGCCAGGTTTAATATCTGATTCGATAATAAGCGTTGCCTTCTCACTCATTCAGGTCGATGACCATGCCTTCGTTGGCTAGCCGTGTGTTGGGGAAAATGGCTCGGGCCTCGTCGAGCAGGGGCGTCTCGTCGATGTAGCGCTTGGAGAAGTGCCCCAGGATGAGCTGCCTGACGCCGGCCTCATGCGCGACGGTGGCGGCCTCCCGTGCCGTGCTGTGGTGGCGCTTGTGGGCCTTGACGCGCAGGCTGTCGTCGTAGGTGGCCTCGTGGTAGAGCCAGTCCACTCCCTCGACGCTCTTGATGACGCGTCTCGAGAATTTGGTGTCGCTGCAGTAGGCGTAGCTGATGGCGGCATCGGCAGCTGTGGTGAGTTGACTATTGGGGATGATGATGCCATCGGGGCTGACCCAGTCCTCGCTTTGTCGCAGCGCGTTCATAGCATAATGGGGCACGCCCAGCCGTTTGGCCTCCTCGCCGATGATGTGGCGCAGTTTGGGTTTTTCCCTGAAGAGGAAGCCCACGGCAGGCACGCGGTGAATGAGCGGGAAGGTGGTCACCGTCATGGCATCGTCCTCCCAGATGACGCGCTTGTGTGTGTCGATGATGTTGAAGCGTACCTCGAAGGGGCGCTCGCGGCAAAAGTAATCCAACATTTGCCCGAACAGTTTGGCCCCATCCTCAAAGGTGTGGATGGTCAGCGAGCCCGTGCGGTTGAGCAGTGCCATCGTCGATACGAGTCCCGGCAGCCCAAAGCAGTGGTCGCCGTGCAGGTGGGAGATGAAGATGTGGTTCAGGCGCATCAATTTGAGCTTCATGCGGCGCACGGCCAGCTGTGCTCCCTCACCGCAGTCAATCATCATCAGGTTGTCGCGCACATTGAGCACCTGGCACGACGGCTGGTGGCGCGGTGTCATCGTCGCGCTCCCGCATCCCAGTATGTTCAGTTCAAGCCTAGTCATTAGACGATTGCTGCTTTTGCTTCTCTTCTAACGCGGTAACGGCATCTCTGTATTTTTGTGTATTGGGATGATCCGGGCCATAGTATTGTTCACATGCTGCCACTGCTTGCCTGTAGCAATCCAGCATATTGTCCAAATCGTTCTGGGCATAATAAACTGATGCCATGTAGCCCAAAACCATGATGCTTTTGGGATGGGTTGGCCCATAGACGGCTTGAAAGGAATTATGGGCTTTCTGGTAATAGCTAAGCGCATTGTCATACTCCTTGAGAGCGGAATAGAGCGTCCCGACGTTAAGATAGGATAGGGCCGTACCCTCGGACTCCGAGCCAAGCACCCGTTCGCGTTGCTCTAGCGCCTTCATGTGGCACTCCATCGCTCTCTCGTAGTCGCCCATATTGGTATAAATGACGCCCAGATTGTTGTAGGACTGCGCGTAATCCAGATTGTCCATGTCTGTGATATTGCGGCTCCTGATAACGAGTCCCTTTAACGTGTATTCCAGTGCTTTTTCCAGACTGTCTTGGGACATGTAAATCCTGCCGATGTGTGTATAGACCAGGGCAGCATCAAGATTGTCGAGTCCTTCGGTTTGCTCGTAGATGTCCAGGGCCTTGTGATGCCATTGCAGTGACTGTTCCCAATCTCCCATGTGGTCATAGGTCAGGCCTATGAATTCGCTGATGCGGCCTGCTTCCTCGCTGACCTCACCATATTGTTCCTGCGCTTGTATGAGAGCGCGCTGATAGTAACCCAATGCCCGGTGATAGTCAAGCAGATAGTTGTCGATGAATGAGGCGATGTACTTGAGCATGTCCACACTAGTGGTGTCGAGGCGGACCATGCGTTCAAGATAGTAGACTGCCGAGTCGTTCTGGTAGTTTGCGGCCTGGATTGCAAACTTGTGATAGTAGTCACGGACGAGGTCTTCGAATTCTTTGTCGATGTCTTCCTGCAGTTGTTGTGAAAGTTGCTCAGACTTTTCTTTGAGCTCCTGCTTGTTGAGCAGTTCCTGTTCCCGTGTGTCAAAATCACCTTTACTGTCGATGAGTATGTCGGCCTGCTCGAGGTCGGCTTGCTCGATGCACGTCTGAATCTTCTGGCTCACTTCGTCCATACCGCTGAAGTCGGTCATGGCATATCGCTCGGCCATTTGGTCGATCATCTGTACATAGTTGCTGTAGTTGCTGCTGAGCTCTTCATACTTTTGGCGGTATTCCTTCTCGCTGATACTTTTTTCCTTCAGTTGCTTCTCGAGTGCAGCGAGTTTTTTGTCGAAATCCTTCTGAGCTTTGTCATAGGCTTTCTCCTCGATGAGTTTCTTGTCTTTCTCGAGCTGGACATCTGAGACCATAACGATCTCCAGAGGCACTGATGGAGAGTAGGCAAATCGACGTCCCTTGAGCTGCTTGTCCACTAGTGAGAACCCTTTCTTTTGCACGCGAGACACTGTGAACGGCGCACCCGGGCGTTTCCCATCAAGTGCAAACGAGAACTTGCCGCCCTTCTTGCTCACAATCACGTTAGGATACTCCAGTACTTTAATGGTGACGCCCTCAATGCCGATGCTAGGCTTGTGGGGTCTCTCAAGCGTGCGCACGATTCCTTGTTGTGCTTGTGCCCCCGCCACTAGACTTGCGATCAGGCACATCCAAATCCACAAAATGTTTCTCATATCGATGAATTGAGTTGTTTCAACATGCAAATATACTCGGTTTTTATGAGAAAGCAGCAAGAATCATGCCGAAAACAGGTAAAACAAAAAATGTGCGCTTGTTTCCCAACAACTCGCACACTTTAAACCTTAAAAATCTAATCCTATGAAAAAACTTGTCGCAAAGATACGTTTATTACAGAAATGTGTCAAATTTTATTTTCTAATATTTCTTAAAACAGTAAAGAAAAATGTTAAATTTGGTACTATGATTTTTAATAGTAGCGAAATGGAACAGAAAAGTGGACAAAAACGACAAAATGAACAACAGGCGGAAACCCTATTGGCGTCCGCCTGTTGTCATGAAGAAATTAATTAATCGTGTGTTGTCTGTGTTTATTTTCAATACCCAATTGAGAGGGTGGTGTAGTAGTGTCCCAGATTGCTGTGTCGAGTCAGGGTCACCCATCCGGTGTTGCTGCCGCCATACCAACTCAGTCCATCATTGCTGTTGTTGAAGGGGAGGCCGTACACTCTGCACAGGCTGTTGTAAACCCTGTCGTAGCGGTTGCGATCGTTGTGTGTGCTGTAGAAGATGAACTGCGCGTTAACCAGTCGGTCCATACTATCGTAGCACAGCATCACGTCACTCCAGGTGAGGTTGAGCAGAGGCACGTTCCTCAGATAGATGATGTGGTCTGCATAACCGTCAATCTCATAGCCGTTGTAGTAGAGAAACTCAAGCGAAGTGTCAAAGAGCGTTCCGAAGGTGATGCCCAGGATTCTATCGATCACGGGAGCGGTGGCGTAGGGATACCATTCGGCGGGGATCACGGGGCGATACCAAACGAGAGGTGCGGGACGATAGCGACGTACGGGGGGAGGCAGAGGACGACTCCAGTTGTGATGAGTGTAGTTCCAGTGGAAGTCGTTGTGGTAGTGGTGGCCGGTGTAGTCAAAGTGGTGGTCGGGATTGTAACCACGGTTTCCACCATGTCGGCCATTGCCACCGGGACGGTTGCCGTGCCTGTCGCCCTTGTCGCCATGGCGACCCTTGTCGAGATTGCCGTTTCCGGGTTTCGGGTCTTTGTTGCCAGTGTCGATGTTTCCGGGCCTGCCGCCATGGCGCCCGTTGTCGATGTTGCCACCGTTGCCACCACGGTTGCCCTTGTCACGTCCGTTGTCGATGTTTTTGCCACGGTTGCCGTCGGGCTTAGTGGTGGTGCGCGTAGTGGTGTTGTTGATCTTGCCCTCGTTCAGGTCGGTCTTGGTGGTGACAGGGCTGATTGAGGAGCCAGAGTCACTGCGACGGGTAATGGTAGTGGTCGAAGTGCTGTTGCTGCCGGTGTTGCCGCCACGCACGGTTGTACTGCTGCCACCGCGGTTGGTTGCGTTGCCGGTGCGGGTTCCACTGCCGCGTCCGGTGCTCTTGTTGTCATTGCTGCCACGGTTCACCTGAGGAACGGTGGTCATGCTGGTGCTGCGACTAGAGCTGCTGCTTGAGGTGCTGCGGTTGACCTGCGGCGTTGCCGAGGTGCTGCGGCTTACCGAACTGCTTGAGCTGCTGCGGTTCACGGCGCTACTGGTGCGACTGGAACTGCTGGCGCTGCTGCCGGTGCTGCGGCTCACCGTCGGAGCGGTTGCTGAGTTGTTGTTACGTGAGACAGCTGCCGATTGGCTTCTGTTGGTAGTGCTGCCTCCTTGTGAACGACTGCGGCCCTGGGCCGAAGCGTCGGATGCGCCGATGATCAGGCATCCCATGAGCGCGAAGCTCATCATCAAGTTTTTAACAGAAGTTTTCATAATTGTGTTGATTTATATGGTTCAACAAGTGATTTAAAAATTCATTTCGTTTGTCTTTTAGACTGCAACAACAATGCCCCGTTTAATACTTTTCATGCAGGATGCGGGCACTAATCGCCCGTTCAGGCATAAAAATACGACAAAACCCAAAATTTCATAGATGAATCACACCACTAAAAAAGGATAGAAATCGACTTCTATCCTTGTATTCGAGATGAAAACCCGCTAAAAGAATGGCCGACAAGCAGTAGGCTAGGGGATGAGCAGTTGTGCGTCACCGTAGCTCAGGAAACGGAAACCGTGTTCCATTGCATAGTCGTACATGCCGCGCCAGCGGTCCTGGCCGATAAAGGCTGCCACGAGCAGCAACAGTGTGGATTGTGGCTGATGGAAATTGGTGATCATGCCGTTGACAATGCGGTAACTGAAACCTGGGGCAATCATCAACTGTGTGCTGCCCATATAGGTGTCGGCATGATGTCGGTCCAGGTAATCGACGATGTTCTGCAGGGCCTTCTTGGTGGAAATCTCGCAGGGTGTGGTGTAGGGCATCCATTGGGTGACGGTCAGCTCCTCCTCGTCGGCTTGGGGGTTGCCTTCAAGTATCTGGCCGATGTAGTACAGGCTCTCGAGGGTGCGCACGCTGGTGGTGCCCACAGCGATAATGGGGCCTGGTGCATTGATGATGTCCTTGATGACGCTGCAAGGCACACTGATGAACTCGTAGTGCATCGGGTGGTCGCCGATGTGTTCGCTCTTGACGGGCTGGAATGTGCCGGCGCCCACGTGCAGCGTGATTTCGCGGCGCAGGATGCCGCGCTTGTCGCACTCGGCGAGCACTTCGTCGGTGAAGTGCAGTCCAGCAGTTGGGGCAGCAACGCTACCGTCGATGTGGCTATAAACTGTCTGGTAGTCGGTCGAGTCGCTCTCCTCGGTGCCGCGGTTCAGGTAAGGCGGGATGGGAATTTCGCCAATGGCCTCCAACACGTCGGCAAAGGTGAACTGACGCGCTTCTCCGTCCCAGTCAAAGGCGATTTCCCATGCGTTGCCGCGTTGTTCGCCACGCGTGGCGGCCAGGGTGATTTCGGTGCCATCGATGGTGACGGTCTGCGTCAATGCGCCCTGTTTCCAGCGCTTGCTGTTGCCCACCAGGCATTGCCACACGCAGTGGCCCGTAGTCTGGAAAATCTGCTCATAGTCTCGAGGCAGCACGGGTTCCAAGCAGAATATCTCGATTGTTGAGCCCGTTTCCTTACGGAACCTGAGGCGAGCGTTAATCACGCGCGTATTATTATAAATGAGTGTTGAGTGCTCGGGTAGCAGCGTTGGCACTTCCCAGAAGCGCCTCTCCTCGATCTGTCCACCTTTATAATATAAGAGTTTGCATTGCTCGCGTTGTGCAAGGGGGTGCTTAGCGATGCGTTCGTCGGGCAGGGGATAGTCATAGTCGGCGATGCGCAGGGCGCGGATGTCGTCAATCAGGGCCATGATATTAAGAATAAATGATGAAGACTACGGTAAATAATAATGTAAAGATGAGCATATTGCGAGCCGTTTCGCCCAGCAGCGGGTTCAGGGCTGCACCATCTCGATGTCTGAGTTTGTACCAGGTTGAGGTGTGCATCACCAGATAGATTGCGGGGATGGCTAGTGTCCACAGGGGCAACAGTTTGCCCTTGTTAAAGATAATCATCATCCAAAAGACCGTGAGAATCGCTATGCTGGTAAATCCGTTGAGGAAATAGGCAAATGCTGTGACGGGTCGGCCCCAGATGACGGTTTGGGTCCTCTTGCCGGCAGCACGGTCGTCTTCCACGTCCCGGTAGTTGTTGATTAGCAGTACATTTACCCCCATTAAACCAATCGTGATGGAGAACAGGAGAACCAGCGGGTCCCAGCGCAATGCCATCACATAGTAGGTGAGGTTGACGGGCACCAGGCCAAAGAAGATGAACACCATCAACTCGCCCATGCCATGGTAGGAAAGAGGGTAAGGCCCTGCACTGTAGGCAAAAGCCCCCAAGGCGATCACGATGCCAACAGGCAGTAGCCACCATCCACCGTAAGGGATGAGGCAGCAACCCACAACACCTGCCAGGATCAGCATAGCCAAAGTCGCATTCCTCAGCGTCTGGGGCTTGATATCGCCCTCGGTGACGCCACGTCGCGGTCCCACGCGGCCAGGTTTGTCGCTACCCTTCAGGTAATCAAAGTACTCGTTGGCCATGTTGGATACGATTTGTGCCAGCACAGCAAAGGCAAGGCACAGCAATGCGGGTATCCACTTGAATTCATGATGCCATATCGCGAGTCCGATGGCGATGACCGCACCGCTCACCGATACCGGCAACGTCCTGAGCCTGAAACACTCAAGCCATATTTTGATTTGTCGTTTCATTGTCATTTCTTGTAAATGTGGGTGCAAAATTACAAAAGATTGCCGTGCTAAGGTCGATAAAACGTCTCTTTTTGAACTTCAGCTGGATTTCAATAGTCGAGAGAGTGCGTTTATTAAGCAATAATCAATAGAAATATAATAATGTGTTTTTCCTAGGTAAATATTTGTTTTTCCCGCTTTTTGGCTCGATATTTGCAGGTCGATTATCGAGTAAGTTTAACCATTAATGCATAAGAGTCATGGAACCGATTCAAGAAAATAAGCAGAGCCTGGAGCAGATGCCTTCTGAATTTCATGGAGAAGAAATGCCTCGACTGACCTTTAAGGAATCCATCGGGGAATGTCTCAGCAAGTATGCCACTTTCAGTGGACGTTCACGGCGCAGCGAGTACTGGTGGTTTGGCCTGCTAGCGCTTGTCCTCACAAACGTTTCTTATATTTGCACTCATGTTGTGAATACTTTCTTTACCAGCGAGACGGCCATGGGTTTAGGTATCTTCTTTCAGATACTGCTCTTACCCATATCCTTGTTTGCGGTGATTCCGTCATTTGCGGTTCAGACACGTCGCCTGCATGACGTAGGTCGCAGTGGCTGGTGGATTGTTTGTGGTTTTGCAGTTGGAATTTTTTATCTCATCGCCAAAAGTGTTGTCCTTGGTTTTAACGCTCTTGACAGTGATAACGAAGTACAGAATCTAATCGACGCTTTCCATGTATCTACGATGGGCGGTACTGTGATGCTGCTCTTGGCGCTGGTTGGCCTTGGCTTGTCAATTGCCCTCCTTGTTTTCTCGTTGCAGGACAGCCACAGGGGAGAGAACAAGTACGGCCCGTCTCCCAAGTACCCATAATTGGATAGGAATTACTGGTGTGCCCATTTTGTGGCACACTTTTTTTGATGGGTAAATTTGTGGAAATCAATCAAAGGGCTTACCTTTGTGGTATCAATCAAGATTCTTTTACTTAAAAAAACAACAGATATGGAACAGCAGAATCCGCAACCACAGCCCCCTGTGTTTAATCAGCCGCAGGCCCCGCAGCCAGCGCCGCAGTATCAACCCCGTGTGACCGCATCTCCGATGATGGACCCCATCACGGCAGTCAAGACGTGCTTCAAGAAGTATTTTGACTTCTCGGGCCGAGCCCGTCGCAGCGAGTTTTGGTGGTTCGTCCTCTTTATGGTGATTGTATCGAGCATTCTCACTTTCTTCAGCGGCTTTGTTCCCGCAATCGGATATGTGAGCATGGTTTTCTCATTGGCTATGTTGATTCCTGAGCTGTCGGCTTTGACTCGTCGTCTGCACGACACCAATCACCGTGGCTGGTGGGTGGGCCTGATGGCTCTCTTGACGGCGGTTTACTACGGCTGCTTCGCCTATTTGCTGGGCCCATCTATCGGTGAGTTAGCCAATATCACCGACCCGATGGAGATGGCAGCAATGATGGTGGATAATATCCAGGCCTCGCCTGCGATAGCCGGTGTGATGGTGTGCAGCAGCCTCGGAATCATACTCCTGGCCATCGTGCTCATCATCTTCGCAGTTCTCGACAGCAAGTGGGGCACCAACAAATATGGCCCCTCACCCAAGTATAAGTGAGGTTTTAGACTTTAGGAGTTAGGAATTAGGGAGGCCCAGTTTTCTGGACCTCCCTAATCTGTTGTGGTTAATCACTAGTCTATCAGATGGAGAGTCTGCGCAGCAGGTCTAAGAGGTTGCGGTCGATGGGTTTGTCGTCGTGAATGGCCTTGGAGAAGGGAACATAGACGATTTTTTCGTCATCGTCGCCAATCATGATGTTGCGCTGGCCCTCGAGCAGAGCGTCGATGGCTGCAGCGCCCATGCGAGATGCCAGGATACGGTCTTGGGCCGTGGGTGAGCCACCGCGCTGCAGGTGACCCAGAATGGTCACGCGCACGTCGAGTTGCGGATACTCTTTTCGTGCCCTTTCGGCCAAGCCCATAGCGCCGCCGGTGATGGGGCTCTCGGCCACGAGGACGATAGACGAATTCTTGCTCTTGCGGAAGCCTCTCTTGATCAGTTCTTTCAGTTGGTCAACCTCGGTAGATATCTCGGGGATGATGGCCGCCTCGGCACCAGTAGCGATGGCACCGTTGAGTGCCAGGAAGCCCGACTCACGTCCCATCACCTCGATGAAGAACAAGCGCTCGTGGCTGCTAGCGGTGTCGCGTATGCGGTCCACACACCACATGATGGTGTTCAGTGCCGTGTCATAGCCGATGGTGTGATCGGTTCCGGCCAGGTCGTTGTCGATTGTGCCGGGTAGTCCCACGATGGGGAAGTCAAATTCGCTGGCAAACTGGCGAGCGCCGCTCAACGAGCCGTCACCGCCGATTACCACCAGTGCGTCGATGCCATGTTTCTTGATGACCTCAAAGGCCTGCTGTCGTCCTTCCACCGTTCTGAATTCCTTGCAACGGGCGGTCTTGAGGATAGTGCCGCCGTGGTGCATGATGCTGGAAACGCTCTGAGTCTGCATGTCGACGATCTCATCTTCTACCAGTCCTCTGTAGCCTCGGTAGATGCCTTTCACCTTGAAACCGTTGTAAATTGCCGAGCGCGTGACCGCGCGGATTGCGGCGTTCATGCCTGGGGCATCACCTCCCGAAGTCAAGACGCCGATGGTTTTGATCTTTGCCATAATCTATTCACTTTAAAACTTGGTTGGATATTGTGTCGCAAAGATAATGATTTTTTGTAAAAACACAAAAAACGGCGTCTACTCACGCAGACACCGTTAATTCTCAGTTTTTATTGCTTGCGTTTCTTGATAGGATATAGACTCTAAGGTCGGGCTTTAATAATCATTTAATCAACATTAACTACCATCAAAAGATTTTTCCTTAGTTTATCTTATTTCAATCGTTATGCTTAAATTAAATTTGGAGAAATGCTTTTTGCACTGCAAAATTACAACCGTAATGTAATTTATAGCTATGAAAAATAGCAGAAATCATTTGTAAAATTTGTTGTTTTTTTACTCCAAACTTGTCTTTTTTTTACTTGCAAAAAAGTTAAGCATCTAAAACACAGTGAAATAAAAATACAAATACCAATAATAGAAATCAAACGCTATTTTTGCACGGCAGTGATGATTTTTAAAGCACTATAG
>JAEEGF011509915.1_pt1 | contig 10404 bp, 11 predicted proteins | sample 9134171 | NCBI WGS metagenome assembly JAEEGF01 (sample SAMN16246542, study PRJNA631951) | gut metagenome | biome: gut microbiome; feature: rumen; material: AP-attached | host: Bos | place: Iran: Karaj | collected 2018-10 | reverse complement strand
TCATCAATAATGAAGCTCACCTGCTGTTCTTCCTTTTCTTCTGCTATAACATTTTCAAGGAATGCAAAATCAATTCCGCTTCCGTCATAGATAGAATCCAAAAGCTTATATATCAGCTTTGCGCCCTTTTCATCCTCCATATCTGCGTATTCCATTATGCTTTCCATGAAGGCTTCATCAGCAGTTTCCTCGTGACCGGGATCATAGATAAACGAAAAGCGTCCAGAGGATAATTCTTCAAAAACACCCTCCGGGGATAAGATGATATGGCATGGATCAAGCAGGTAATCTCCCAGATTCCTGGCAGTCTGCACCAGGTCTTTGAAAAAATCCATGAGCTTTTCATAGGACATCTTTTTCCTGTCGTATCTGTTTTTTAAGCTCTGTCTTGAGTCTATCTCATAATACAGGTAGTAACACTCATCCATGTTTCTCAAGGTAAATGGAAGAAGTCCATTTATCTTGTTGTTTTCAAGCATCTTATATTGGAACAGGTTCTCCTCACTTACCTCTGTCTTCATTATTAGATAGTTGTGCTTAGAATCCTTAAAATACTGTATATCCATTTATCATTCCCTTTCCTTATTTGTGTGTCCCTTGAAAATATCCATGGTTCTTTTTATTCGCCTGACAGTTTTAGCATTATTCCTGATTTTTACGCGAGCTGCTGCCTCGGACTCCCAGATCTGTGGGATTTTTGAAAAATAGCCATACAAGGCTCTGTGATTTGTCCGAATTTTTCCAGTTACAGTTATTTCTTTCCCACTTTGACCGGAGCCAATTTCAGGAGCACTGCTCCCAAAGTATTTCCCTGCTGTCTTATCTGATGCATGGTCAGCGATATACTCTGTCGGTGAGCCATAGCCCTGCTTTTCATATAAGAGAGCTGACCTGAATCCCAGAATATAGACGTCCTGGGACAGGATGCACCTCCCGTATACAAGGAAAGACATATAAATAATCAGTACGATTCCAAATATCGCTGCAGGAATTACAAGTGCAGCTTCCACCGTCATATATGCATCAATGTTTTTCTTATTCTTCTTATTAGTTGAATGCAAAGCTCATTACCCCCACTCCTGCAGTTAAGAACGGAATAAAGGCAAGTGTGCTTTTACCATTTACTCTGTGCATTGCAAGAAGAATTACGCTTGCGATGGCTGAAAAGCAAAAGCCTATAAAAATCGCAAGCATCATATCTGTCATTCCCATAACAGGGCCTAAGGAGAGCGCCATAAGTCCATCTCCTAATCCAAGTCCCTGCCTTGATATAAAGCAAATAATAATAAGCAGAACGCCGGGAAAAAGTGATAATAAAAGATCATTAATATTTGCTCTTTCCGCTGACAGCTGATACAGACAGTAAATGAAGGACAACAGAATCTGAATGAACGGGAATGATACCGGTATCTTCTTACTTCTGATATCAAAAATCGCCGCGCAGGATAACAGGATCAGCGCAATTGTTTTAAACATTAATTCCGTTCCGTAATAGCTGTCTATTGAATTAAGTATTTCCATCTTCATAAAATCCTTTCATTTTTATCTGGCGCACTCACTGCATGGACTTCTGCCTGCTGCCTCAGATAGGCGTACTGTTTTTATAGTTCTTTTTATTCCACTGCAGTTTCTGTCGCTGTGGTATCTGTTTCCATAATTGGTTATATAGACTGTTTGTCCTGCTCTTTTTCCGCAGTACTCACAGGGGTAAAACTTTCCTCTGTCCTTATTTCTCTTTGATGAGACTTCTTTTTTGGAGACGCTTTTGACAGAAAGCTTAAGATGAGAACAATCAAGGCTTTTGTGATAAGCTGTTCCGCTCTCAGTGATATATACAAGCTCATCCTCTTCTTCATCATCCTCCAGGGCTTCGCCTCTAACGTCATAGCCCGTAAATGCATGCCCATAAAATCTACCCTCAACAGGGAAGTTTTTAAAGGCAGCTATTCCAAAGAGCGGATGTACCTTATATGTTGCGACAATATCTATGACATCACCGTCAGATTCCAGGGCTGTCTGCGCAAAGCTAAGTCCTGATGATCCGTTGCAGATAGGGCTGTGCTCTAAATAGTCCTCGCCAAGGTATTGCTTAACCATACGGCTTGCCATCGCAGCATTTACTGCGCCGGACACTATATCCTCAGTTGTGCCACCTTCTCCGTATCCTAAAAAGGATTTTGTAGCAGCTTTGTTGATCATTATCTGGCTGCCTGTCTGATGTAAGGCTGCTTCCAAATCGCATTGGAGTTTTAGAATGTCAAAAACGCATAAAAGATTTACAAAAAAGAATAGGAATATAGGGAGCACTATTGATGCCTCAACTGTGACAGAAGCAGCCAACGATGACCTTTTTCGATAGGCCCGAAGAAGCACAAAGTCCTTTATGAAACTATCAATTACCATAGATTTCTTCGAACGATTTTCCATTTTATTTTCCAATTTATTTTTTCCTATTTATATTTTTTATTGAAAAAGGCCATCGCTGGCTACTCCTGTTTTACTCAAACATCTCGTAACCATAGACACGCTCTATTTCTATCCTTTTGTTGTATGCACCATTAATATCAAACTGAGCACTTAATACATCTACGCAGTTGTCTATCCTGAATCCGGAATTTCCTTCAGTTTTTCTTATGTTCATCTCAATGATGTCCATTAGTCTCTTTGTTTTCTTATCCTTACCTTCCATAAAGATGAGCATATTAAGATAATCCTCATAGCTTAGTCCTGACCCGCCGCCATTTTTCAGGTGATCCCTGAATTCAAGCATGTTTTCGATGGACAAATTCCAAGATTCAGCTGTCTTTATGATCGGTACCTTTCCGCCGCTGAGCAGAATCCTTAAGTCCGATATTGTCTCTGCGAAGGTCCAGGCAAAGACTATTGCCATCTTAATGACCTCCTGAAGCTCGGGGAGGGTTAATAATACCGATGCAGTAAGTGCCAATGCCTCAGCCTCTGCAAGCTTTGCTGCGTCTGACATGATGTATGCAAAGTTTGCCGCTTCCTTCCAGAGAAAGAGTTTTTCAACCACCTTTTCAAGATTGGCATAGTCGCTGTCCTTCCCGGCATAGATATATTCCAGCTCGTACTTTAATCTGGTATCTTCCTTCTCCTGCCCATAGCATCCACATTTTTCATGAAGATATTTCTCAAATAGAAGTGTCGGTCCGATTCCTGTATCCTCAGATTCATCAAGTCCTGTTCCTTTATTAAGGCTGCGGTTTGATGCGTATACCGATGAGTCGATTGCAGCTGAAGATATTGCATTTATGTCGGGAGCTGCAAGGGAAAGGATTCCTATACTTTTCTGGGCTGTTACCTGTCCGGCAGGGTTATCAGCGTAATAGGTTTCATCCTCACCGTTGCCATCGGTATCTGCATAATGTGGCTGCGATATCTCACTTTGGTTGTCATTTGCTTCCTGTTCCACATCTGTTTCATCAAAGCCGCTTCTTTTAAGTTCATCCACATTATCCTGAATGCTTCCAATCGCTGCTTCTATCGGATCCGCTTCCATGTATTTAAGGATCTGCCTTCTTAAAACAGCCCCGCCGCCATCTGATGCAAAGGAGTAACCTGTTATATTCACCTCTCTGAGCTTTGCCGGCATAAGAGTTGTTCTTCCAGTAAATTTTCCGATTGTTGTCATCTCGAAATTCTTTGAAAAATAATCTTCCAGATGCTCTCTTGTTTTGATTATTGACCCTGTATTTGTTCCGTAAGCTGTGTCGATGAAAAGAAGTCCGTATTTATCAAAGAGTTCTCTGTTATATTCTCCAAGCACTGAGTTCATCGCTATATCTACTGAAAGCTCCGACTTCATTTTTACTGCGCCGCTTCTCGCACCCTGTAGGAGTGCAAGAATAAGCGCAAGAATTATCGTCAGCGAAAGTGACAGATACACAGTCATATAGGCATCAGCCTGTAACCTTCGCCGCATCGTCGTTAATTGTTTTAAAGATCTCGGTAACAAGTCCGTCTATCTCCTTCTTGAAAACTATGACCAATCCAATGAGAACAACGATTATGAGAATTACTTCGACCGTTCCCATTCCTGACTCATCATTTATCAGTTCCTTAAATTTTTCTTTGGCACTATATGCCAGGTCTCTTGATCGGGCTCCTAATAAAGAAACCCTTTTTAATAATGTTTCCTTCATTTTTCCTCCTTGTGTTGAAATATTATTTATAAGTAACACCCTGTGGGCGATTACTCTCTGTCAGAATGAGAGATATGCCGGCACCATGATAACTACCATTACGATTAGCAGCATCATTACCATCGGAACAAGAAGCTTTGTTCCGGCCTCTTCTCCAAGCTTTCTTGCATAGGACATTCTCTCCAATGTGGCTTTATCTGATTCCTCACGAAGAAGCGTCAGCATTTCCGAATTTCCTTTTTTGAGATTTTGCGACAAAAGTGTCACAAGTCTTGCGTACTGCTGCGAGCCGCATCGTATTCCCAGACGTTCATACACATTTATTTCCGGTACTCCGCTCTCAAGCTCTCTGCAGCTTTTGGTTATCTCTTCATATAAAAAGCTCTTTTTTCCACCTTCCCTGATATGCTCTTTATATTCCTTGGAAAACTTCATAAGGATTGCTCTTACTGACATTCCGCTTCCCATATAAAGAACAAGTCTTGATACAAATCCCGGATACTCCAGAGTCATTTGCTTTCGTCTGTCTTCAACCTTCTTTGAAAGGTCCTTGTCACCCATAGCAAATATTGAAATTGCTGCAATGACTGACATAAGAAGAATCAAAAAGCTGTTATCCTCTGTCTTCTCTTTCCAGAAAAGTGTTATTCCTTCAGCATCTGCAGGAAGTGAAAAGCTGTCCTTAGTCCTGGTTTCTTCCTCAGTTTCCGTAAGGCTCTCGTTTACCTCCTGGTACAGGATTTCCTCATCAGTAAAGTCTTTAGGGATTACCTTTACGTCAAAGACATGCTCCCATTCGTAATCCTTGTATTTAATAGTCGCTGTAAGAAGAGACTTTTCTCCTTTGAACGAAATGTCATCATTTATGGTCTTCCCGTCGGAATGAAGGGCATCGATATTATCGGATTTCCAGGATATTTCGAAGGGATAGCCTTTAATTTTGTCAGGAAGATAAAGATCCTCTTTTACATGGTTTAGGTCTTTGTTTTCTCCAACTATTACAGTAGAAAGCTCGCTGATAAGCTTCGTATAGAGCTTCTCCGCTTCAGCTTTCGTGTATTCGATCTCACTTATTTTTAGTGAAAAATCTCCGACGCTTTCACCATTTTCATCAACCGCAACAAGCCTTGCTTCCTTTTCTCCCTTGCCATAGTCGCTTCTCATGATTTCGCCTTCAGCATTAAGGTTTGATTCCCTGCCCGAAGAATATGCTGCAAGGATTGCAAGCATCGATCCCATGAATATGAGTATCAGCATGGTACTAATTTTCTTTATGTAATAAGAAGAGAGCTTTTTGTTTATGTCCCCCTCTGAGTCAAGCTTTATAAGGTTATCCTTCACATGTCTTCTTCCGGGAGAGCTTAGGAAAAATCTGTTTTTCCTCAAAAACCTTCTATATATGTAGGAGGCTGTTTTCATAAACAGTTTCTCAATCCCGGATGTAGCTTCTTCCTCGGGGATACTCTCATCAGATGAAAGGAGAGCCAGAAGCATCATGTACAAGGGAATAACCAGATACAAAACGTATATATATTTCATGTGTGTCTCTTTCTAAATCTCGATATCTATTATTCTTTGCATGAGTATGTATGCTGCGATGTAGATCACAAGACAGGCTGTCATCACGGTTATTCCAAGGATGTTTCCGTACAGAGCATCAAAAAATCCGGGGTTCGTTATACCGACATAAGTCATGATCCCAAAGGGTACGGCCTCCATAATCTGGGCTTCCATACGCTTTGCTGCTATAAGGACGTCTATCTCGTTTTCAACTTCCATTCTTTTTCCTATGACGTCGATGCACCTTTCTATGGTGTCAGTCATATTTCCGCCGCTTCTTTTCGCTATTGCAAAAACTCCTGCAAATTCTTCTATATCCTTGTTTTTGCTTCTTTTTCCAAGCTCCCTGATCATGGCCTCGATGGTGACGTTATTCTTAATTCCCTGCTCTATGCGCAGGAGCTCCCTACAGATAGGCGAACTTTTTCCGTAAAGAATGCGCATGTCATGTATTGCTTCAGAAAAAGAATTTTCGATAGAATATCCTGCTTTTCCTGCAGCAAGAACAGACATCATTGCATCCTTGAACTGAATTCCAAGATCATGATTTTCTTTCTTCTGCTTTCTTTCTTTTTGAATAACAAACCAGGGGACCGACAGTGGAAACATCAGAATTGATGCAATAAAACTGCCATAGAAGAGTTTTCCGATAATGAAAAGAATAAGAATGTTTCTTCCTATAAATGGAATATCAAATGCTGTAACTTTGAGCTCCAAAACCCGCCGCTTCCAGCTTTGATACATTTTCAAGTTCATTCTCGCACCTCCATTCTCCGACTATTTTTCCGGATTCGTTTGTGCCAGTCTCATGAAATTTATAAAGTGTACGAATCTCTATTTCGTCTGTCATATCGTTAATCCTTCCTGTCAGCTCACATACCTCAAGGACTTTTCTTGTTTTGTCCCTGAGTCTTCCGAGCTGAACAATAATATCTATTCCTGAGGCGATCTGCCCTCTGACCGCTGACAAGGGTATATCCATTCCCATGAGAAACATTGTTTCAAGTCTTGAAAGCATGTCTTTTGCGCTGTTGGCATGACCTGTCGACATTGATATATGACCGGTATTCATAGCCTGTAGCATATCTACGCACTCATCACCTCTGACCTCTCCAACGACAATTCTGTCAGGTCTCATTCTGAGCGAAGATTTTATAAGGTCACGAATGGTGATTTCCTTACATCCCTCCACATTGGCATTACGTGTCTCCATCCTAACAAGGTTGGGGACATGCCTTATCTGAAGCTCAGCATTATCTTCTATCGTGATAACACGCTCATCCTTTGGAATACTGTCAGATAGTGCATTTAAGAATGTAGTCTTTCCTGAACCCGTTCCACCGGATATGAAAATATTGTAGCCTGCCTTTACCAGTGTCTGTAAGTATTCCGCAAGATCCTTTTCAATTGAACCAATGCTGATAAGCTTATCGATGGTAATGGGATTATCCGGAAACCTTCGTATAGTCAGTATCGGTCCGTTCAGTGCCACAGGAGGAAGTACCGCATTCACTCGGGATCCGTTTTCAAGACGGGCATCAACTATAGGAGACGCTTCATTTACTACTCTGTTGCATTTACTTACTATCTGCTGAATAACATCCTCGAGCTTAGCGACGGATTCAAATCTCATTTCATGTCTGAAAAGTCTGCCGTTTTTTTCAACAAAGATGTGGTCTGTTCCGTTTACCATGATCTCCGTGATCTCCGGATCATCCACCAGGAGCTGTAAGACATCAAGCTTTCTTATCGAAAAGAAAAGCTCCTGCCTTAGTCTAACCTTCTCATCAAGAGAGAGCTTTATGTTCTTACACTCTGTTAGTATTCCTCTGTCTATTCTTTCAAGCATCTCTTCGTCATCAACATCTCTGGTAAAATCCATGCTCTCAAGAATGTTTTCTCTTATTTTTATTTTCAGATCTTCATGTTTCAAAGCACGCTTCCTCCGCTCCTGCTTATCCTGTGGAGCTTCTTCATATCAAAGCTGTCATCATTTTTAAGTTCTTCCAAAAACAAATTGCTTCTCATAGTTGCAAAGTAATCATCATCCCAAAGCATATAAAGCTCGTCACACAGATGGATCATTCCGAAAAGATCTCTTACTCCCTCGGAAATATCCAGAATCAGATTCTCGTATTTTCCGGTGCTACCTATCATTCCGATAAGTTTTTCATATTCCTTTGCAGTGATCATTCTGCTCTGACAGGCAGAATTGGAGGCTGGGATAAAATCCATCTCATTGTCATGCTTAAGTATTCTCTCTAAATAAATGCCGAATTTATCGCCTGCACATTCTGCAAAGTACATAAGGTCTATCAGAGTTTCCTCATACGCTTCATTTCGTATAGTTTCATTGGTGCAAAGACAGTCCGTATTTATATAGATGGTTTTCTTATTTTTAGACAGTTCCTTTGCATAGGAAATCGCTTCCTTTGTCTGATTATTATTAAGTACAGGCGTATAAAACCCTGTCACCTTCATTCTGTCTTCAGATAAGGTGTCCTTCCCCTTAACTACCAGGCCCGGAATATCGAGACACATGCTAAGAATTGTATCCGTAATCTTTTCGCTTTTTTGATATTTATCTGTATATCTGATATCAGCATTTTGATTACCGTAGGTTGGCTCATCCTCGGAAAGACATTTTTCTTTTTCTCTTAAAACCAGTACATGTTCAAAGCCATTTATAGCTGACCTTTCATATAGTGACTGAGATATCAGAAGTAAAATGTTCTTTCCCTTTTCTATAAAGCCTGAAAGTCTGTCCGTATCCGTGATCCCATATATCTCAAATGAGATGCTGAGGTTATCTCTTATGTAACCATCAAGCTTTTTCAAATAGTTCTTATCGCTGTCGCATATTATTAAGATGTTCTTATTCATAATTCATTTCCTCGTAAATCACATACATACCAGTGCGTTTTCTCCGGTCACCAGAAGTACTGCAATAAGTACCGGAACCGCAAAGTGGATTGTTTGTCGCATTTTACCTTTAACAATGATCTTTATTATTCCGATCAAAGCTCCGATAACAAAGGACATTATCATGCAGCAGATAAGCTCACCCGTAGGGAGGAACAGTGATATAACAGTAAGTAGTTTAAGATCACCTGCGCCGATGCCCTTCACCATGTAAACCGGAATAAGTATTAAAAAGGTTATCAGCATTTTTATTCCCATCTCTTTAATGGAGATGTTCATTTCCTTATCCAGGAAGCTCATCATCACTCCTGCCAGAGCTCCGATAAGGAGCCAGGCATTAAAAATTTTGTTTTTCAATATATCTGTAATTGCTGACCCTGCAGCCAGGCAATATAAAACCGAAAGTGTCATTGTTTTTTCCTTTCATAGAGATTTGTAAATATGCCGGTGCTTATGCGAATGCATTAAAGAATGATCAGGAGACAGAATGCCTACACCGGCATATTTAGTTTTTAAAACTGATGTTGCCTATCCATTTCCAATTTTTCTTGGACAACGGTGACGATATTATCAAAAGCTTTCTGAATGCACAACCCCACTAAATGCCGTGTTTTTTTGTTTCGATTTTTTTCTTAAGGAATTCTTATTTTTATATGTGCGGCCAATAAATAAGCCGAACAGATCACTAAAAAAGTTACCTGTTCGGCTGTTTTATTAATATATAGTAGGAAAAATTCCCAAATTGTAATTATTAAGCTTTTTTTAAATTTTTAAGCCATATATCCTCTAGACATAACATTGTCAGCAAAGCTCTCCTTTAAATTGCCCTTTCCGTAAGTTAAACCTGCGTATACCTTGGGTACATTTGTCATAAGGGCCTCATCATTATTCATCTTTTCAAGCTGAACATAGGCTGAGTGAAGAGCTTCAAAGGTTTTGTTTACATGATCCAGTTCCTCATCACTGTTTTTTGCTGTCGCTATAAGGATCTGTCTCTTTTCAAAAAGATATAGAGCAAGAAGGTTTTTCCCCAGTTCATAATTAAGATTTAGGGAATGTATCAGCTCATCGATACAGTTCATCGCTTTTGATAATCCTTCCGAAAAGCCCTTCTTGTCGTCTAATTCCAGTGCATCCTTTGCCTCAGCAAGATAATCAAGAACCATCTCATAGAGGATTGTGATCATCTGGGTTTTATTTGCCATTGTGATTCTTCTTGTATAAACCTGTATTTTTTCCTGTGTCATATCAGATTACCTCAATTCCAAAATAATTACTGAAGGAGCTGTAAAACCTGCTGAGGTCTTTCGTTTGCCTGTGCAAGCATGCTGGTTCCTGCCTGTGACAGTACCTGCTGAGTTGAGTAAACTGTCATTTCCTCAGCCATATCCACATCCATTATTCTGGAATATGCTGCTGTCATGTTTTCATTTGTGACATCGATATTGCTGACTGTATGATCAAGTCTGTTCTGATATGCACCAAGTCTGCTTCGAATATCGGAAATCTTTTGAAGAGCATTGCCGATATCCTCTATTGCCTGATCGGCACCTGTATGGGGTGCTGCTTTTATGCGCTCATCTGATGCAGCTTCTACGTTTTCTAATATTTTGTTGTAATCCTCTTCTGTTATTTCACCATTGTCGCATCTTCTTCTGGCTTCTGCTATGGTTCTTGCTTCTTCAACGTTGATGAAATGGAGGACTTCTCCATCCTGTCCCCTTGTATAATCCAGGCGCTCATCTTCGGCGTTGTAATA
>JAEEGF011149201.1_pt1 | contig 10404 bp, 9 predicted proteins | sample 9134171 | NCBI WGS metagenome assembly JAEEGF01 (sample SAMN16246542, study PRJNA631951) | gut metagenome | biome: gut microbiome; feature: rumen; material: AP-attached | host: Bos | place: Iran: Karaj | collected 2018-10 | reverse complement strand
ATCCCGTGGTGGCGACACCGTGCGGGTTCGACCCCCGCTTCCGGCACCAAAAACAAGGACCGCCTTTAGGCGGTCCTTGTTTTTGATTATGATGAATTATACTATCAAGTGCAACAGGTGAAAGAAAAGAAGAAGTTCATATGAATCTCTGGTAGAATAGAGTTTGCGGAAACTATACAAGGAGAGAATCATATGAACTACAAACATCTTAGCATAGAAGAAAGATGTTGTCTACGGGAATACTACAATGAGGGGTATAGTTATCGAAGGATAGCAGAGCTGCTGGGCAGGAGTGCAAGTACAATCTGCCGGGAGATCAACCGAAACAGGTCATTCATGAACGTAAAGCCAGCATACTACCCGCATACGGCGCAAAAGAAGTATCTGCTGCGACGATCATATTGTCACAGAGGGATGTTTCAGGACCCAACGAAGCTGGACTATATCAAAGGCCGATTGCTGGAGACCTGGTCACCGGAGCAGATCGCCAACACCCCATGGGAGAAGACACTGCCATCAACGAGAACGATCTACCGTTGGATATATGAGAAGTACATCGACGTGAGCTTGAAGGCACTGAGAAGGAAAGGGAAAAGCCGGGGAAACAAGGAAACAAGAGGCAAATACAATCTGGGGAAGACGATTCGAAAACGAGATAAGAGCGTCTACAGGCGGTTGGAGTTCGGACACTGGGAGGCGGACACCGTAGTGTCCGGACGAGGGAAATCAAAGGCATGCTTTGCCACATTGGCAGAGCGAAAGACAAGATTCTACATTGCTGTCAAGATGGCAGACAAGAGCGCGACAAGCATGGTGAAGGCAATAATGGAAGCTCTGGGAGACCTGCCGGATGCCGCTGTGAAAACAATCACCTGTGATCGAGGATCGGAGTTCGCTGGATGGCAAACGATAGAAGAACAATTGAACTGCAAGGTGTTCTTTACCGACCCTTACTGTGCTTGGCAGAAGGGGACCAATGAAAACTTGAACGGACTGCTGCGCGAGTTCTATCCGAAGGGGAGGAATCTTTCAAGGGTCAGTCCCTCAACGTTAAAAAAGAACCTGGCGTTGATCAACGCCAGGCCCAAGAAAGTCCTCGGTTTTAAAAAACCAGTCGATTTGTTTGATCTTTCTGTCTCTCAGTGTTGCACTTAGTTTGACAATTCATCCTCGATCTTTCTTTTGGTGTCCAGCTGTATCTGTTTTCTAAGGGCCGTAAGGTAGGGCGAAAAGGCCGCCTGGTCGAAACCGTAGGTCATGTTCAGCTCGTATTCCCGGGGGATCCAGGTGGAGATAGGCGCCTCGTTATGCTGCAGCACCGCCTCCATCTTATCTAAAGCCTTATAGATCTTGGCTTCCTGTGTCTCCAAAGCCTCCATCTCCGCATACAGATCGTGCATCCGGTTGGAATACGGTTCCGGCAGGGAGCGCACCCAGTCCTCCAAAAGCTGCTCTTCCTTTCTTTCGTCCGCATCGGTTTTCAGGAACGTGGGGATATCCCCCGTGAAGCATTCTCCCAGGTCATGGATGAGGCACATCTCCATGACCTTGTTCATGTCCGCCTCCGGGAACTCATCCCGCAGGAAGAACGCCATCAGGGTGATGCGCCAGCTGTGCTCCGCCACGCTCTCCCGCCGTCCGCCAGAGGAATAGCTATGCCGCACGGCGTCCTTCAGCCGTTCGGCCAGGTGCATCACATCCAAAAACGTCTGGATCTCCATCCTCTTCTCCTTTACACCCTGTCCAGGAACGCGGCGCCGATGGTACCAGCATCGTTCCCCAGCGTGGCTCGCCGGATGGGCGGCACACCGATCAGGTCCGACGCGAACACGTACTGGGGCAGCAGCGCGTTCAGCTTATCCATCAGATATTCTCGCTGGTTGGATAATCCGCCGCCGATCAGCACCACTTCCGGGCGAAACGCGGTGATCAGGGAACCGATGGCGTTGGTGAGATACCGGCAGTAGTGCTCCACCACTTCCACAGCCGCCCTGTCCCCCATCTTGGAACACTCGAAGGCGGTGCGGCCGTCCACCAACCCCGCCTCCTTAGCGTATCCGTGCATGGCGGAGGACGGATCGGCTTCCATGGCCCGAAGGGTCTGTTTCACCAAGGCGGTGACGGAGCAGTAGGCCTCGATGCAGCCTTTCATGCCGCATCCGCAGGCGGCCCCGTCCATCTGCAGGGCCATGTGCCCCAGCTCAGCACCCAGGCCCTGGCCGCCCACGAAGAGTTTCCCGTCGGCCACGATGCCGCCGCCCACGCCGGTGCCCAGCGTCAGCATGACCACGTTGTCATAGCCCTTGGCCGCGCCGGCCAGGGTCTCGCCCACCACGGCGCAGTTGGCGTCGTTGCCCACGTACACGGGCACGGGCAGCAGCTTTTGTATGGCATCCCGGAACGGCACGTTTTGCCAGCCGCTGAGATTCGGGGCCGACACCACCACGCCGGTCCTGGGATTCAGCAACCCGGGGATGCCGATGCCTATCGAGGCAAGATCCTTTACCTGGAGCCCGGCCTCCTGGGCCGCCAGTTCCGCCGCATGGGCGATGTGCTGCACCGACGTGTCGAATCCGGCGTCCCCGCCCGTGGGCACGCTCACCTTATGCAGGATGGCGCAGGATTCGTCCACCACCCCGGCCTTGATAAAAGTCCCGCCAACATCTACGCCTAAACGAAGCATGATATTACCTCCTTCATTGATCCATATCTTCCAAAGCTTCGATCACGTTCGTGGCTCGAAGCATCCGTTCCCGCAGCAGGTCGAAAGCCTTGCCCGCCGAAGTCCCCAATAGATAGCTGCCCAGGCACGCTCCGTGGTATGGCTCCACGCCCTGGCTCAAAAGGCCCGTGATGATCCCGGTCAGCACGTCCCCGCTGCCGCCCTTGCCCAGGCCGGCGTTCCCTTCCGCCACGATGCAGGTGCGCTTGCCGTCGGAAACCACCGTGGCGGCCCCCTTCAGCAGCACCGTGCATCCCCATGTGCCCGCATAGCGCCGGGCGAGGGTCACGGGGTCGTCCAGCACTTCCTTCGCGGATAGGCCCGTCAATCGGCTCATCTCCCCCGGGTGGGGGGTCAGGACGACCCGCTCATGCAGCAGTGGGAAAAGCTCCGGGTGTCTGGAAAGGCAGTTCAGCCCATCCGCGTCCAGCACAGCGGGCAGCTTCGAGCGCAGCACCGCCTCGATGAGGGGCGAGATGTCCCCGCTGCCCACGCCGCAGCCGAGGCCCACGGCCTGCTTGCCCGCCAGGGCTTGGATCGCAACGGGGCAGCTTGCCCCGTCCCAATCCTCACCCACGGGGATGCCGATGGCTTCCGGAAGGCGGACCAGCGCCGTCCTCACCACGTCGGGACAGGCCACAAACAGGATGCCGCATCCCGCCGCCAAACAGGCCCGGGCGCTCAACAGGGCGGCCCCCACGTATTGGGGGGAGCCCACGCACAGCAGCGCCTTGCCGGAGTCCCCCTTGTGGGCCGTCCGTTTTCGCGGCCGCAGGAGGCGCCGAGCATCCTCATCCTCAAACCGAAGCAGGCCGTCCGCGTCCTCCACCTTCCCGCCCACAGGTCGGATCTCGCCGCAGTGGTCGAGGCCGTCGTGCAGGAACAGGCCCGGGAGATACCCCACCGGCGATACGGTGATCCTGGCTTGGACGGCCCGGGCATCGGCCCTGCCCGTATCAGGGTCTACCCCCGCCGGTATGGCCGCGCTGAGTACGGGGCAGCCCGATCCGGCTACGGCCTCGATCCAGGCCTGCCGCTTTTCCGGCAGCGATCCGTCTCCGGCCGACTCGAACAGAAGATCGCAGATCAGCCAGCCCCCCAGATCCGGCAGCTCGTCTTTCGTGATTAGGAAAACAGCTGCCTGCTTCCCGGACGATCCGAGACACTCAGCCGCCAGCTTTGCCAGCGGTTCGAAGGGCTTTGCACACAGGAACAGAGCCCGGTGAAGGCCATGCCGATCCATCAGCTCTTCGGCAGCCTGGGCGTACGCAGCGGCCGCCTGCCGGAGCTCGTCAGCGGAGAGAGCCTGCAGGGCACACCTATATTCCTTTACGGACAGTATCCGCCTCAATCCTCTTCCTCCGCCGCCTCCCGAATGGCGGCCAGACTGGCTTCCGCGGAGAACCCGCGGCTGGTCAGGCGGCGCAAGACCCTTTCCCGGCGGACCGGCTCCTCCAGGGCGCTCATCTGCCGCCAATACTTCTTCGCCACCTCCCGAGCGTTGTCCGCTTCCGTCTCCCTCGGCAACTCGTCCAAAACGGAACGGATGATCTCCTCCGGCAGCTTATGGGCCCTCAGATCCAGATACAGCTTCTGCCGGCTCACCGGTTTGGTCGCCAGGCGAGACCGGACGAACTCTTGGGCGTAGGCCTCGTCATTGAGCAGGCTCAGCTCCTTGAGCCGTTCCACGGTGGCAAGGACGTCCGCCTCTCCATACTGGAGGTCATCCAGCTTGTCCTCCACCTCCCGGACGGTCCGCATGCGGGTCGTAAGGAAGGAAAGGGCCGCATCCATGGGACTTGTGTCAGCAGGTTTTGATGGTATGCTCTTCCGTTTCATGGCAATAGCATACCATATTCTGATCCGCTTGGATAGTCAAACGTCACAAATTTGTAACTTTGTTGTAAAGCATGGCGAAAAAGTATGGCAATCACTCGGAAAACCGATACAATGGGAGCATGGTATAAGGAGGGCTCTATGAGCAGATCAAACGGAAGACAAAAGTATTGGGTTATCGGCGCATGCGCAGGCGTTTTGGTTTTGGCAGGCGGTCTTTGCGCTGTTTTATTGAGCGGAAAGGGCGCGCAGACCATGGAGTCCGTGCCGAACAGCGTCGTGGCCACACCCTCAGCCGCCGCTTCGATCCCGGAAACCAACATCGTCGTAGGGACGCCTGAGGTGGACCTGATCGCCGAGCAGCAAAAGCAGGAGATCGAAGCCATCGTCATCCGCAACAGCATGCTGCCCGGCACCACCATCTACGGGGTGAACGTAGGCGGCATGTCCCGGGAACAGGCCCTGGCCGCTGTAGACGAAAAGCTAAAGCAGGAGCCCCTTGTGGTGAACCTGCTGCTCTCTGACGGGACGAACGTGTACCCCGCTTCCGGAGAAGGCATCCAGGCCCTCGCCACACCCCTTGAAGAGGAGGAAGACGACGACGCCATCGATCCTGAGATGAAGGCCGCAGAGGCAGCCGAGGAGCAGGAGGAGGACGAGCAGCCCGACGCCGCGGAGGAGCAGCCCATCGGTATCCGGCTGAAATTCGACGTGGAAAGAGCCGTCGATACTGCTTTTTCCCTTCTGCGGGACAGGACCGTTCCCTATGAGACCTTCATGGCCCAGGTGAACGAGATCGCTGCAGGGCAGGAGGTGGCTCCCGCGCCGGAGTACGACGCGGATTCCGTGGCCCGGTTCGTGGACTATCTGGCCGGTCTGTTGGATAAGCCTGCCGTGAATGCCACCATCAGCATGGAAAATAATCAGATCGTCTATACGGATGAGGTCAACGGTCACGGGATCGACCGAGCCGCACTGGTGGAGACCATCCAGAACACCGATCCCTTCTCCGGGGAAACGATCTCCATCCCCCTGCACGAGCTGGAGGCCGCCATCACCAAGGATATGCTGCAGGGCAAATACGTACTGCGCGGCGCCTACACCACCAGCTTTTCCGGCAGCACCAACAATCGTAAATATAACATCCGCTTCGGCGCGGAAAAGATCAACGGCACCATCCTGAAGCCCGGCGACGTATTCTCCGCCAACGATACCCTGGGCAAGCGCACCCGTGCCAACGGCTGGAAGAACGCCGGCGCCTACGAGGCGGGCGAGGTGGTGGAGCAGCCTGGCGGCGGCGTCTGCCAGCTTTCCTCCACCCTCTACAACGCGGCCCTGTACGCCGATATGGAGATCGTGGAGCGCCGCAACCACAGCATGCCCGTGCATTACGTGGACCGGGGCAGAGACGCCACCATCAATTCCGTTGGAAACCTGATCGACTTTAAGTTCAGGAACAATACCTCCAGCGACATCATCATCATCGGCTATACCGAGGGGAACAATCTTCACATGGAGATCTATGGCGTCCCCTTCGAAACGGACGAATACGACAGGATCGTGATCCGGACCAAGCAGACCGGCAGCACCTCCATCAAGACGGAATATGAGTACGACGACACCAAGCCGACTTCCTATGAGAAGGTCACGTCCAAGGGCAGCAAGGGGTACACGGTCCGCACCTATAAGGATTACTACAAGGGCGACACGCGGGTAAAGACCGACGATCTGGGCATTTCCACCTACAAGATGTTCCCCAAGAAGGTCACCGTCGGTACCATGGAAGAAGCGAAGCCCACGCCGAAAGCCACCCCCAGCAGCGGGTCTGGCAGTTCTGGCTCCTCCTCGGGCAGCTCCAGCTCCGGCAGCGATTCCGGCTCCAGCAGCTCCGGCTCCTCCAGCTCCGGCAGCGATTCCGGCTCCAGCAGCTCCGGTTCCTCCAGTTCCGGCAGCGACTCCGGGTCCAGCTCCGGCGGTTCCAGCTCCGGCAGCGACTCCGGGTCCAGCTCCGGCGGTTCCAGCTCCGGCAGCGATTCCGGCTCCAGCTCCGGTGGCTCCAGCTCGGGCAGCGACTCCGGCTCCAGCTCCGGCTCATCCAGCTCGGGCAGCGACTCCGGCTCCAGCTCCGGTGGCTCCAGTTCCGGCAGCGACTCCGGCTCCAGCAGCTCGGGCAGCGACTCCGGGTCCAGTTCCGGCAGCGACTCTGGCTCCGACGGTTCCAACAACGGCTGATACGGTCCGATCCTTTCTCCCCTCTTTGCATAAAGAGGGGATTTTTGTCATATCCCCCTTCATCATTGTGAAAAACCTGCAAAACCATATCGAAAACCCATGGTTTTGAATTGACATGATGGCATGAGAAAGCGTATGCTAAGTACGTACATTTATATATCCTGCCAGCCGGGCAGGATAGATCGAAAGGAGGTCCCGTGATTTGGAGCTTGAACAGATGGACAATGCGTTGAAAGCCAGCTGGCAGACCGTGGCGCAGAACATGAACATGGTCCGTCTCCTGCTGATCACCCGTCAGCCCAGCCAAGCCACCCACGCCCTCCTCTCCCGCTCGGAAGCCATGATGAAGGAGCTCATGCAGGTAAAGGGCTTGACCACGGACACCTATGCTCTTGGGTATCTGCGTCCCGGGAACGATATGACGGTATGTCGTGTGGAGGTGAAGCCGGAAGCCATGCCCGAGGTGCTCATGCGGCTCACCGCTTTGAACGGCGTATTGCTCTCCCTCATCGTCCATCAGCTGACGATAGAAGCAGAATAGCGAAAAGACATACTCGATTTGGAGGTGCCAAATGGCGGCGCTTTGTGTGCGATGCAAAAAAAATCAAGCTGTCCTCTTCGTCTCCCGCATGGAAAACGGGGAGATGAAGAGCGAGGGCTATTGTCTCAAATGCGCGAAGGAGCTGGGCATGAAGCCCATCGACGACGTGCTCAATAACCTTGGTTTGCGGGAGGAGGACCTGGACGCCATCTGTGAGCAGGCCAACGAGCTGCTGGGCGGCGAGCTCATGAACGTGGACCAGGACAACAGCAATATCGGCGAGACCGGCACGGAGAACATCCTGCGCCGACTCTATGGGAACCTGTTCCCCCACGGCTTGCAGCGGAGTGAAAACCCGTCCCAGGAGCAGGCGCGGCCCAATGGTCCCAACCGGCAGCCCCGTCAGAACGGAAAGGAGCCGGAAAAGAAGTTCCTGAACGCCTTTTGCATCGATCTAACGTCTAAAGCCAAGGCCGGTCAGCTGGACGGGCTCATCGGCCGGGAGACGGAGATGCAGCGGACCATGCAGATCCTGAACCGGCGCCTCAAAAACAATCCCTGCCTCATCGGCGAACCGGGCGTGGGCAAGACCGCCATCGTGGAGGGGCTGGCCCAGCGGATCGCCCGGGGAAATGCCCCCTACAAGCTCCTCAACAAGGAGATTTGGCAGCTGGACATGACGGCTCTCGTGGCTGGGACCCAGTACCGGGGCCAGATGGAGGGCCGCATGAAGGGCCTTTTGGACGAGATCAAGGGGCTGGGCAACATCATCCTGTTCATCGACGAAGTCCACTCCATCGTAGGCGCCGGCGATGCGGAGGGCGGCATGAACGCCGCCAACATCCTGAAGCCCGCCCTAAGTCGGGGCGACATCCAGGTCATCGGCGCTACCACCTTCACGGAGTACAGGAAGCACATCGAGAAGGACTCCGCCCTGGAGCGCCGCTTCCAGCCCGTGACCGTGGAGGAGCCCTCCATCGAGGATTCCATCGCCATCGCCACCGGCGTCGCTCACTACTATGAGGCATACCACTCCGTGGTCATCCCCAAGGCCATGGCCCGGCAGGCCGTGCTCCTGTCCGAACGATACATCACCGATCGGTATCTCCCCGACAAGGCCATCGACCTTTTGGATGAGGCGGCCGCGGACCTGAATTTGAACAGCCCCGTCTGCCGGGAGATGGAAAGCCTCAACGAACAGCTGAACCGGCTCAAGGCGGAAGCAGCCCAGCTCCTGCTGGGGGATCTGTCCCCGGAGACAGAGGAGCGGCTCTCCGCCGTGAAGGAGAGCACGGACATGCTGGAGGCGAAGCGCAAGGCTCTGATCGATGGAGGGCTTCCGGAGCTCACCGTGGACAACCTGGCCCGGATCATCGAGCTCTGGACCAAGATCCCCGCGGGTAAGATCAAGGAGCAGGAGTTCTCCCGGCTCATCCACCTGGCCGACCGGCTCAAGGCCCGCATCGTAGGCCAGGATCAGGCGGTGGACGCCGTCTGCTCCGCCATCCGGCGCCGCCGGGCGGGCATCTCTGACTCTCGCCGCCCCATCTCCTTCCTGTTCACCGGCCCCACTGGCGTGGGCAAGACGGAGCTGGTGAAGCAGCTCTCCCGGGAGCTGTTCGACGGGCCGGAGGCTTTGGTGCGTCTCGACATGAGCGAATTCATGGAGAAGCACGCCGTGTCCCGGATCATCGGGTCCCCCCCGGGGTATGTGGGCTATGACGAGGCCGGGCAGCTGACGGAGACCGTGCGCCGCCGTCCCTACTGCGTGATTCTCTTCGACGAGATCGAGAAGGCCCACCCGGACGTGATGAACATCCTCCTGCAGATCCTGGACGACGGCCACATCACCGACGCCCACGGGCGGAAGGTGAACTTCGCTAACGCCGTCCTCATCATGACCAGCAACGCCGGGTCCGACGAGAAGGGCGCCGGGTCCATGGGCTTCGACCGATCCAGCAACGAGCAGGCCAAGGACAAGGCCATGAAGGCCCTGAAGGCTTTCCTACGGCCCGAGTTTTTGAACCGGCTGGACGACGTGATCTGCTTCGAGCATTTGAGCGAGGAAAGCATGACGAAGATCGCCCACATCCTGCTGAAGGAGCTGAAGGCCTCCATGGCGGAGAAGGGGATCGGCCTCACCTGGTCCGAGGCCGCGGCCCAGCAGCTCGCCAAGATGTCCTACTCCGAAACCTACGGGGCCCGGAACCTGCGCCGGTGCATCGAGACCGATGTGGAGGACAGGATCGTGGACCTGATCATGGCCCAGCAAGGCGCCGTCACCCGCATCTCCGTGGGCTGTCGGAGCGGCAAGCTGACGGTCCAGGCTAAATAAATCCAGCATACGAAAAGAGGAGCGATCCGCTCCTCTTTTTTATGCGTATTGTTCCAGATATCGGCGCAGGACCGGCCGTATGGGCTTCGAGATCATGTCGAGGTCGATTTCGACTGGGGCGAAGAAGCGCAGCTCCGTCATCTCCCCGTCGGCGTTATTCGGCTCGCCCTGATACTTGCGGCACAGGTAGACGATCTCGAAGTTGGACACCTCGTCGCCGTTGGGATAGACGTGATGGGCTTCGGGGCCGGAGTTGACGCAGAAGAAGGTAAGCTCCAGGGCGTCGAGACCCATCTCCTCCTTCAGCTCCCGCCGAGCGCAGTCCTCCACGACTTCGTCCACTTCCACGGAGCCGCCGGAATACCCCCACAGGTGATCGTCGGACCGCCTGCCCAGGAGCAGCCGCCCCTGCTGGTCCACCACGATGACGCTGGCGGCGCACTGGATCACGGTCCTGTGGCCCACCAGCCGTCGCATCTCGGCCATGTACCCGGTCATGCCCATTTTACAGCAACGCCTGGGCGAATTCCTGGCCGTCGAAGGGCTTGAGATCGTCGATCCCCTCCCCCACGCCGATGAAGCGCACGGGCACGTGGAGGGTGTTGCAGATGTTCACCACCACGCCGCCCTTGGCCGTGCCGTCCAGCTTGGTCAGGATCACGCCATCGAGGTCGCTGGCCTCCTGAAAGGCCAGAGCCTGAGCCAGGGCATTTTGGCCCGTGGTGGCATCCAGCACCA
>JAEEGF010767477.1_pt1 | contig 10404 bp, 7 predicted proteins | sample 9134171 | NCBI WGS metagenome assembly JAEEGF01 (sample SAMN16246542, study PRJNA631951) | gut metagenome | biome: gut microbiome; feature: rumen; material: AP-attached | host: Bos | place: Iran: Karaj | collected 2018-10 | reverse complement strand
AAAGATAATCACGCTCGAGTCGACGGCCATACCCAAGGTCAACACGATACCTGCGATGCCAGGCAGGGTCAGCACGGAGCCGAGGCATGCCAGCACGCCGAATAGGAAGAACACATTGACGATCAGGGCGACGTCGGCGACCAGACCAGCCTTCTTATAGAAGAAGATCATGTAAACCAGCACGAGGATGAATGCGAACACCATGGACCACATACCCTTGCGGACGGACTCTTGACCCAGTGAAGGACCAACGACCTGTTCCTCGAGGATACGGGCGGGTGCGGGCAGCTTACCGGCCTTCAGGATGTTGGCCAAGTCTTGTGCCTCTTCGATGCTCATGCCGCCGCCGGAGATGCTTGAACGACCGTTCGGGATCTCGTCGTTGACGACAGGATAGCTGTACACGTAGTTGTCGAGCACGATGGCGATCTGTTTGCCGATGTTCTCACCGGTGAGGCGCTTCCAGGCCTTGGCACCCTCGGAGTTCATCTGCAGGGTGACTTCCACCTGGTTGCTCTGGCCGTAGTCCTGACGGGCGTCGGTGATGACTTCACCACCGAGGGCGCACTTGTTGTCGCGCGACATCTTCAGGGCAACGAGCTCGAGGTATTCGGCCTCATCGCCGAAGCTCTCAGGCTTCACAGTCCAAGCGAGTTTCATGGTGCGGGGGAAGATGTTCTCTTCAGCAGCGACACGGAGCATGCGGTTGATGGCGGCGGTGTCTTTCACCTGGGCCATACCCACGCGTGCGGTGGCGGCAGGACCTTGCTGGGTGTAGGAGGGGCTCAGCAGGGCGTAGAGAGGATTCTCCTCGCGAGCCTTGGCGAGAGCCTCGTCTTCGCTGAGGTTGTCCATGCTGGCGCTGTCCTGTCCGATCTGGTCGAGAAGACTGCCGGTGGTGTCGGCCACGGCGACTTCCTCGCCTTCAACGGGTTGCTCTTCAACAACCTCGGCGGGAGTCTCTTCAACGGCCTCGGTCACCTCTTCCTCGACGACCTCGCCCTCGGCAAGAGCCTTCTGGTCCTTGTTCTTCTGGGCCAGCAGGGCGTTGGCTTGGTCGAAATACTGATAGATCTCGCTGAAGTTGTAGGTCTCCCAGAACTCGAGCTGAGCGGTTCCCTGGAGGAGCTTACGCACACGGGCCGGGTCCTTGATGCCAGGAAGCTCGACCAAGATGCGGCCGCTGCCTTCCAACTTCTGGATGTTGGGCTGTGCCACACCGAAACGGTCGATACGGGTCCTCAGGATCTGGTACGAACGGTCGATGGCGCCGTCGCTCTCTTCCTTCAAAACCTTCAGCACCTCGCTGTTGGTGGAGTTGACGGTGATGCCTTTATCTTTGAACTCAAAAAGGAAAATCGAGGCTAACTTGGCGTTGGGGTCAACTTCCTCGAAGGCCTGGCCGAACAGGGTCACGAAGTCGCCTTCGCTATTCTCCTGACGCTCAGTGGCAAGCTTCATGGCCTGCTGGAAAGTGGGGTCGACAGCATTGGCACCGGCCAAGGCATTGACGATGTCCTTCACCGAGACCTCAAGGGTGACGTTCATGCCGCCCTTCAAGTCCAAACCTAAGTTGATTTCTCTCTCCTTGGCCTCGCGATAGGTGTACTTCTTCACCAAAAGGTTGTACACGTTCACGTTGCTCACAGAGTCTAAATAGTAGTTCTCCTTCGCCTCATCGCCCTGGGCAAACTTCGCAGCACGATTCTCCACCACCTTGGTGACCACGGTGAAGGAAAGCTGGTACAGGAAGATCAGCCCGAAAATGATGGCTAAAGTCTTGATTGCTCCTTTGTTTTGCATTGTAGAAACGATTTAATTATTTGACTTTCAATATTTTATATTTAATTTTTGCTTTTTTTGCCTAAAATTGAGCCTGCAAAATTAGAAACTTTTGTTCGATTTCGCAAATTGTTTTTAATATTTTAGCCATTTGAAGATTTCCTTGTAGGTGGGTTTCTTGCCGTACATCAAAATTCCAGTGCGGTAAACCTTGGCTGCCACCCATGTCATCCCCACGAAAGTGCCGGCGAGGAGGATGGCGGAGACCACCACCTGCCAGATGGGAACGCCGAAGGGGATGCGCACCATCATCACCACAGGGGAGGTGAAGGGAATCATCGACATCCACACGGCCAGGCTGCTGTCGGGGTCGTTGACGATGTAGACTGCGGAGATGATGGCGATGATCAGAGGCACGGTGACAGGCAGCGTGAACTGCTGCGAGTCGGTGTTGTTGTCGACCAGCGAGCCGATGGCGGCGAACATGGTGGCATAGAGCAGGTAACCCAACAGGAAGAACACGATGAAACTCACGATGATGGTGCCGAAATCGATGGAATGCACCACGTTGAGTACGTCCTGCACGGCCTCATTGTCCATGATGTTGGTGTTGTTAATCTCCTGGCTCAACACGGTGCCTTGGCTGATGGCCTCGGGGTTGGTGATGCCCACCGCGGCTGAGAAGCCTACATAGATGACTCCCGTAAGCAGGATCCACATGACGAACTGGGTCAAAGCCACCAGCGACACGCCGATGATCTTGCCCATCATCAGCTGGAAGGGCTTCACGCTGCTCACGATGACCTCGATGATGCGGCTGCTCTTCTCCTCGGAGACGCCTTGCATGACTTGACCGCCGAACAGCATGATGAACATATAGATGAGCACGGCGAGGATCAGCCCTAGGATGAACTGGATCTCGGTGAAGGTCTCCTTCTCGCCGCCTTCCTCGTCCATCCGGATGACTGAGAGATTAATGTTGGTCTTGAGGCTTTCCAGAATGTCGGGGTCCACGCCGGAGGCGAGTAGCTTCTGCACCTGGATTTCGTTTTTCATCACCTCTTTTATATGGCTCTCCACGGTGATCGGCACCTGTTTCATGCTGTATACCACGGCGCTCGACGGGATGTTGAGCTGGGTCTCGGGGATGAACAGGGCGATGTCGAAGAAGCCCTGCTGCACGAGTCTCTTGGTGGAGTCGATGTCGATGTCGTCGAGCCTGATGAAGGTCTGGTTCTCGGTGCTGACAAACTGGCGCTCGAACCAGTGGCTTTGGTCGACGACGGCGATGGTGCGTTTCTCGTTGTCGGCATGCAATGCCAGCAGGATGGGGATGATATAGACGGCGGCAATGAGCAGGGGACCCAGGAAGGTCATGATGATGAAGCTGCGTTTCTTCACCCGGGTGAAGTACTCGCGCCTGATGATGAGTCCGATCTTGTTCATGGCTTGGCGTTTTTGGATTGGACTTCCTGGATGAAGATGTCGTTCATCGACGGCAAGGGGGCTTCCGCAGAGAGGCGGTGTTGTGCCTTGATGTCGTCGACACGTCCTTCCAGAATCTTCTCACCTTTATTAATAAGGGTGATGCTGTCGCACATCTCTTCCACGGAATTCATGTTGTGGGTGGAGAGCAGGATGGTGGCTCCTTGTTCACGCAGCTCGAGGATCGACTCCTTGAGGAGGTTGGCGTTGATGGGGTCGAAGCCGGAGAAAGGCTCGTCGAAGATGAGGATGTCGGGCTCATGGATCACGGTGATGATGAACTGCACCTTCTGTTGCATGCCTTTGGAGAGCTCTTCCACCTTCTTGTCCCACCACTCGCCGATCTCGAACCTGTCGAACCAGGCCTTGAGGCGTCGTGTGGCCTCGGCTTTGCCGATGCCTTTGAGTTGGGCGAGGTAGATGGCTTGTTCGCCGACTTTCATCTTCTTGTAGAGGCCGCGTTCCTCGGGGAGGTAGCCGATGCGTTCCACGTGTTGCGGGTGGAGTGGTTCGCCGTCGATGAGCACCTGTCCTGTGTCGGGTCCGGTGATCTGGTTGAGGATGCGGATGAGGGTGGTCTTGCCAGCGCCGTTGGGTCCCAGCAGCCCGTAGATGCTCTGTTCGGGGACAGAGAGCGTGATGTTGTCGAGCGCCGTGTAATCCCCGTAGCGTTTGGTGACGTTGATGACTTCTATTTTCATGCAGGGAGTGTTTCAGGGTTAGCTGAAATAGTCTCTTAGTTTCTTGAAGAACGAGCGGTCGTCGTCGTTGGGTGCTGGCTTGAAACTGTCGGAGTTGTTGAGGACTTGCAGGGTCTTCTCTTCTTCTTTGGTGACTTTTTTCGGAATCCACACGTTGACGTAGACGAGGAGGTCGCCGTTGCCGTAGCCGTTCACCACGGGGAGGCCTTTCCCTCTGAGTCGCAGGATCTTGCCGCTCTGGGTGCCTGGGGTGATCTTGACTCTCACCTTGCCGCTCACGGTGGGCACTTCGGCTTCGGTGCCGAGGATGGCCTGTGGCACGGAGATGAACAGGTTGTAGATCAGGTTGCTTCCGTCGCGTTCGAGTTCGGGATTGGCTTCTTCCTCGATGAGCACATAGAGGTCGCCGTTGACGCCGTTGTGCGGGCCAGCGCCGCCTTTGCCGCGCAGGGTGAGTTGCATGCCTTCGCCCACGCCGGCAGGGATGTCGATGTCGATGACTTCCTCGCCTTTCACGATGCCGTCGCCGTGGCAGTGGGTGCATTTGTTCTTGATGATCCTTCCGGTGCCGCCGCAGTTGGGGCAGGTGGAGGCGGTCTGCATCTGTCCGAAGAGCGAGTTCACGGTGCGCAGCACTTGTCCGTGGCCTTTGCAGGTGGGACAGGTGTCGGTGCTGCCGTCGGCTGATCCGGAGCCGTGGCAGTGTTCGCAGGGGACGTATTTGTTGACTTTGATTTTTTTCTTTACGCCTTTCTCGATCTCTTGGAGGTTCAGTTTCACCTTGACCCGTATGTTGCCGCCGCGTTCGCGCACGGTGCCGCCTGAGCGGGATCCGCCGCCGAAGCCGCCGCCGAAGAAACTCCCCAGTCCGAAGTCGGCGAACAGGTCGCCGAACTGGCTGAAGATGTCGTCCATCGACATGCCTTGGCCGCTGAAGCCGCCTGCGCCGCTCATGCCGGCGTGGCCGTAACGGTCGTAACGAGCCCTCTTGTCGGGGTTGCTCAGCACCTCGTAGGCCTCGGCAGCCTCCTTGAACTTCTCTTCGGCTTCCTTGTCGCCGGGGTTGCGGTCGGGGTGGTACTGCAAGGCCAGCTTCCGGTAGGCTTTCTTCAGCTCCTCCGGGGTGGCGTCCTTGCTTACGCCAAGTACTTCATAGTAATCTCTTTTCTCTGCCATTATGCAATTCTCCGTTTTCCGTTTTCCGTTCTCCGTTTATCAGTTCCCAACAACGACCCTGGCGAATCTGATGACGGTGCCGTTGAGTTTGTATCCTTTTTGAATCACGTCGATGACTTTGCCTTTCTTCGACTCGTCGGGGGCGGGCACCATGGTCAGGGCTTCGTGTTCGTCGGTGTTGAACTCGCAGTCGATGGCCACGATTTCTTCGAGGCCTTTCTTCTGGAGGGTGGATTTCAGTTTGTTATAGATGAGCGTCACGCCTTGGATGTCGGTCTCGTTGCCGTTTTTCTCCATGTTTTGGAGGGCGCGTTCGAAGTCGTCGAGCACGGGCAGGAGGTCTTTCATCACCGCTGCTGAGGCGGTGGCTGAGAGCTCGAGTTTCTCTTTGGCGGTACGTTTGCGGTAGTTGTCGAATTCCGAATACAGGCGGAGGTAGGTCTCGTTGAGTTCGGCATACTTCGTTTGTGCCTCTTCCAGTGCTTTGGCATGTGCGCGTCTGCCTTTATGGCGCCTGCTGTTGGGCTCAGCTGCCGGTTCTTGGTTTTGTTCGGCTGTTTGCTGAGGTTGTTCTAATGGTTCATTTTCCTGATTTTCAGTCTCTTTCTTTTCTTCCATGATAAATAATTAATTTAATGATGTCATGACATCATCAAAGTGTTTGCCAAGAGGTTGATATTGACAAAATGTCAGATGCGTTCGATGTGTGCGCCGAGTCCGTTGAGGCGCAGGTCGATGTATTGGTAGCCGCGGTCGATTTGGTCGATGTTGTCGATGATGCTGACGCCTTGGGCTGACATGGCGGCGATGAGCAGGGCGACGCCGGCGCGGATGTCGGGAGAGCTCATGCGGATGCCTCTGAGGGCGTGATGGTGGTCGAGGCCGATGACGTTGGCGCGGTGGGGGTCGCAGAGGATGATCTGTGCGCCCATGTCGATGAGTTTGTCGACGAAGAACAGGCGGCTCTCGAACATCTTTTGGTGGATGAGCACGGTGCCTTTGGCTTGGGTGGCCACGACGAGGATGATGCTGATCAGGTCGGGGGTGAAGCCTGGCCAGGGGGCATCGGCGATGGTGAGGATGGAGCCGTCCATGAAGGTCTCCACCTCGTAGTGGTCTTGTGCGGGGATGTAGATGTCGTCGCCCTTGTATTCCATCTTGACGCCGATGCGGCGGAACATCTCGGGGATGATGCCGAGTTGTTCGATGCCGGCGTTTTTGATGGTGAGTTCCGATCCTGTCATGGCGGCCATGCCGATGAAGGAGCCCACTTCGATCATGTCGGCCAGCAGGCGGTGGGTGGTGCCTTTCAGTTCGCTTACACCGGTGATTTTCAGCAGGTTTGACCCGATGCCGTCGATTTTGGCGCCCATGCTGACGAGCATCTTGCAGAGTTGCACCAGGTAGGGTTCGCAGGCGGCGTTGAAGATGGTGGTCTCGCCTTCGGCCATGGTGGCGGCCATGACGATGTTGGCGGTGCCGGTGACGGAGGCTTCATCGAGGAGCATGTAGCAGCCGTGGAGTCCGTTGGGGGCGGAGGCTTTTTGCACGATGCCGTCGTTGTTGAAGGTGGCGCCGAGTTTCATGAGGCCGATGACGTGGGTGTCGAGGCGTCGGCGTCCGATCTTGTCGCCTCCGGGTTTGGGCATGTAGGCGGTGCCGAAGCGGGCGAGGAGGGGGCCAATCATCATCACGCTGCCGCGCAGGCGAGAGGCTTTCTGGGAGAACTCCTCGGTCTGGAAATAGTCGAAGTCGATGTCGCTGGCTTGCAGGCTGACGCGGTCGGGGGTGTTGCGGTGGACTTTGACGCCCATGCCTTTGAGCAGGTCGATGAGGTTGTTGATGTCGAGGATGTTGGGCAGGTTCTCGATGATGACTTCCTCTTTGGTGAGGAGGCTGGCGCAGATGATCTGCATGGCCTCGTTCTTGGCGCCCTGCGGCACAATCTCGCCTTTGAGTTTGTGGCCGCCTTCAATGCGGAATGATCCCATGGCTTATTGTTGCTGTTGTTTGCGCTTTTTGTAGGCGGGGTTATTGGGGTTGTTCATGTCGGCCTTGAGGTTCGACTGTTTCTTTTTCTTCTTTTTCTTGCCTTGGCCTTGTTGTCCGGGTTTCATGGAGGGTTCCACGCCGTTGAGTTTGGTCTCTTCGTCGAGAACCAGGCGACCGTGCGACATGTTTTTGAGGTCGGCGATGATTTGTTGGTCGCTGACCACGTTGCCGCCCCATTCGGTGTAGTTGCGTTTCATCTGGTTGGCGATGGAGAGGGCGAGGGCTTGGCGGGCTTCTTCGTCGTCGACGGCTGAGGCCATCTCGACCATCTTGGCCATGTAGTGGCCGTAGTGTCCGTATTCGATATGGTTGTTTTGGTAGCCCACGTGCCTAGGTCTCTCGGCTCGTGCCTGGGGTTCGGGCATGGGGTAGGGGCTGTCCACGTCGAGTTGGTAGTCGGAGATGATGTAGAGGTGGTCCCAGAGTTTGTGGAGGTAGTCGTCGGACTGTTTCACTTGGGGGTTCATCTGCGCCATGACGCTGATGATGAACTGTGCGGCCTCGGTGCGTTTCTGTCGGTCTTCGATCTCCATGAGGTGACGGATCATCTCCTGCATGTTGCGGCCGTATTCCGAGATGATGATTTGGCCGCGTTCGGTATTGTATAGCAATCCTTGTTTGTCCATAATGATGCGATTTGAGTGCAAAATTACATTTTTTATAGTAAATAGATATAGTTGTTCGTTATTTATATTATTTTGTATTTTTGTAACGATTTCCCCTTAGCTGTGAAAGCTAAGGCCCGCCCACCCTAAAAAGTGGGCTTATTTTTGTATGTGATGAAAAAACAGAAAGTTATAGTATATATTGATGGCTTTAATTTCTATTTAATGAAGTATCGCCAGTCGGGCGAACTTCAACATCAGTTGCTTGGTGCCGGCGGTGTCGAACTTGACCGTGGCTTTCTTGTTGGCTCCGGCGCCGTCGACGGAGAGGACCGTGCCCTCGCCGAACTTTTGGTGCCTCACACGCATGCCCTCCTGGATGAGGTCGGGGTTCGAGGCTTCGAAGTCAGACGGGATACTTGGCTGACTTGACGCCGGCGGTGTGTAGGTGCTGCGTTGGGGACGTGTCGGCTCAGGCTTGCGGAAGCCCATACCGCGACCGCTCCAGCCGCGACGCTCCTCGTCGAACGAAGAGGTGCCATGGAACGAGGCCTTGCGGGGACGGTCGATGAGCTTGTCGTCGATCTCCTCGATGAAACGTGAGGGCTCGCTCAATGTCAGGTTGCCATAACGGTAACGGGTCTCGGCATAACTCAAGGTGAGCTTGGTCATGGCGCGGGTGACGGCCACGTAGAACAGGCGGCGTTCTTCTTCAAGCTCCTCGCGGGTGCTGAGGCTCATGATGCCGGGGAAGAGGTTCTCTTCCATGCCTGCCACATACACGTAGGGGAACTCCAAGCCCTTGGCGGAGTGGATGGTCATCAGGCTCACGCAGTCCTCTTCGGTGTCGTCCTTCTTCATCTCGTTGTCGGTGAGCAACGCCACGTCTTCCATGAAACGCACCAGGTCGACCTGCGCGGCCTCGCCAGTGGTCTCGTCGCCCTGCTGGTCGCTGAACTCCATGATGGCGTTGAGCAGTTCCTCGATGTTTTCCACGCGGCTGACACTCTCGGGGGTGTCTTCCTCCTTCAGGAGCTTGATGATGCCGATGCTGTTGGTGATGTGTTTGGCGAGCTCGAAGGCATTCATCTTGCCTTGTTGGCTCTGGAAACTCTTGATCAGGACCACGAAGTCACGCACCTTGTTCACCGTGCCCATGTTGAAGTCGGTGGGGAACTGGTCGTTGGCGATGCACTGCCAGATGGAGGTCTTGTGTTCGTTGGCGAAGACCATCATGCGTTCGATGCTCTTCTCGCCGATGCCTCGGGCGGGGTAGTTGATGATGCGCAGCAGCGACTGTTCGTCTTCGGGGTTGATGACCACGCGGAAGTAAGCCAGAAGGTCTTTGATCTCCTTGCGGTCGTAGAACGAGAGGCCTCCGTAGATCTTATAGGGGATGTTCTGTTTGCGCAAGGCGGCTTCCATGGAGCGGCTCTGGGCGTTGGTGCGGTAGAGGATGGCGAAGTCCTTGTTGTTGAGTTGCCGCGACATCTTGTAATGGAAGATGGAGTTGGCCACTTGGGTGCCTTCTTCCGAGTCGGTGGCGGCGTGAAGCAGGGTGATGAGCTCGCCTTGTTCGTTGTCGCTCCACACGCGTTTCTTGATCTGGTCCTTGTTGTGTGCTATGATGCAGTTCGATGCCTCGACGATGGTCTTGGTGGACCTGTAGTTCTGTTCCAGGCGGATGAGCTTATAGTCGGGGTAGTCGTTTTTGAAGTTCAGGATGTTCTGTATGTTGGCACCGCGGAAGCCGTAGATCGACTGGGCGTCGTCGCCCACCACGCAGATGTTCTCGAAGAGGGCGGCCAGACGGCGGATGATGAGGTATTGTGCGAAGTTGGTGTCCTGGTACTCGTCCACAAGGATGTACTTGAAGTGGTTTTGGTACTTGTAGAGGATGTCGGGGTTGTCGCGGAGCAGCACGTTGGTGAAGAAGAGGATGTCGTCGAAGTCCATCGCATTGGCGCGTTGCAGGCGGTTGTTATACACCTGGAAGATCTGGGCGATGAGGGGCTTGTTGGCCTTGCGGTCGGTCTCCTGGATGACGGCGTCGTTGGCGTAGTCCTCGGGCGAGTAGAGGCTCGACTTGGCGGCGGAGATGCGTGCTTGGATGTGTTTGGCGGGATACACCTTGGTGTCGAGCTGCATCTCCTTGAGTATCTGGTTGATGAGCGACTTTGAGTCGTCGGTGTCATAGATGGTGAAGGCGGAGGTGAAGCCAATATGCTGTGCCTCGATGCGTAAGATGCGGGCGAAGATGGAGTGGAAGGTGCCCATCCACACGTTGCGGGCATCGTCGGCGTTGACGAGTTTGACGATACGGTCTTTCATCTCACGGGCGGCCTTGTTGGTGAAGGTCAGCGCCATGATCGTGGAGGGGTCGATGCCTTCGGAGATCATATATGCGATGCGGTAGGTGAGGGCGCGGGTCTTGCCCGAGCCGGCACCGGCGATGACCATCACGGGGCCTTCGATGGTAGTGACAGCTTCACGCTGGGGTTCGTTAAGTTGGTCGAGTATATTGGACATTATGGGGAAATCAAATTAATTGCAAAGATACGCAGAATTTGTTATTTTTGCGTCATGTTTTTTAAAAGAAACTT
>JAEEGF011507356.1_pt1 | contig 10405 bp, 10 predicted proteins | sample 9134171 | NCBI WGS metagenome assembly JAEEGF01 (sample SAMN16246542, study PRJNA631951) | gut metagenome | biome: gut microbiome; feature: rumen; material: AP-attached | host: Bos | place: Iran: Karaj | collected 2018-10 | reverse complement strand
CGTATACAATAGCCCTCGGGCAGCAACTCGATGAGGGCCCGCCAATACTTCTTCTCCTTGGTGGCATTGAAGTCCTGCCGCAGCCGCTCGCAAGCGGCGATAACGGCATCCAAAGCCTCTTGAGCATAGGGCACCTCGTCGATGCCGTCGTGGGTAAAATCGGCTGCAGTGAAAGCCTTGGAATGGATCTTGTGCATCTTGGAGCAGGAATTGCGGACCGTGGCCACCTTATAGGTATCGAACTCGAACCACCAGGGCTGCATGGCCGTGATGTCCATGGTCACGTTGATCATCCGAAGATACTTTCTATGATCGGTCCCCGCCTTCCGAAGCCGATTCATAAGATCCAGGTCGTTGGGACCGATCTCGGCCGTCTCCGTCCCATTTTCATAGGTGATGACGCTGTCGCTCTTGCTCCAGCTGTTCAGGGGGTTACGCATGCCCCGCAAAGCGGCGGCAAAGCCGGAAACACACACATTTTCAATGATCAGCATTGAATCCGCCTCTCTGCCGTTTATACGAGCCTGCTGCGAAGTTCTTCCGGGGAAAGGGGCGCCAAGAGCCCCAGCGGCACATCCAGGACCGTGAAGCAGCCAGTCCTTCCCTGCTGGTGCAGCCGATAGCAGGCCCGCCCAAAGGCGGCCATGACCGCGCCGGTGAACATTGGATTCGACGCCAACTCCAGCTTGAACTCCATGAGGGAGGGATACTGCCCCTCGCTGCCCAGCCCGCCGCTGCGGATGACGAAGCCGCCGTGAGGCATACTGCCATGCTCCGCCGCCATCTCCTCCCGGGAGATGAAATGGACCGTGGTGTCGTATTCGTCAAAGTAGTTGGGCATGGTGATGATCTCTCGGGCAACCTTTTGGGGATCTACCCCCTCCTTCAGCACCACGTACACCTCTCGGGTATGCTTCTCCCGGGCCGTGAAGCCGCTCTCGCCCCGGCGCACGGCGTTGACCGTCCGCTGGACCGGAATGGTGTATTGCCGGGCGTCGGACACGCCCTCGATGCGGCGCACCGCGTCGGAATGGCCCTGGCTCACGCCGGGTCCCCAGAAGGTGTCCCCGGTCCCCTTCGGCAGGATGGCCGTGCCCAGAAGCCGCATCAGGGAGAACAGGCCCGGGTCCCAGCCGGTGCTGATGATGGCCGCGGTCTTGCCGGCCTTGGCCGCCCGGTCCACATTTTCAAAATGCTCCGGGATACGGGCATGGGTGTCGAAAGTGTCCACCACACAATACCTTTGAGCCAACTCCGGGGTCTGCACGGGCAGATCCGTGGCGCTGCCGCCGCAAAGGAGCAGCACGTCCGCCTCCGCCGCCCCCTCCAGGAGGCTGGACAAAGGATACACCTTCGTCTCCCCCATGGGCTGCACCGTTTCCGGATCCCGGCGGGTGTATATCCCCGTCAGAATCATGTCCTCACTTTGCAGCAGAGCGCTCTCCGCCCCACGGCCCACATTGCCATATCCTACGATGCCGACTCGGATCATACCTGTTTCCCTTCCGTGTTTTGATCAGGAACAGTATATAATCATCTTCCCGTAAAGTCAATCGTTGAAGCGCCTTTATCCCTCAGCCAGGATGGGCATGGCAAAGGGTGCCTTGGCTGTGACCCGCCCGTCCTCCAGGAGGGAGATGGGTTCCCCCAGATATGTGGGTGCCGGCCTAAGCGCAGCGAAGAACATATCCTTCACCCGGGCCAGAGCTTCCCTTGTCTCATAGTAACCCATCCGCTGGTACGCGCCCCGGTCCGCCTGGACGCCATACGCTTCCATATCCATGGTTTGCGCGAGATACACCGCCCGGGACAGATGGTATCGCTGGGTGACCACCACGCAGCTCCTCGCTCCGAAGATGGAAGCGGCCCGATACATGGTCTCATAGGTGGAGAATCCGGCGTGGTCCAAAAAGATGTCCCGCTCCTCTACCCCCTGCTGCACCGCGTAGGCCTTCATAGCCGTGACCTCGTCGTACGCCACCGAGCCGTGGTCCCCGGAAAGCAGAAGTCTGTCGGATACGCCGGCGCGATAGAGGCCGATGGCCGTGTCCAGCCGATCCCGCAGCACGTCGCAGAGCGTCCCATCCTCGTAGACCCGGGCGCCGGGGACGATGATGCAATCCACCCTTTCCGCTGCCAGGGCGTTTGGCCAGACGATCCGGGGCGCGGCTACGGCCATGACCCTAAGGTTGGCGAGCAGGCAGAGCATGCCCCCCGCTAAGATCGCCCACAGGCCTATCCTTATCGTTCGTTTCATGATCCTCTCCTCCTTCTGTCGCTTGCAGCATAGCATCCATATTCGGACAAAATGCGTCATAAACTCGTACAAAAGTCGGAATGAGTTTGAACAAAAAGAAAAGACCGCCCATCGGCGGTCAGCATAGCAGCCCTTCCATGTCCTTCGGGACGGGCGAACAACATTCTATCCTTTCCCCGGTCAGAGGATGAATAAATACCAGCCCATAGGAGTGGAGCGCCGGTCGGTCGATCTCGTCGCAGCGGAGCCCATACAGCCAGTCACCCGTCAGCGGGTGGCCAAGATAGGCCATATGCACCCGCAGCTGATGGGTCCGTCCCGTCTTTGGCAGCAGCCGCAGCAGGGTCCGTCCGTTGGCGACGGTCAAGGTCTCGTACTCCGTACAGCTTTTTGCCCCATCCGGCCGGACGCAGTGACGGTAGCTGGAGCCAGCCGCCAGGCCGATGGGGGCGTCCACCGTACCGTTGGCGGGCGAAACGATCCCCTCCGCCACGGCGCGGTACTCCCGAAAGAACGCCTCCGTGTGGAGCCGCCGCTTCATAAGCTCGTGGACGTAGCCGCTCTTGGCCACCAGCATCAGCCCCGTAGTCCCCTTGTCCAATCGACTTACGAAATGGGGGTATTCCTCCTTTGGCAAATAGGCTAAAAGCCCCTGCTCCAGGTTTCGCTCCTCCGGATCCTTGGTGGGATGCACCGGCAGGTTGGCGGGCTTGTCCACCACCAGCAGGTCTTCGTCCTCATAGACGACGGCAAGGTCCATCTTTACAGGTGCCAGGAACTTTGGCGGTTCCTCGTCCCCCACCTCCGCGGTCACCACGTCACCTGCCTGAAGGACGTAGGTCGAATACACCCGCTCTCCGTTGACGCAGATGCCCCGTTCCCGCCGCTTCAGCCGGGATAAAAGCCCGCGGGAGATCTGCATCGGCCCCATAAGGACCTTCTCCACCCGTTTCCCCTCGTCCCGCTCGGTGGCCCGATAGGTTACCGTGCGCATGCTTCCAGAGCGGCGAGGAGCTCCTCGATCAGCTTCGCCTTCTTCTCCGGTGCCAGAAAAGCGGCCCGGACGCTGTTGATGTTGCAGCGGATGACGTCCTGAAGGGACAGGCCCATCTGATCGATGCAGCGATCGTATTCTTTATCGAGGTCGATGTCCGACAGGATCATGTTGTCCGTGTTGATGGTGCAGCTCACCCCCATGTCGATCAGCTTCTTCAAGGGATGCTCCTCGTAGGAGGGACGGGTGCTGCATTGGATGTTGCTGGTGGGGCACACCTCCAAAGTGACCCCATCCCGAATGGCTCGGGCGCATAGGGCCCTGTTCTCAAAGATGTGATGGCCGTGGCCGATGCGCCTGCTGCCGAAGTTCAAAGCGGTCTCCACGGTCTCGGGTCCCTGGCTGTCCCCGGCGTGACAGGTGAAGGGCACGCCCAACTCCTTGGCGAGCTCGAACACCGGCGCGAACCCGGACAGGGGCGTCACCCCCTCCGCACCCGCAAGGTCGATGGCCACCACGCCCTCATGGAGAGCGCGTGCCGCCTCCCGGACCGTCTGCAAATTCTCCGCCATGTTCAGGCGATAGTCCCCGATGCACATGGCGCAGAGGATCACCCCGATGTCGATGGCGGGATGCTCGCCCATGCCCCGATGCACGCCCCGGAGGACCGCCTCCACCGCGTCCCGTTGGGTGAGTTTCTTTCTAAGGTGCAGCTGAGGGGCGAAGCGTATCTCCGCATACCGAAGGCCCTGCCCGGCCAACAGGCACACCAGCTCGTAGGCCGTCCGCTCCAGGGCCGCCTCATCCTGCAAAATCTGCAGCGGCATCTCGAACCGCTTCAAATACTCGTTTACGCTGCGGCAGTCCGCCGTGACCACGATAAACTGGCGAAAGTCCTCCAGCGTATCGGCGGGCAGCCGGATGCCCCGCTCTGCCGCCATCTCCCACGCACTTTCGGGCAGCATGGACCCGTCCAAATGAAGATGCAGGTCCACTTTGGGGAAAGAATACTTGCTCATGGGTCTCTCCTGTCGTATGGATTTGTGGACATTGTACCACAGTCCTTTCCTCAGCGCCATGAGTTTTTTCCGTTCTTGACACGGTGCGTCCATCTGGTATAGTATGATGTCGAAAGATAAGCTTTCTCTATATTTTTGTAGAAAGGATCATCTCCATGCATTGCCCGAATTGCGGTACCCTCCTTCCCGAAGGGGCCAAGTTTTGTACCAACTGCGGCCAGCCCCTCCCCGTGAACGGGGAGCAGGCCCCCGCCGAAGAGCAGCCCGCCGCTGAGCCTATAAACGAGACCGCTTCCGAGGACGGGACCTACGTTCCCCCTGAAAACGCCTCCTCCGGCTACAAGGCTGCCGCGGCACAGCTGCCTCCCTCCTATTCCAACCCCAACTACTCCGGCCAGCCCAAAGCGAACTATGCTACCACCACCTCCGGCCCCAGCAACGGCCTGGCCATCGCCGGGTTCGTCTGCTCCCTCATCCTCTTCCCCGTGGGGCTGGGCGCCCTAGCTGCCATCGCCGGTCTCGTTTTGAGCATCCTGGGGCTGAACAGCGCCAAGACCCTGCCCGAGAACAAGGGCCGGGGCCTGGCTCTCGCGGGCGCCATCATCAGCGGCATCCGCATCGCCATCCTGCTGATCCTCGTCTTCGCCTTCCTGGCCCTGGCCGTCCGCGGCGTCGGCCACGTGGGCCACGAGATCTTCTCCAACTGGAAGGACTACATCCCCTACAGCTATTGATCTTCTCCATTTAAAAAAGCCCGTCACCGGGCTTTTTTATTATCTTCTATCTTTTTCTTTGTATCGACCTGCATCTGCTCCCTGAGCTTTGTGAGATAAGGGGAAAAGGCAGCCTGATCGAAGCCATAGGTCATATTCAGATCGTACTCATGGGGCTCCCAGGTGGAGAGGGGCGACTCGTTGTGCTGGAGGACCGCCTCCAGCTTGTCCAGGGTCTTATAGATCTTGGCCTCCTGAGTCTGTTGGGCGTCCATCTCCTCATAAAGGGCATGGAGCTTGGCAGAATATGGTTCAGGCAGGGAGCTGACCCAATCAGACAAAAGCTGCTCCTCTCGGACTTCGTCCGCACCCGTCTTCAAAAAGGTGGGGATGTCCCCGGTGAAGCATTCCCCCAGATCGTGGATAAGACACATCTCCATGACCTTGTGCATATCCGCCTCGGGAAATTCGTCCTGCAGGAACATCGCCATGAGGGCGATGCGCCAGCTGTGCTCCGCCACGCTCTCCCGCCGTCCGCCGGAGGTATAGCAATGGCGCAGGGTGTCCTTCAGCCGCTCCGCCAGGTGCATCACATCCAAATATGCGCCGACGTCCATAATTCCTCCTTACATTTTGTCCAGATATGCCGCGCCGATGGTCCCGGCGTCGTTCCCCAGAGAGGCCCGCAGGATGGGCGGAACGCCGATCACGTCCGCAGCGAACACGTATCGGGGCAGCAGGGCGTTCAGCTTATCCATGAGATACTCACGCTGATTGGAAAGGCCGCCGCCGATGAGCACCGCGTCCGGATGGAAGCAGGTAGCCAAGGAGCCGATGGCATTGGCCAGGTACCGACAATAGGTCTCCACCACCTGTATGGCGGACTTGTCCCCCATCTTGGAGCACTCGAAAGCGGTGCGGCCGTCCACCAGGCCCGCTTTTTTCGCATATTCGTGCATGGCGGAGGCGGGGTCCGCCTCCATGGCGCGGGTGGTCTGCTTCACCAGAGAAGTGACGGAACAATAGGCCTCGATGCAGCCATGCATCCCGCAGCCGCAGGTCTCGCCCTCCATGGCGAGGACCATGTGGCCCAGCTCCGCGCCCAGGCCCTGACCGCCCACGAACAGCCGACCGTCGGTGATAACGCCGCCGCCTACGCCGGTGCCCAGCGTGAGCATGACCACATTCTCACAGCCCTTAGCCGCGCCGGCCAGGGTCTCCCCCACCACGGCGCAGTTGGCATCGTTGCCCACGGACACGGGGACCGGCAGCAGCTTTTGGATGGCCTCCAGGAAGGGAACGTCGTGCCAGCCGTTCAGATTCGGCGCCGACACCACCACGCCTGTCCGGGGGTTCAGCAAACCGGGGATGCCGATGCCCACGGAAGCAAAGTCCTTGACGGTACGGCCCGCCTGATCCGCGGCCAGCTGGGCGGCATAGACGATATTTTTGACCACCGCCTCGTACCCGGCGTCTCCCCCCGTAGGCACGCTCACCTTTTGCAGGATTGAATAGGTTTCGTCCACCACGCCGGCCTTGATAAAGGTCCCGCCGACATCCACACCCAAACGAAGCATCTTTGCTACCTCCTAAAAATTACTATATCCGTTCCAGAGCTTCGATCACGTTCGTCGCCCGAAGCATCCGTTCCTTCAACAATGCAAACGCCCGGTCCGCCGAGGTGCTCAACAAAAAGCTCCCCAAGCAGGCCCCGTCAAAGGGTTTGATTCCCTGCGCGAGCAAGGCGGTGATGATGCCTGTGAGCACGTCGCCGCTGCCGCCCTTGCCAAGTCCAGCGTTCCCCTCCGCCACGATCCGGGTCTGCTTTCCGTCGGAAACCACCGTGGCGGCTCCCTTCAGCAGCACCACACAGCCCCATTTTGCTGAAAAATTCTTCGCCGTTTCAAGGGGGTCCTCCAGTACATCCTTCGATGACGCGCCCAGGAGTCGGCCCATCTCCCCCGGGTGGGGCGTAAGGACTACCTTTTCATGGAGCAGCCCATAGAGTTCCCTGTGTCGGGACAGGTGGTTGAGCCCGTCCGCGTCCAGTACCGTGGGGAGCTTTGTTTCGAGAGCCGCCTCAAGCAGGGGCGAGATATCCCCGTCGCCCACGCCGCAGCCGATACCGACGGCCTGTTTGCCAGAAAGGGCGTCGATGGCCCTTTGGCAACCTTTCCCGTCCCAATCCTCGCCCACGGAGATGCCGATGGCTTCGGGGATGCCATAAAGAGCCTCCCGGGGCTCCCGGGGACAGGCCACGTACAGGATGCCGCAGCCGGCGGCCAGGCAGGCCCGGGCGCTGAGCAGGGCCGCCCCTACATATTTGGGGGACCCCACGCACAGCAACGCCTTCCCGGAATCGCCTTTATGGGCGGTCCGCTTTCGGGGCGGCAGCAGGCGAACCGCATCCTCCGCTTCAAAGCGAGCGACGCCTTCCCCCTTCGCCTCAGGGCCAACAAAACGGATCCTGCCGCAGTGGTCAAGACCGTCCTGAAAGAACAGGCCCTTCAGGTATCCCAAGGGAGCTATGGTCGTCACCGCCTGCACAGCCACAGCCGAAGCCGCGCCGGTGTCCGGGTCCACGCCCGCCGGGATGCCCAGGCTTATGACCGGGCAGGACGACTTTTGCAGGGCTTCGACCCACCGTGCTTTTGGGGCCGTCCCGTCCGCAAAAAGAAGGAAGTCACAGGCGATAGCCCCGGCCAGAGCCGGCAGATCGTCCCTGCCCAGGCAAGCTATCTTTGCTATCAGTCCCATCCCTTCGAGCCCTTTGGCCGTCAGCGCGGCAATCTCTTCCATGAAGCCGCCGCAGCAAAGCAGGATCACGCAGGAAGCGTTTCGTTCCTCCGCTTCCGCCCTTGCCGCTTCAGCCGCCGCCGAAGCGATCCGCTGCCGCTCCTCCGGGGAAAGGGCCATCAACGCCCGCTTATATTCCGTTGCTGAGAAGACCCGTTTCAAAGCTCCTCCTCCGCCGCCTGACGGATGGCGGCCAGACTCGCTTCCGTGGAAAAGCCCCGGCTCATGAGGCGGCGCAGCACCCTGTCCCGGCGCTCCTTTTCAGGGAGATGGCTCATTTGCCGCCAAAACTTCTGGGCCACCTCCCGGGCGTTGTTCGATTCCGTCTCCTTGGGGAGCTCCTCCAGGGCCATGCGGATACATTCCTCCGGCACCTGATGGGTCTTTAGATCCATATACAGCTTCTGACGGCTAACCGGCTTGGTCGCAAGCCGAGAGCGCACGAATTCCCTGGCATAGGCTTCATCGTCCAGAAGTTTCAATTCCTTGAGCCGTTCCACGGTCATCAGGATATCTCCCTCCCCGTATTGGAGGGCGTCCAATCGATCCTCCACCTCCCGAACGGTCCGCATCCGACCGGTCAGATAGGATAGAGCCGCGTCCATGGGACTTTGGTCAGCGGGTTTATTTGCATGTGTCTTCGTTCTCATAGGTATAGGATACCATAAATCCACGGGAATGGACAGAAAAATGTCATAGATTTGTAACTTTGTTGTAAAGCCTGCCTATAAAGTATGGCAATCCCCTTCAAAATCGATACAATGGAAACCGAAAGATAAGGAGGGCTCTATGAGCAATTTTGGAAATAAACAATCCTGGGTGCTGGGTGCCTGCATGGGGGTGCTGGTGCTGGCGGGGGCACTCTGTGCGCTCCTGTTGAGCGGGAACAAAGCCTCGCCCGTCCAGGCAGCGGTGCAGGAACAGATCCCCGCCACCGCCGTCGCCACGGCGACCATCGTTCCCAATAAAAATATCGTCATCACTACGCCGGGCGTTGACCCCGTTGAAGAACAGCACAGACAGGAGATCGAATCCATCGTGATCCGCACCACCATGCTTCCCGGTACGCACGTCTACGGCGTGGATGTGAGTGGCATGTCTCGGGAACAGGCCAAAGCGGCTGTGGAGGAAAAACTGCTCAAATCGCCCCCGACTATCGATCTAAAGTTTACCGACGGCATAAACATCTATCCCGCCACCGGCGAAGGCATCCATGCCCCTGCGCCTACGGACACGCCTCAGGAAGAGGATGAGGATGACGACGCCGTCGATCCCGCCATGAAGGCGGCGGAAGCCGCCGCCGGGACGGATGACGACGAGCCTGCGCCTACCAGCGCTCCGGAGGAAGGCCCCGTCGCCATCCTGTTGAAATTCGATGCGGAAGACGCGGTGAACGTGGCCTTCTCCCTGATGCGGGACAGCACCGTTCCCTATGATCTGTTCATGGCCCAGGTCCAAAGCATTGCCGCCGGAAAGGACATCGCGCCGGTCCCCAGTTATGATCAGGATTCTGTGGATCGTTACGTTGCGAAGCTGTCCAGCGTTTTGGACACCCCCGCCGTGAACGCCTCCCTGGGCATGGAGAACAACCAGCTCGTATACAAGGAGGAAGCCACCGGCCACGGCGTCGACCAGGCCGCCCTCATCCAAACCATCCTGGAGACCGATCCCCTGGCCGGAGAGACCATAGACATCCCCATGCACGAGCTGGAGCCCACCATGACGAAAGCCATGCTCCAGGATAAGTTCATCCTGCGGGGCGCCTACACCACCAGTTTTTCCGACAGCACCAAGAACCGCAAATACAACATCCGCTTCGGCGCCGACAAGATCAACGGGACCATCCTTAAACCCGGAGACGTCTTTTCCGCCAACGATACCCTGGGCAAGCGCACCCGCAAGAACGGCTGGAAGAACGCCGGCGCTTACGAAAACGGAGAGGTGGTCCAGCAGGCAGGCGGCGGCGTCTGCCAGCTCTCCTCCACCCTCTACAACGCCGCCCTCTATGCGGACATGAAGATCGTGGAGCGGCGCAACCACAGCATGCCCGTTCACTATGTGAGCAAGGGCCGGGACGCCACCATCAATTCCATCGGCAATCTCATCGATTTCAAATTTGAGAACAATACCTCCAGCGATGTCATCATCATCGCCTATACCGAGGGAAACAACCTGCACATGGAGATCTACGGGGTCCCCTTCGAGACCGACGAATACGACCGCATCGAGATCAGGACCAAGCAACGGGGCAGCCAGTCCATCAAAACGGTGTATGAATATTTGGATGACAAGCCGACGAGCTACCAGAAAACGGTTACCAAGGGAAGCAAGGGCTACACCATCCAGACATACAAGGATTACTACAGCGGCGATACCCTGGTAAAGACGGACGATCTGGGCATCTCCAAATACACGATGTTTCCCAAGAAAGTCCAGGTAGGCACCATTTCAGAGGACAGCGGTTCCGATTCGTCCGACGATTAAGCAAACGAACGCTTCTTCCCCTCTCCCCGCGGAGAGGGGATTTTTGTATCGATCCGGTATCCATAATGTGAATTTCATGAAAAACAATGCCGAAAGCCATTTCTTTCCGATTGACACGGGCGCAAAAAAAGGCGTATGCTAT
>JAEEGF012278589.1_pt1 | contig 10410 bp, 8 predicted proteins | sample 9134171 | NCBI WGS metagenome assembly JAEEGF01 (sample SAMN16246542, study PRJNA631951) | gut metagenome | biome: gut microbiome; feature: rumen; material: AP-attached | host: Bos | place: Iran: Karaj | collected 2018-10 | reverse complement strand
ATTAGTGGGTTGAATTCTTACGTTCAACAACCAGCTGATTCTGGTGACGGGTCTTATGTTTACTGTATTTCTGACAATCCTGCTGATTTCTCCATCAGTGGCAACAGCGAACAGAATACTTTTTTGTTGATAAATGGTGGTACTGTTACCATGAAAAACATCAATGCTACTATTGGAAATGAAGTAACGACTGAAAAACATTTTATTGAAGTAGGAAATAATGAAAACGGTCTAACTTTGGATCTTGCTGGTAATAACATTATCACCATATTGAATGGCACGCCACCATTCTATGGTAATGGTGCTACTTTAAAGTTGAGATGTGAAGGTGATGGTCCAGCTACGCTCACTATAAGGACTGCAGACGAATATAATAGTGGCTTCAAAGATTTCAATATAGATTGGTCCTCCTTGAGTGACGAGGCATTGGATGCAAACGATCTGAGCAATATAGCAGCATCTGGATATAAAGTAGAACGTAGTGCAAAGACAACTGTCGATGTCAACGGAGTAACATTATACGAGTGGACATTCACCGTTAGTAAATAAATCCATAACGTTGTATTGTTGAAGAATAAAAACTATACAAACTTGACTCCCTGCTGGCAAATGCTGGCAGGGAGCTTTATTTATAGCAAGGGCTATTTATTCTTACCTATTCCACGTTGTATTTTTTCACAAATCCTTTCCTAATTATTTCTTTTTGTGTATCTTTGCAAACCAAATAATAATTTACAATAATCTATCGTTATGGGAAAGAAAGAAGAGTATGAAAAGCCTGTCGTGAAAGTTCTCACGTTTGAGTGCGACACTCCTTTGCTGCAAACCAGCAAAGGCTCTCCAGAATCATCACCCTGGTAACTAAATGTATGTTGAATCGCTATTATTGAACACTTAGAACCCGAAAAGTTATGAAGAAAAATAGTTTTTACAGTATGGTTGTTGCCCTGATGATGGGTACTGCAATGGTTGGTGTACTTTCTTCCTGCACCAAAGATGACAACCTGGTACCCGAGGAGGAAATCCAGGAGGTAACCCCAGATGAGCCACAGGCGGGTGATGAACCCGGTGCGGGAGCTACACTCGCGGCGGATGGAATGCCAACAATTACTGGAGCAGATGCTCCATACACGGCAACTGATGGTGTTTTCAAAATTGGTAATATTAGCGAACTCACCATTAGCGGTAACAGTGAAGGATATATGTTCGATTTTGATTTTGGTTATAGCACCATCACATTGGACAACGTCACGGCTACTCATAATTTTACTGAGGGCTTTATTTTTAATGTTATCAAACTGTATTTGATTCTCACGGGTGATAATACCATTACTTGTACTTCTGCTAATTTCTGCATTGATAGTGGCGAACTCAAACTAAGCTGTACTGGCGATTCTGCTACTCTTACCCTTACGCCCAGCATTAATATTCCGTTTGGTTGTGGTATCAATTCGCTTGAATATCTTTATAATGATGATTGTTCAATACTTGCTGCCGATGGCTTTACCGTTACCCGCGAGGAAATTGACAATGGAACATGGAAGTACACTGTGACAAAGACATAAAGCTGTATTGGTGAAGACAGCTGTATATTATACGCTCCCTGCTGGCAAAGGCTGGCAGGGAGCTTTTGTTTATTTATGCAAAGATTAGGCGATAGCGGCATAAAAACATGAAATTGTTTTGAAGATACAGAGAAATTCAGTAAGTTTGCAGAAAACAATGTGGTTATGAAGATTGAACTGATTTTGGAGTTCCTCAAGCAGCTGGCGGCGAACAATAACCGTGAGTGGTTTCAAGAGCATAAGGCCATGTATCAGGAAGCTACTGCGGAGTTCGACAAGCTGTTGCTGGTGCTGATAGCTCGTATCGGGGAGTTTGACCCTTCGGTAAGGCATCTGCAACCCAAGGATTGCACGTGGAGGATTTATCGCGATGTGAGGTTCTCATACGACAAAAGTCCTTACAAGACGCACTTCGGAGGATTTATCTCTGCCAAGGGGAAGAAGTCGCTGCATTTGGGGTATTACTACCACCTGGAGCCCTCAGGGTGCTTCTTTGCAGGAGGTACTTACGGACTTACACCCAAGCAATTGCAGGCGGTGAGACAGTCGATTTATAACGACATTGATGAGTACAGGAAGATTATAGAAGACAAGAAGTTCAAGCGTTTGTTCCCCAAAATCGGTATGGAGGAACTGAAGGTGAACCCCAAAGGGTTTCCCAAGGATTTCGAGTATTTGCACTTGCTGAAACCCAAGGATTTCAGTGTGTTCAAGTATTTTGAGGATGACTTCTATCAGCAGGCTGATTTTGTGGATAAGTGGGTGGAGTTGGCGAAGACAGCCAAGCCTTTCCTGGATTTCATCAATTATACGGTGGATGACTTTGAACGTTGACGATTGATCATTAAAAATTAAACTTTGCAATTCAAGATATTATGTTGAAACTGATTAAGAACGACCCATGGCTGGAGCCATTTGCTGACGCCATCAACGGACGGCATGAGCATTTTTTGTATAAGGAGAAGCAGTTGACAAAGAAGGGCAGGATAACCTTGGCCGACTTTGCCGACGGACATCTGTATTTCGGCCTTCACAAGACTGATAAGAATTGGGTGTTGCGCGAATGGGCACCTAACGCTACGGAGATTTATGTGATTGGTACTTTCAACGGCTGGCAGGAGAACCCTAAGTTCGCCATGAAGCCGAAGAAGGATGGCAATTGGGAAATCAAGTTGCCGCTGGATGCCCTGCATCACGAAGACCTCTATAAGCTGAAAGTGAAGTGGAATGGTGGCGAGGGCGAACGCATCCCCGCATGGGCGAACCGTGTGGTGCAGGATAATGTGACGAAGATTTTCAGTGCACAGGTGTGGGACCCAGCTGAGCCTTATCAGGTGAAGGTGAAGAAGTTCAAGCCTGACGTGAACCCATTGCTGATCTATGAGTGCCACGTGGGTATGAGTCAGCAGGAGGAGAAGGTGGGCACCTATCGGGAGTTTAAGGACAATGTGTTGCCCCGTGTGGCCAAAGACGGCTATAACTGCATCCAGATTATGGCGATACAGGAGCATCCTTATTACGGTAGCTTCGGCTATCACGTGTCGAGCTTCTTTGCTCCATCATCACGCTTTGGCACACCTGACGAGCTGAAGGAACTGATTGATACGGCTCATGAGATGGGTATTGCTGTGATTATGGACATTGTTCATTCCCATGCTGTGAAGAACGAGATGGAGGGCTTGGGCAACTTTGCAGGTGACCCTAACCAGTATTTCTATCCAGGCGACCGTCATGAGCATCCAGCTTGGGATTCGCTGTGCTTCGACTACGGCAAGGACAATGTGCTGCACTTCCTGCTCTCCAACTGCAAGTATTGGCTGGAGGAATTCAAGTTCGACGGCTTCCGCTTCGATGGTGTGACCTCGATGCTGTACTATAGTCACGGCTTGGGTGAAGCATTCATGGGCTATGGCGATTACTTCAACGGACATGAGGATGACAATGCCATCTGCTATCTGACGCTGGCTAACCGATTGATTCATCAGGTGAACCCTCACGCCATCACCATCGCGGAAGAGGTGTCGGGTATGCCAGGCTTGGCAGCTCCTATTGATGATGGAGGCTATGGCTTCGACTATCGTATGGCGATGAATATTCCTGACTATTGGATTAAGACCATCAAGGAGAAAATCGATGAGGATTGGAAGCCAAGCAGCTTGTTCTGGGAGGTGACCAACCGCAGAGAGGATGAGAAGACCATCAGCTATGCCGAGAGTCACGACCAGGCTTTGGTGGGCGACAAGACCATTATCTTCCGTCTGATTGATGCGGATATGTATTGGCATTTCCAGAAGGGCGACGAGAATTATACGGTGCATCGTGGCATCGCTCTGCATAAGATGATTCGATTGCTCACGGCTTCCACCATCAATGGCGGTTACCTGAACTTCATGGGTAATGAGTTCGGGCATCCGGAATGGATTGACTTCCCTCGTGAGGGTAACGGATGGAGTCACAAGTATGCCCGCCGACAGTGGGATTTGGTGGATAACAAGAACCTTTGCTATCATTACTTGGGTGATTTCGACCAAGCTATGCTGAAGGTCATCAAGAGCGTGAAGCGTTTCCAGAAGACCAAGGTGCAGGAGATTTGGCACAATGATGGTGACCAGATTTTGGCATACAAGCGCGATGACTTGGTGTTTGTTTTCAACTTCAATCCCGTTCGTTCATTCACCGATTATGGGTTCCTGGTGCCTGAGGGCAGCTATGAGGTGGTACTGAATACCGATAGCAAGGACTTTGGTGGCAATGGGTTGAATAATGACAGCATCAAGCATTTCACGATGCCTGACCGCCTGTATAGCAAGCAGCACAAGGGTTGGCTGCAGCTGTATGTGCCGGCAAGGTCGGCGATGGTGCTGAGGAAAATGAAATAGAAAGCTTAGGGTATTTGTGACATTGGGAATTTGTGACAATAAGCTCCTAAAAAGAATCCCCGCCGATTTGGCGGGGAATTTCTTTTATTAATGTATTACCATATATTGCACGATGTAGCACAGGGCACCAGCCAAATAGCCGATGAGTGCAATCCATGTGATGTGTCTGAAGTACCAGATGAAGTCAATCTTCTCGATACCCATAGCAGCCACACCAGCAGCAGAACCGATGATCAGGATGCTACCACCAGTACCTGCACAGTATGCCAACATCTCCCAGAAGTAGTGGTCGATGGGGAATTCATACATACCCATTGTACCAGCCACCAGAGGCACATTATCTACAATACTTGACAATACACCGATGATGGTGTCGATGGTGAAGTACTTGTAAGGCTCAGCCAGAGCAATGCCATCGAGGCTGTTTGCCAACATGGACAGATGACCGCAAACCTGCAGTACACCAACAGCCATCAGGATGCCCAGGAAGAAGATGATGCTTGACAAGTCCACTCTGCGGAGGATGTGCGACAGCTTCAGAGAGTGATAGTTGCGCTCTTCTGGATTCTTTGGACGCATCAATTCGGTAACCATCCACACGATACCCAAAGCGCCAAGGATACCGATGTAAGGAGGCAGGTGAGTGATGCTCTTGAAGATAGGTACGCAAATCAGTACGCCAACACCCAAGCACAACACAATCTTACGCTGATGAGCAGGTACGCGTGATGCAGGGCTATCATCCACTACTTCCTCTGTATGCGGAGTGATGTGTCCGCCACGCAAGGTGTAAGACAGGATAGCGAAAGGCACCAGGATGCTCACAATACTTGGCAATACCGTCATCTGCATGATATTCAGTGCGCTCACCTTACCGGCAATCCACAACATGATGGTGGTAACATCACCGATAGGCGTCCAGGCACCTCCAGCGTTGGCGGCGATGACAATCATACTGGCGAAGAACCAACGGTCATGTCTTTCAGGAATGAGCTTATTCAGCAAGGTACACATCATGATAGTGGTAGTCAGGTTGTCAAGGATGGCAGACAGGAAGAATGCCAACACACCTAATATCCACAAAAGTTCCACCTTAGATGTGGCATTGATGCGGTCAGTAATGACACGAAAACCACCCCAACGGTCAACCACCTCAACGATGGTCATAGCACCCAACAGAAAGAACACGGTCTCACCCGTTTCGCCCAAGTGGTGCGTAATGTTGGTAGAAAGGAAATCATGGAAACTCTCAGCAGTCAAGCCGGAAGAGAAAGCAGGAGTCATAGCTCCTATGCCCGACACCGCAAAGATGGTCCACAACACGGCGCACATCAGCAACGCCGTAGCTGCCTTGTTTATCTTCAGCGGATACTCTAAGGCTATACAGATATAGCCAAACACAAAAACACAAATAATCAGATAAAACGCAAATGACATCATTTTTTCAAAATATTTTACTTTTGCCCACAAAGGTAGTGTAATTATCACTCATTTGCAAACAAAATCGTCAAAATCGGTTAACTGGCCTTACGCCACAGCTTACTCATCTGCTCCAAGGTCTTGCCTTTGGTCTCAGGTACAAGTCTCCATACGAAGATTGCGGCAATGACGCAGATGGTGCCATAAAGGCCGTAGGTAAACCAATGACCAAAGTTGGCATCATCACCCAAGCGCATGTTGAACATCGGCACAAACGACGAGCTGACAATCCAGTTGAATATCCACTGGAAGGCAACAGCGAAGGCCACAGCTTTACCGCGGATGGTGTTGGGGAAAATCTCGGCAATGAGTACCCAGCAGATAGGCCCCCACGACATCATGAATGAAGCACTATAGACCATGATGCTCAGCATGGTAACGATTCCCAATCCTGCATGACCGAAAGTGAGTGCCACACCAAAAGCGCCTATCGCCATACCGACGGAACCACTGATGAGCAACGGCTTGCGTCCCCATTTCTCAACGAAGAAGACAGCCACAAGGGTGAACAGGATATTGACCACACCCATGATGACAGTTTGCACCATAGGGCTCTCCATACCCATATCGCCAAAGATGCGAGGCGCATAATACAGCACTGCATTGATACCTACGGTTTGTTGGAATACGCTGAGCATGATGCCGATGAAGATGCAGAGATAACCGTAAGCGAACAGCTTCTCAGTCTTCTCAGTGATGGTTTCCTTGATATCATGCAGAATCTCTTGGGCAATAGCGGCTCCATTGATGCGTTCCAGAATGTGTTGGGCCTTACCGTCTTGACCTATCATCACCAAGTAACGAGGCGTCTCAGGAACTAAGCAGATAAGCAGGGCAAACAAGCCGGCAGGTAATGCCTCGCTTCCAAACATGTAACGCCAACCTGTGGAGATGGTCCAAGGGTCACTATTGGGGGCAACGGCATTGATACCCTCGCCAATGGATTCTATAATAGGATTGGTGTGTTGACCCAAAATCATGAAATTCACAAAATAGACAACCAACTGACCGAAGATGATGGCAAACTGGTTCCAAGATACCAACATGCCTCGGATGCCCGAAGGTGCTACCTCACCTATATACATAGGACAGATGGCAGATGCCAAACCCACACCAATACCACCAATCACTCGATAGATGTTGAACACCACCAGCAAACTCATGGTTGCCTCGCCCTTATTGAAGAACAGGAACTCTGGATTCATGGAACCCAAGGCAGAGGCAAAAAATAGCAAACCCGCCACGAAGAGCGAACGCTTTCTGCCCAATGAGGATGCCATCCAACCTGAGAGGGCACTACCGATGACACAGCCTATCAAGGCGCTGGCACAGGTGAACCCATGCCAACTATCAGTATAGGTGAAATCATTGGCTCCGAGGAAGAAAGCTTGCAGGCCTTTCTCGGCTCCTGAGATAACTGCGGTGTCATAACCAAACAACAGACCGCCCAGTACGGCGACCAGCACAATTGAAAACAAATAGGCTTTACTGCCCTGTTGATGTTGTTTCATGCTATATTTTTTAGATTTTCACGTGCAAATATAATGGAAAACCACGAAAAAAGCATTATCTTCGCCACATAAAATGATTGTGGTATATGAAAACGATAGGGAAAATTATCTTGGGGCTGGTGGCAGGCGTTATCTTGCTGGTGTTGGCTGTTGTGTTGGCAGTCAATACGGACTTTGTGCAGAATAAGGTTTTGCAATATGCCACTAATCGACTGAGCGAGAAATTGCAGATGCCTCTGAAGGCAGATAGCATCAGCATCAATTTCTTCAAGCTTCGCGCACAACTCTTTGGAGTGGATGTGGAACTTCCCAAGGGTAAGACTGCCACACAAGTGAGTATCAACTCGCTGTACTTTGACATTATTGGAAAGGATGTAGATATTCAAGGTTTACGATTCAAGACTGATAACCACAAGCCTCGCAAGAATGAAGGGAAGCCCAAGCGTGGCTGGTTCGATGCAGGGCACTTGGATGTTTTGGCGGATGTGCAGCTCAGAGTCAATCACATAGACAAGGATTCGATAGCAGCTTCCATTGTTCACATGAATGCTACCGACTCCATCTCAGGCTTTTTCATCAAAGACTTGCACTTGGATGCTACCACAGACATGAAGCAGATACATTTCCGCAATGCGGAGATTCTACATGAGAACACCATTGTCAATATACCAGGCTTGGAATTGTGGTTGCCCAACAAGAAAAAGGGTATGGCCCTGAGTTATTATACCACAAAACCTTTGACGGCACATGTGGTGCTGAAAGACATCTCACGACTGTTTACCAAAGCTTTGGAACAGTTCACTATGCCTCTTGAATTGAGCGTGATGGTGGAGGGTGATGCCGACACCATGCAGTTCAGGGACATCAAGATAAATAATGAGGATGAGCGATTACATGTCTATGCCAACGGAGGTATTGAGAATCTGCGTGATAAATATCTATTGAACATCAGTTTCCATGTGGATGAGATGTTGGCGAAAAGTGGCATCAAGCATGAAATCATAGAGCAGTTCGTGGTAAAGAAGTTCATGATGACACAGCTGAACAAGTTGGGCGACATCCGCTATACAGGGGATTTCAGTGTGCTTCGCAAGCGTGAGGTGTTCTCCGGGATGATTACCACCGCCAAAGGAAAACTGGAACTGAAGAACTTGACACTGAATGACAGTACAAAATATTTGAGTGGCACAGTAAACACCAACGACCTTGAGCTGGGTGAAGTGATTGACATGAAAGATATTGGCAAAATTGCCGCCAATGCAACCTTTGAGTTCGATATTTCCAAGGAACGTACAGCTGAAGTGAGACGAACAAAAGGTGGTAAGTTACCTATTGGTGCAGTAGAGGCTACCGTAAAGGAAGCAAGCTATAAGAAGGTAAAGGTAAGGAATATCGATGTGACTATTTATAGTAATGGTGCTGTGGCTGAGGGCGAATTAGAGAATCGTGCACGCATTGCAGACACTGCCATCTCTTTCAGCTTTGATGACACCAAGGAAATGCACAAGATGAAGATCAAGCCACACGTTAAGATCCATGTTCCCCGTATTTTCTCAAAGAAGAAGAAATAGGGAAATTACAAAAGCTCCTACCTTCACTATGAGGTGGAGCTAATTAGCGGTAAAGCAACAATAAAGACAATTCTCAATATCGGTACAGCTGTACACCTTTGCGGTCAAGCTCAACGATGGTAATCTGCGTGTTTTCACCAAACAACTGACGAAGGGCAGTTTCCAAACGCTCAACATCGGCTTTCCTGCGACCGCGGGTAAAGGCATCGGCAGCTTTTGTGCCAACTGTTAGTGTAGGGTTCACCATATCTATTTTAAGGTGGGTGCCCTGCTTGCTCACATTCCACTGACGAGCCACCTTCCCTTGGGTGAAGTAGCTGAACATATCTATGACAGAATAGAGATCTTCATCGTCGATGTCACCTTGGTAAGACAACAATGCTCCATCGTCGAACTTCACATATCGATTGCCATTAGCTCCATTGATGTAGAAGTCGTAATGCACACCCTTGCGACCCGTAGCATCATAGTCGATGGTGAAAGGTCGATAATAATCTCTTGGCGTCACCTCCACCTGTACATATTTGATACCCATCGCCTGCAAGAGGTTCTGCACCACTCGCTTTCCATTATTCTCCGCCATCCGATAACAATCGTCCAACTCACTATTGCGCTTCATCAGCGCATTGGCTCTATGCGACAAACGGGCATAATCCTCATTGGTCCACTCGCCATCTTCTATGGGTGTCTGACGAGCAGCTTCATCAATGAACCAACCTCCCTGATTGAGAATCTCCACAGCAGGTAGCTTCACGTAAGCTGTATCCTCACGCATCAAGAGCCAATCGTCAGCACAATTCTTGAGGTCGAAACCCACATCGATGCGTCCAGGATATACACTGTGTATCTGAGACTTCTTGGATCCAAACACCATTCCAGGCTCTTCTTTGTACTGACTCACCACCACTTCCTTGTAGAGCGAGAGCACCGTCATCTTTTCTGTCTTAGCCAAGTCGGAAAGCATCACATGCCCTATCTCTATGCGCTTCTCGAAAATGGAATGATACACCTCCTTCACCACGTCTTGTGTGAAATACAATATCAGAGCGATGACCACCAAGATGATGGCAATGATGATATTTCTTTTGCGTTTCTTCTTATCCATGGCTTATCTGGGTGTTGCAAGGTTAAACAAATCTTGGTTCTCATACTTCGGACGATTCTCGAACACTGCCTCATAACCCATTCGGTTGACGATAGCGGCAATCACCAACTCTGCCTGCTCTTGAGCAGGAACAACTAAGTTGTACTTACCCAAGTCGTTACGGATAGCATCAGTACCCTTACGAGCTATCTGCGCCAATTCATCGTTGGTAAAATCAAAACGAAATCCTTTTACCGAAGTGACTATCTGCTCATTCATGATTCGGGTACTCTCAATCTCAATGACGGGGTCGTGTAAGGT
>JAEEGF011615332.1_pt1 | contig 10410 bp, 7 predicted proteins | sample 9134171 | NCBI WGS metagenome assembly JAEEGF01 (sample SAMN16246542, study PRJNA631951) | gut metagenome | biome: gut microbiome; feature: rumen; material: AP-attached | host: Bos | place: Iran: Karaj | collected 2018-10 | reverse complement strand
CCGCTCGCTCCAAGCGAGATTATTTTCAAGGTACGCTGCGACCATTTCTTCTGCGACGGGGAGATCTTGAATGCTATCGAAGTCGTTTAATAATTCGTGAATATCTTTCATACAAGACCCTCCTTTCTCAAAGCAGCTACGAATTGTGCTTTAGCCAGTTTGTGCTTGTTATAGTAGTTTGCCATCGACATATTTAGAAACTTTGCGGTCTCTTCGTTGGAATGGTCATCAATATAGCGATACTTAATCAGCGCACGATAGCGTTGATTAGGCATAAGCTCGAGTATTTTTCTCAAGTCACCCATATTAATGGAATGAAAATCTATATCAAGAGACTGCCCCATTATGTCAAATCTATCACCAGATTCCAGATTATCCACAAAAATATCTGCTCTTTTTGCATAAAGTTGGCGGCAATAGTTTTCAGTGACAACCTTCAGCCACAAGGTAAGGGTGCAACGGAAACCGAATGTTGACAATTTACATTGTTTCTTGCCCTTTAAGGGAGTCATGATATAAAGGTATATCTCATTGACCAACTCTATCCAATCTTCGCAATCGGTGTAGTACTTGTTATAGATGGATATAAACATGGGGCGACAGGTTCCATACAAATATTCGCGTGTGACAATGACATCACGGCGAAGTATTGCCTGTACAATCTCTTGATCAGTCATTTTGCTTATGTTATCGGTATTGATTATCTGTCTCACAATATTCTGCTAAACACTAAGATTTCCAAAAATAACAGTAAATAATACTTGTCTCTATATCTTCATAAGCTCACCAAATGTCCACCTGTATTAAGGTGTATAGCAGCCGAAAATAAGGACTATTGGATAGATCCAACTTAGATTAACACTTTGATCCGTTCCACGTGCAAATTTACAACAATTTCACAAACAAAGAAAGATAATCCCTACAAAAAACAAGCGTGTTTAAAAATTTAGCTACAAATTGTTGTGCATTGTTAAAAGTGCAGGAAACGTATCAATAAACAAATCTTGATAATACTGGGATTGATAAAACGACTGTTGTGAAAAGTATTCCAGCTACATTGGCCGTACCCAGTCATTTCTGTTACTTTTATGATGAATGTGGTCTTGTAATAGAACCAATACCTAATTTTACGCCCAGGGGGCTTTTAATCCTGGGCGTAAGTAATTCTTTTAAACGGTTATTTTGGGGGCTTATTGTCTGGGGGGAGGAGCGATGAAGGGGATGGGTTATAGGATTTGGAGGGCAATGTGGGCGCAGGCTTCGGCATCGGCTAGGGCGTGGTGGTGGTTTTCCATCGGGAAACCGCAGGCGGCGGCGACGGTGTCGAGCTGATGGTTGGGCAGGTTAGGTAGCTGGCGGCGTGATGCGGCGAGGGTGTCGAGAAACTCGTAGTCGGGGTAGTCCATCTGGTAACAGCGGAAGACGGCCTTGAGGCAGCCCTCGTCAAAAGCCTTGTTGTGTGCAACTAAAGGTAGTCCTTCTATCAGGGGCTCTATTTGGGCCCACACGTAGGGGAAGACTGGGGCGTCCTCGGTATCTTCACGGCAGAGGCCATGCACCTGGCTGCACCAGTATTTATAGTAATTGGGCTCGGGTTGGATGAGCGAATAGAACGTGTCCACGATCACTCCGCCACGCACGATGACAACGCCAACTGAGCACACCGAAGTGCGCTCATAGTTGGCAGTCTCAAAGTCTATTGCCGCAAAATCTTTCATCGCAATGCAGCAGTTGTGTCGTTACTTCAGGGTGAACGTCTGGTGCTGGACATCGTGGCTGTTGGTGCCGACCATGACGTCGAAGTCACCGGGCTCGCAGACGTAGTTGAGGTCCTTGTTATAGAACTTCAGCAGGTCGGCATCAATAGTAAAGTTGACCTGTCGGCTCTCGCCGGGCTTGAGCGTGATGCGCTCGAAGCCCTTGAGTTCCTGGACGGGACGTGCGATGCTTCCTACCATGTCACGGATGTAGAGCTGTACGACCTCGGTGCCCTCAACAGCTCCCGTGTTGGTCACGGTGACCGACGCGGTGATGTTGCCGCTAGTGGTCATCGTATTGCTGCTCAGCGTGAGGGGGCTGTAGGCAAAGGTGGTATAACTCAAGCCATAGCCGAAGGGGAACAGCGGATCGTTGGGGACATCCAGATAGTTGGAGGTGTACTTGGTGAACCAGTGGGGATTGGGACGGCCCGTGTTCAGGTGGTTGTAATAGATGGGCACCTGACCCACGTTGCGGGGCATGGTGACGGTGAGTTTGCCACTGGGCGCCACATCACCGAAGACCACGTCACAGATGGCGTCAGCGGCCTCGCTACCGCCAAACCACACATTGAGGATGGTGGGAATGTTCTCCACTTCCCAATCCATCACCGTAGCGCGTCCCGAGAAGTTGAGCAGGACGATGGGCTTGCCTGTTGCTTTGAGAGCAGTGAGCAGGTCCTTCTGGGCATCGAGGATGGTGAGTTCGCTGCGTGAGCTGCTCTCGCCCGACATCTCGCTGGGCTCGCCCATAGCAGCGACAATCACGTCACACTCGCGAGCGATGCGCAGCGCCTCGTCACGCATCACGTCAACGGGCCGTTCGTCGCGCATCTCGCGGCCAAACATGGTCGAGTTCTTCTCCAACTCGGCATCATAGCACACGTTGCAACCCTTGGCATACATCACCTCGGCCTTATCGCCCACGGCACGGCGCATCGCCTCGAGCAGCGTACTGTAGCGGTCGCTAGCAGCAGCAACGCTCCAAGTGCCCGGCATGTTGGCACGGGTATTGGCAAGCGGTCCCACGAGGGCGATTTTTCCGGCACGCTTGAGCGGCAGCACGTTATCCTTGTTCTGGAGCAGGACAAACGTCTCGGTGGCCAACTTGCGTGCAGCAGCACGGTGCTCATCAGTATAGATATCCTTCTTGGCGCGCTTGGCATCAAGGTAGCGGTAGGGATCGTCAAACAGGCCCAGTTTGTACTTGGCCTCGAGGATGCGGCGGCAGGCCTTGTCGATGTCGTCCAAGGTCACCTTGCCCTCGTTGAGCGACTTCTCGAGCGTTCCGAGGAAACCATCGGCCACCATGTCCATGTCAGTACCAGCCTTAAGCGCCAGTGCCGAAACGGTCTGCAGGTCACCCATGCCGTGATTGATCATCTCACTGATAGCTGTGTAGTCGGTCACGACGAATCCATCAAAGCCCCAACGGTCGCGTAGCACCTCGGTCATCAGCCAGCGGTTGCCTGTAGCGGGGATATAGTCAATGACGTTGAACGACGTCATGAAACTGCCCGCGCCAGCCTCCACGCCAGCCTTGTAAGGCGGGAAATACTCATTGAACATGCGCACGTGGCTCATGTCTACCGTGTTGTAGTCACGACCGGCTTCGGGAGCGCCATAGAGGGCGAAGTGCTTGACGCACGCCATCATGGTAGCCTTGTCGGCCAGGTCAGCACCCTGGTAACCCTCAATCATCGCACGGCAGATGGCGGAGCCCAGGAAGGGGTCCTCGCCATTGCCCTCGCTCATGCGTCCCCAACGGGGTTCACGGCAGATGTCCACCATGGGGCTGAAGGTCCAGCAGATGCCGTCGGCTGTCGCCTCGATGGAGGCGATGCGTGCCGAGTTGCGGATGGCATCCATGTCCCAACTCATTGACATGGCGAAGGGGATAGGGAATACCGTCTCATAGCCATGGATCACATCCATACCGAAAATCAGCGGGATGCCCAATCGGCTCTGCTTGACGGCTACTTCCTGCAACGCGCGGATGCTCTGCACCCCTTTCATGTTAAATAGGCCGCCCACCTGACCGGCTTTGATTTTGCCCACGACATCGCCACTCACTGTCGAACCAGTGATGATGTCGCCCGTGACGGGCAGGTTGAGCTGTCCGATTTTTTCCTGCAGGGTCATCTTGCCCATCAGGTCGTCAATGAACTGGTTCATCTTGGCCTGGTCAACGGCCGTACCTCTTACAGTCAGAGCCTGCGCGCCTGCGATAGCACACATCACTGCCAGCAGAAGCATGAGGAATCTTTTTTTCATTCGCTTTTGGTTTTAAATGCTAATTGTTAATTAATTCTCACATTTTCGGCAAATATATATAATTATTTTGGATAGGAAGGTATTCTGACACATTATTCAATTATTATAGCTAGCAATTTCCCCATTTCCTATCATTGGTGTCCGGGGAAACATTGAAGATGTTAGCGATTCGAAGAACCGATTTCAATGAGAAAGACCATGCAACCGATGGAGCAGCGAGTGCAAAGTTGAACTTGTTCGTACTTTGCTGAGTCGCGACAGAGGAAGGTTAAACCAACAACCTCGGAAAGGTTCGCAGCTTGGTCCTTGAGCTGAACAGAGCAAGTGCCTCGAAGAGGAACTTTGTGATTAACAGGCTTTTGACGGATGAGGCTGTGTCATAATTTACCTCGTGATTTTTAATCGGCCTGACGGCCGAGAAATTAAACAAAATTATTAATAAAATTAAAATAAAAATATATTTTGCTTAATTTTTTATACATATTTTTGCTTAATTTCTCGCGCGAAGCGCGACTCAATTTGAAACGAATGAATTATGACACAGCCCCTTGATATGCCTTCCACCAAGCTGCGCTCATCTTCGATGAGCTTGCATGGTGTTTTCCATAAAAGTCGAGTCTTCGACCCGACCTGCCTCTACGAGGCAAAAGCCAAGCCTATGATACAGCAGAGATACTTATTCGTCTTATATATAGTAAATTATGCCGATATTGAATATCTTTATCGGACACCTATAATTTTTTATGTCATGACGCCGCCTGATTTATGGAAAATTTAGGCGATACTTTTGCAGAAAAGTATCGCCTAATCAGTGTATCGTTTAAAAAAGCGAGGTTTTGTTATTTCTTCTTGCGACGGTGCTGGTAACGCCAGTGATGCTGAATCGAGTGGTACAGGTAGTGGCGGAAGGGGTGCAGCAGCCAGAAGTGGTAGAAAGCGAATGCCAACAGCGATCCAAAGGAAGCTGCATACACGTTGTTCAGGTCATAGTTGAAACCGAAACGATGCATCTTTGCGATTTCCATAATCAATGACAGCACACCTGTTGCCACAGCGATGCCGATTTCCTGGTTAATCTTGCTGTGATGGGGGAGACGGGCCTTGGCGTAGTCAAAAATAAACACCAGGCAGACGGTGAAATATAGTAAAAAGTGTCCTAAATACTTTAGATATGGGATGGAGTGTAATGCGTTCAGCCCCAGTGGGTTTCTGGCAAAAGTAAAATAAAAAACGGCCAATAACATTACAGCAGTTGGAACTCCTTTAGGTATTGATAAGATAAAACTTTTCATTACGTGATATTCTAATCTTTGGTTTTCAGCGTGCAAAGATACAGTTTTTTAACAAACATATTGACAATTTAATTGAAAAAAAAGGGGAATTATAGTTGATTTTGATTATCAGCATATGCAAAATGATGAGTTTTTCTTATTTTTGCCGCTGTATTACTCTGTGGCAATGATGAAGAGGGATTTCTTTGAAATGACAAGGCATGAGCGGCGCGGAGCCATCGTAATCCTGGCTGTTATCGCTCTGCTGCTGGCGGTGACATGTGTTTCACGCTGCCATCGGCCAACCTATATTATGCATGAAACTGAAGAAGTCATGCAATTTGAGGCTGAGGTGGATTCGTCAACCGTAGAGGTTGCCAAGCCATCACCTAAGCAGCACAAGGGAAAACGTCGCAAGTCGGCAGCCAAGCCCTCCAAGCCTCCCAAGCAGGCTCCCTCGCCTCGTCGCATGGATCCTGTACCACAGTTTTGAAGGATGAATGAGTAGTGGTAAATTATGATTAAGCATATTTTTGTTGTAATTGGGAAAATCAATGGGGATGTGTTGCCAGTGTCAGGGATTCTTCTTACTTTTGCGGTAACTCTTAAAAACAAACAATACCAATGGCAAAACGAGTAGGATTTGCGACACGCTTGGGTGCCATCGCTGCTGCGGTGGGCTCGGCAGTGGGTTTGGGAAACATCTGGCGTTTCCCCTATGAGGCAGGTGAGAATGGTGGCGGTGCTTTCATTCTGGTGTATATCCTCTGTATTCTGGTGATGGGCATTCCCGTGATATTGAGTGAGTTCATCATCGGTCGCTCGACGCATAGCAACATGAAGGCGGCGCTGTGCAAACTGTCGCCGGGCAAGAAGTATTATCTTTTTACCTACGTCTGCATTTTAGGCAGCTTTGTGGTAATCGGCTTCTACAGTGTGGTGTGCGGATGGATTATCGAGTACCTGTATCAGGCCGCACTGGGCAACCTGAGCGGGCACACGCCACAGGAGTATAGCGACATGTTCACCGCGTTGGTTGCCAGTCCCTGGCGCTGCGTCGGCTGGACGGTGATTTTCCTTGTCCTCAACTTCCTGGTGATGAGCCGTGGCATTGCTAAGGGCATTGAGCGCGTGGCGAGCATCATGATGCCGTTGCTGTTTATCATCCTTATCATCTTCTGTATCAACTCCTTGCTGTTGCCCGGGGCTACCAAGGGTCTGCGTTTCATGTTCGAGCCTGATTTCTCCGAATTGACGATGAAGGGTGTTCTCGCTGCCTTTGGTCAGGCTTTCTTGTCGCTTTCTATCGGTATCTCGTGCCTGGTGACCTATGCCTCCTATTATAAAGATGACATGTCGCTGGTCAAGGATGCGACGACAGTCGCTGTACTTGATACGATGGTGGCCATCCTGTCGGGCGTGATGATTTTCCCGGCGGTGTTCTCCTTCGGCGTGGAGCCGACGGCAGGTCCCCGTCTCATTTTTGAGGTTTTGCCGGGCATTTTCCAGCAGATGGCAGGCGGCTATCTCTGGGCGCTGCTGTTCTTCCTGCTGGTGTTCTTTGCCTCGTTGACTTCTACCATCTCGTTGAGCGAGATACCCATCACCTTCATGATCGAGGAGCACAAGATGTCACGTCCCCGCGCCATCGCATGGACGGCACTGTTCACATTTGCCCTTGCGGTTCTGGCGGCCCTGTCGTTCAATGTGCTGGACGACATCAAGTTGTGGGGCAAGAACATCTTCGACATGATGGACTATGCCGCCAGCAACATCTTCATGCTCATTGGCGGTATCTTCACGGCGTTGTATGTGGGATGGATTATGGACCGCAAGATCATTCACGAGCAACTCACCAATGGCGGACGCCTCAAGGGAAGATCGGAGTCCTATATGCTCTTCTGCATGCGCTATATCGCTCCCGTCTGCATCGTCTTCATCTTCCTTTACCTCACCGGCATCATCTAATCCCCTTATTATCAAACAACTATAAACAACTTGATTGACAACAAGGACAACTATTGATTGTTTTTCTTGTTTTCTACTAGAATACTTGTTGTTTTAAGAGTGGTGGCTGAGGATCATGTCGATGATGGCATTGATGTCGGCGATGTTGATCTCGCCGTCGCCGTTGATGTCGGCAAGGTTGATCCATCCGCCACCGTCAGGGTTTGGTACTCGGGTGTGGCCATGGCTGCTGCCACCATTGATGATGACAACCACACTGTTAGCATCGGCAACGGTAATCTCGCCGTCGCCGTCCACGTCACCGGGAATAATCGTGGTGGCATCAAACTCCTCGATATGCCTGAAAGACCCCCAGACGGGAACCTGCTCGTAGATTTCTTTAGTGCCACGAGGGACATACAATGTGCAGTTCTCGTAATGGTAGTCTTCAAAGGTGGTGCCCATGCAGCCTTGTGGCTCGCTGCTGAAGTTGTAAATCTCGGTCAGATATTCACACCCTTCAAAACAGGTATACTCAAGATTGGTAATTTGTTCAGGCAGAATGACCATGGTGATACCTTGATGTTGATAAGCACCGCGTGCAATCCATGTCACCTCCCGGGGCAAGACAGTACGTGAGCAAGCCGTGAACAATATGTGCCGGTCATGCACCATGCTGTTGTTCACCGTGGTGATGATACCATTACAGTTATTCCTCGAGTCATAGATTGGGTTGTTCTCGTCAACGGTAATGACTTCGAGCGCTGTATTGCCCACAATGGCGCTGTTGTCAAGGTTGACCGCTCCGCTGCCCAGATGCAGTTCCCTGAGCGACTCGTTGTGGGCAATGCCCCATTCCTCGATGGTGACAACACTATTGGGAATAGTGATGCTGCGCAATTTGGGACACTTGTTGAATGCCGCCTCGCCGATGATTTTAACCGTATTGGGGATAGTGACCTCTTCAAGGTCGGTAGCCCACTGAAAGGCAACCCAGCCAATTTTGGAGACAGGCAGCATGGTTGTTCCATCAAAAGAGACGCTGTCGCGGATGTTGGCGTGAACCAAGCCTGTATAGTTGATCTCCTTGTCTTGATCATAGGTGTCGCCCACAACGACTACAGCCTCTTGGTGCGAACCGACCCAATAGGTGTTATAGAACACACCGTCAACCTCGATGACGGCATGTCCTGCCAGTGAGGCACATGTTATTAATTGGGTGAAAAACAGTAATCTCTTCATGATGTTGTCATTTTTTCATCATTCTCTCCCCGCCAGGGGAACCATTGACGGTGAAAACATTAGAAATATCCAAAGGGTGAGTTTCTACTCAACAAGTATCTTCTTACCGTTCTCGATGACAATGCCCCGGTAGTCGTCATCCACGGGTTGGCCCTGCAGGTTATAGCGCACCCTGGGCGCACCATCATCTACAGTAATCTCGTCGATGCCCGATGACTCAATCGCCACAATCTTGTAGAACTGCGACCAGTTGGGATCATTCTTGTACAACTCCAGAGAAGCCTGCGGCACAAGCAGCACAGCTCGGTCATAAACACCCGAGAAACAGTTGGCTGATGCCATCTTGGGCGGAGTTGTGGCGTGGCAGAAGACCGTATCGATGACCATCGTGCCGTTATATCCCTTGCCGAAGGCCTGCTCTCCAAGGTACTTCAAACCCGTTCCGAGAGTGACAATCTTTAGTTTGTCGCATACGGAGAAAGCGCCTTCCTCAATCGTGTCTACCGAATTGGGAATCACTACCGAGGTCAAGCCAGAGAAAGTAAATGCCACGGGCCCTATGCATTTGGTGGGCTCAGATAGTGAGACTTGAGACAGGTCAAAGCAGCCAGCAAAAGCACCACCGCCAATCCTGCTGATAGAACCAGGAATGGTAATATGGTTCAAACCTCTTTTTCCATAGAATGCATAATCGGTGATAGAGGTTACGCTTGAGGGAATCTCGGTGCAGTTCCTGGCTCCGGCAATCAGGCGATTTGTGGCTGTCTCAATCAACGCATTGCAGTCCTCGCGAGAGTCATATACGGGATTGCCCTCTTCAACCGTTATTTGATATAGGTCTGGTGTATTAAACAACGCCGAGTCCCCTATCTCCTTAACTGACTTGGGGATATTGATCTTCTTTAATGAAGTCTCGTTAAACGCACCCATGCCGATAGTCTCTACCGAGTCACCAAGAATTACTTGTTCTACAAACGATCTGCCGAATGCGAGGTCACCGATTCTTTTGACTGAGTTGGGAATCGTAATTTTTTCAGGTTCGCTAAAGTAGAACGCCCTGCTCTCGATACTTGTCACACGATAGGAGTGTCCTTGATAATTCACTGTCTCGGGAATGTCACGTGCACCGTAACCGTAAGTTCCATAGAGCACTTCATTGTCAGGTGATACGCCCACCTCATTTTCGTTATTGATTCGGTACCAGATGTCATTGTTATTGTTGTCTTTGTCCTTAAAGTCATAGGGTAATCTCCTTATGTTAACAAAACGATTCCAGTTCTCATCGGCACGGAACATTCCTCCGAGACTATACAAAACTTTGACTACGGAGTTAGCATAATGAGTGGAATCAAAGACGGTGCTGTCGGCTAGCACTGGCGGCGTTGCTGATGAACACTCAATGGCGATGCCACCAGTCAAAGTGTGGCCCCGTAGGTTGGTGCCACTGAAGGCCTTTGGTCCAATCTGCATTGCCGATTCCAACTTGGCATATTTCATTCTAGAACATCCCATAAAGGCGCAGGTGTCTATAATGTTGACTGTACTTGGGAACCCTATTACAGGAATTTTAGAACACCCCTCAAAGGCATGGGCACCTATGGTCTCAATTCTTTGGGGTAAATCTACAGATTTCAAGTTACTGCATCCCATAAAAGCATTAGACCCAATGTGCGTTAGTCGATAACGATTGAACCAGTCTAACTTATTGAGACTTGTACAGCCCCTAAATGCGTTCTCGCCGATAGCTGTTACATAATAAGTCTTTCCATTAAAGGTGACTTCGTCAGGAACAGACATTCCACGCCAATGCTCGACGTGTCCGTTATAGTCAAACATATCGACTTCATCTTCAACATAATTGCCATCATAGGAATTATAGGTTGTATCCTTATAGGTAATGCACACTTCATCGCCACCGA
>JAEEGF010543204.1_pt1 | contig 10410 bp, 3 predicted proteins | sample 9134171 | NCBI WGS metagenome assembly JAEEGF01 (sample SAMN16246542, study PRJNA631951) | gut metagenome | biome: gut microbiome; feature: rumen; material: AP-attached | host: Bos | place: Iran: Karaj | collected 2018-10 | reverse complement strand
ACAGCAGGGATTCCGCGCTGGGGGCCTCTCTGGCCCTCTGGCGAAGCATTCTGCAAGAGCTTGAATACAGTCTATTTTTTGCTAAGTTTGCTTGTTCCTGCGCGGCGTTTGCCATTTTTTTCCTTTTGGTGGAATACTGCGTCCCTGCGGTCTGGACCTGCCCAAGGGCCCTGCAGGACGCCGAATTTCGGGCAAAGCTTGCAGCCTGCGGCCGAATGGCTATCATGCTCTGGCCGGCGGCGTCCTGCCCCTTTCCGGCAACGTCCCCCAGCGTTTCAAAGGTCGTTCCAGGCTCCCTCTCCAGGCTCCCACTACCAGCACCCCCAACCGCGAGGCAACGCCCATGGCAGCGCAGACACCCGGCATCGAGGAAACCTTCGCCAAGATGGCGGACGAGTTCAAGCTCTCCCTGCGCGACAGCGCCAACACCCTCAAGCTCCTGCACGACAAGCTGTCGGCAGGGCTGCTGCCGAGCGAGGACATGGCAGACCTTGCCCTCAGGAGCCTTGAGAGCGACAGGAGGGAGTACGCCAAGCTCCACGAGGCCTGCCGGGATCTGCTCGGCGACGGCGCGCCCGCCTTCGGCGCCAGCGCGGACGAGCTGCTGGGCGCCGTGAAGGCCAAAGGAGAGCGCGAGCGCAGCGCCCTTGCCCAGACCAGAGAGGTGCTGGCCCGCTTCCTGCGCGTCAAGACCGACAGCCCCCTGCACGCCAAGGGCCTCCAGCCCTGGCGCGACAAGGCCCGCGCCGTCCAGAACCAGCTCGACGCCCGCGCGCTCTCGCCGGAGGACATGGCGGAGCAGATCCGCCCCTTCGCGCTCTTCCTCAGGGCCTCCGCACTGGCAGACATGGAGGGCGAAGCCACGGAGCGCGTCTTCGACGATCTGGAGGAATTCTTCGAGCCCCGCATCTCGCGCGGACTCTACGGCGGCAAGTTCCATGTGCCGGCTCAGGAGGACGTGGACGCCGATCTTCCCGCAGATCCCGATATTCCTGCTGCAGGACAAGCTCCTGCAGCCACCGCAGGCCAGCCTGCCGCAGAAGAAGTTCAGCCAGTGCCTGAAGCCCCGGCCCAGCTCCAGGCCACCGAGGCGCCGGCGGGACAGACAGGCCAGAGAGATCAGGCGGACCCGGAGGCGCAGGACGCGCAAGCCCTCCCTGACGCTCCTGATGCCTCTGGCGCCCCTGATGCCCCAGGCGCTCCGGCTGGCGAACCCGCAGCCGCGCCGGCCAGGAAGCGGCGCGCACGGCGCAAGGCGGCTGAACAGAAAGCCGGACCTGACCATGCCCCTGACGCCGGACAGGCCTTGCCTGCGGACACCGGCGCGAGCGCGGCTGGGCCTGCGGCAGACCGGGAGCCCGCTGCCAGAGCCGTCCGCGGACGCAAGCCCAAGCCCCGCCCCCAGGCCATGCAGGGTCCCCTCATGACCCTGGCTGCCATGGAAAAGGCAGGCTTCAGCGTAAGGCCTGAAGCCTGGGCCAGAGCTAAAGCGGCAGCCGGCCTGCCCGAAGACGCCAGCTCCGATGGCGCCAGTCCCGATGGCACCAGTCCCGATGGCGCCAGTCCCGATGGCGCCGGGTCCGAAGACGAAGCCAAGGCCGGCGAAGCCTCTGCCCTCCCCCCGGCAGCCGACAAAGCGCCTCCCGCCCCGCCTGCGGCGGGAGAAGCCGGGGCCATGCCGGAGGAAGCGGCTGCGCCTGCACCCTCCGCGACGCCCTCTGCGGCAACCGGTGCGCCTGAGGCAGCTGGCCAGGCCAGCGGGGCTGCGTTTGCCCCGGACGCTGGCGGCAAAGCCCTCGGCGGGGGCAAGGACGATGACGAGGACGGCGAGGGCCTCCAGCTTTTCGACGTGGACGATGACGAGGAGGAAGAGGAAGACCTCCCCCTGAATCCCGAAAGCGACGAGTGCGTGGACACGCGCCCGCGCCTGCGGGGCTTCGAGCTCGTCAAGTTTCTCAACAGCAACGCCAAGAAGCACTACCGGATCTTCATGCGCACCATCAGCCTGGTCGGCATCGCCACGGCGGACCAGCTGGTGCGCTTCGCCCAGGTCTACGGCTGGCTCAAGCCCAAGCACGCCAAGAAGGCCATGGGCGAGCTGCGCATTCTGGCCAGCGGCGGCTACCTCAAGAGCGTGCGCGGACCGGTCCAGGCCTTCGTCTTCCCCGACTCGAGCGTCTGCGCGCTCTACGGCTGCGAGCGGCGCGCCGCCTTTGCCAACTCCTTCGACTGGCACAACGTGCTCGACCTCTGCTGCCTGCGCGACGTGCCTGACAGCATGCCCCAGAGCCGCGTCGCCATCGCGGTCGATCTCAACGAGCGCCTGCTGCGCTACCTCGAGGCCTGCCGCTCGCTCTTCGACGAGGAGCGCTGGCAGCTCTTCCTCGACAGCGTCACCTACCGCAACTTCCGCGTCGAGGTCGAGTGCTTCTACGAATGTCCCCCTGACTCGTGCTGGATAGCCTGGCCCGGCGCGCCCGTCGACGAGAAGCCCCGCAGCTGGCTCTTCGTGCCCACGAAGGAGGAGGGGCTTCCCGAGCTTGCCAGTCCTGCCTTCGGCTCGGGCTGCTACGCCTTCTGGGAGGGCACCTGGTGGAAGTGGCGCAAGGGCGCCTGGGAGAACAATCCGGCACCACTGCCGGACGGCAGATCGCTCCAGACAGGGACGAAGCCTGCGCCCGATGCGCCATCGGCCAAGCATGCTTCGTCCGAAACGCCGGAAGCCGAGTCCGAGGCGCTTGCCCGTCCGGAGAGCCAGGCGCCGGAACAGGCGCAGGCACGGGCACGGGCAGAAGCCTCCAGCACCGCAAAGCATGCCGGCACGGACGCCGACAGCCCTGCCCAAGCGCATGACGGCAGCGTCGCGCCCGCTCCCGACGAACCCCTGGTGCCCGAAAGCGGCGAGACCGTCAGCCTGGCGCCCAGCCGCCCTTCCCGGCAGCTGGGCCAGTTCCTGTGCAGCAACAGCACCAGGCAGTACCGGCAGCTCCTCTTTGTCCTTGCCATCTTCGGCATCGCCACGACGGACCAGCTGCTGCGCTACTGCACGCTGCACGGCCTGATCAAGGATCCCGTCAAGGCCAGGCGCGACCTCGGCATCCTGGCGTCCAGACGCTTTATCAAGGTGGTGGGCGAAGGCGAAGGCAAGGCCTTGGCCTATCCCGCCCAGGCCTGGCATGCCGGCGAGCTGGGCGCCGGCACGCTCGGCCCGTCGGAAAAGACAGGCTGGAAGCGCATCATCCCGGACAGCGTTCCGCAGAGCCGCATCGATCTCATCCTGGCCCTCAACGAGCGCTTCGTGCGCCTGCTGGAGCAGGCCAAACCCCTGCTTGGGGCGGCCCGCTTCCGCGAATTCTTCGCGCTTTGCGCGCTTTACACCTTCCGCATCGAGGCGCCGGCCCTCTTTCTGGACGACTTCGTGCCCTGTCGCCTCGCCCTGCCGGACGATCCCGTGGACAGCGCGGCCGCCAGCTGGCTCTTCGTGCCCACGGCCGAGGAAGGCCTGCCCGACATCGTCAGCGTGGCGGAGGGCGGAGCCTGCTTCGCCTGCTTCGAGAACGCCTGGTGGAAGTGGGAAGAGGGCGTCTGGATCCCCGACCGGGACAGTGCGCCGACGCCGCCCGACGGAACGGCCGGTCCGGGCGGTCCGGACGGTTCGGGCGGATCAGGCGGACCGCAGGGCGAAACCAAGGCCGGAACTCTGGCCGATCCCGGAAGCAGAGGCGAGGCCGGCGTCAAGGCCAAGGCTGATGCCAAGGGCGCGGTCGCATCCCCTGCGGCCAAGGGCGCCGTCGAAGCGTCCCCCCCCCGCAAGCGCGGCCGTCCCCGCAAGGCAAAGCCTGCCGAAGCCGCAAGCCGCGCTTCGCCTGCAGCCGCCCCAGGCCCCGTGCCTGCGACCAAGGCCGAGATCGGCCAGACTGCAGGCGCCGAAGCCGCCGCAGGCGTGCAGGCCACGGACAACGGCGAGGCGGACAGGGCGGACACGGACGCAAGCAAGGCTACTCCCCAGGACACGAGCCCTGGCACGATGCAGGCCACAAGCCAGGACGCCGCCCAGAACGCGGGCAGGAAGAAGCCCAAGGAGCAGGCCAGGCGTGCGGCCATGACCTATGCCAAAAAAGCCCCGCCCCTCTCCATGGACGACTTTCTCGGCAAGATCCAGCGCCTCGAGGCGACGGACGTCGCCTGCCCGCCGCCTGCCGGCGAAGCGCTCTGGGAGACGGCGGCGCGCCTTGCCGGACAGAAGGAGACGCCTGCCGACGAGGAGTTCTGCCGCCTTGTCGAGCGTCTCTGCGCCCAGGCGCGCAGCGACGGCGCGGACGTGCTCGCCAGCCCCAGCCTCGCCCAGGCCCTGGCGCTGGCCGAAGCCTGCCGCCTGCAGAAGCTCCCGCTCTGCGGGGAGCTCGCCCAGCGGCTCCAGCTGGCCACCGGCACGGCGCTGCCCGATGCCTACGGCTCCTTCAATCTGGCCAACGCCTTTCCGCCGGAGCCCAGGCTCGAGAGCCTGGCGCTGGCCGCCTACCTGCGCGCCCTGGCGGTCTCTGCCGGCGACGGCCAGGACTACCGCCTCCTCGACCGCTGCCACCTCTACCTCAACGACTTCGACCAGGCCTTTCCCTCCTACCGCTCCCTGCGCCAGCTCTTTGCCAGGCTCGTGGAAACCCGCCAGGCCGAGCCCAGCGGCTTCACGCCCAAGGCCCTGGCCCAGATCGAGGACGAGGAGGCCAAGTCCGCATCCCTGGAGGCCCTGCGCCAGCGGGCCAGGGATCTGGCCGCCGTGCCGGCCGTCAAGATGCGCGCCCACGGCATCCCCGAGATGCTCCAGGCCCTCTTCGGCAGGACGAGCGAGCTTGGCGCCTGCATGGAGGCCTGCGCCCAGGGCCAGGCCGGCGGCGTCCCGCTCGTCAAGCGCGTGCTTGAAGCCTTCTGCGATGCCTCGGGCGAAGGCTGGAAGCCGCGCGAGAAGGCCGTGTCCGAAGCCGTGGACAGCGCCTGGAGCCAGGCCACCAAGAACATGAGCACCCGGCGCTTCTCGCTCTTCCACGACCTGCGCCAGAGCATCCAGGAGGAGGTGGAGGCGCGCCTCGAGGTCATGGCCGAATGGCTGGCCGGCGCCGAGGCCATGGATTCCGGCCGGGCCGAGCGCCTGCGCGGCTTCAAGTACCAGGTGCTGAAGGAGCTCGACGCCCTGCCCAGGCAGGCCGGCGGCACGGATGCCTTCGCCTGCTGCGTGGACTTCATGCTGGCCCAACTCAGGGCCCTGCTGCGCCAGCGCCGCACGCCCCGGCTTTTCGCGGATCTGCTCCGCACGGGCTTCGTCTCCCTGGACAGCCGCTACAAGCCCGTCTTCTGGGAGGAGACGGCCCAGATACGCTGGTTCGAGCCCTGGCGCAGGGTGCTCAAGCACATCGCCCACCCCGGAGCGACGCTGGCCAGCGCCCTTGCCGACATCAGCGGCGCGCCCGACTCGCCCGTCTTCGACAATCTGAACCAGCTCGCCCTCATCGAACGGCTGCAGGGCACGGCGGAAGGCGGACAGGCCTTCGACGAGACGGCCCGGCGCCATGCCGAGGCCGGCACCGAGGAGTTCAAGGCCAGGCTCGAGCTCGACTACGCGGCAGGCCGCGTGGACGAGGCGGACAAGGAGGATCTGCTCCAGATCATAAGCTCCATGCAGGAGCGCTTCTTCGCGCTCGGCGACTTCGGCTGCTGGCGCCAGCTGCTGGCGGCCGCGGAGCTTGAGCGCACGGACCGCATCCAGGCCAGGAAGGCCAGGCTCGCCAGCGAGATAGCCAGCCTGCGCCTAGACGCTCCGGAGCCGGCCACGGCCCTCGACAAGGCCTGTCGCGAGCTCGAGCAGGGGCAGTTCTCCATGGCCGAGGAGTTCCTCAACGTCTTCGACCTGCGCTCCAGGGAACGGCTCGAGGCCCTGTGCAACCCGGACATGGATGACGCCGGCTACTACCAGCGCTTCCTCTCGCAGGCCTTCTTCGAGCCCGCCTACGAGTACTGCATGCGCACCCTCAAGGGAACGGGCCTCGGCAAGCGAGCCATCGACTTCCTCCACAGGCTGGCCGCCGATCCGGACGAGTGGACCTCCCGCTACAGGGAGGACAGCCGGCTCTTCCTGCAGAGCTGGCCCGCCCAGGGCGGCGCCAAGGCGGACAGGCTGGTCCAGTTCCTCGAGGGCCTAGGCATCCAGGCCAGGCGCGCCTCCCTGCAGGACCGCTTTCCCTCCGAGGAGATCTGGGAGGCCGAGGTGGCGCCCACGCCCCCAAGCCACCCGGACTATCCCCATCCCATCGCCGCCTTCGGCACCAGGCTCCAGTCGCCCCTGCGCGTCGTCGTCATGTACGGCAGCCGCACGGCCAAGGCCCTCGTGGACACGGTGAACGCCCTCAAGCTCCAAGGACGCTTCATGACCGTGGTGGTTCTCGACTACGCCCTCTCCAAGGACGTGCGCTGCCAGCTGGCCGAGGCCTGCCACAAGAGCTCGGGACTCTCGCCCTTCATCGTGGTGGACTGGATGCTGGCCCTCTACCTCGCCCTGCACCAGAAGACCGAGCGCATGGCCGCCCTGCTCAGCTGCGCCCTTCCCTACGCCACGGCGGTGCAGCCCTTCGTGCGCGACGGCGGCCCCACGGCCGAGGAGATGTTCTGCGGCCGCACGCGCGAGCTCAACGACATCCTCGACTTCGGCGGCGCCTGCCTGGTCTACGGCGGCCGCCAGCTTGGCAAGACGGCCCTGCTCCAGCGCGCCCAGAGCCGCTTCCACGCGCCGTCAAGCCGCTGCTACGCCGTCTACTGCTCCATCAAGGACAAGTCCCGGGAAAACGAGGTCGTTCCCTTCCTCTGCCAGGAGGTGAACAAGCAGACGGACCTGCGCCTGCCGCATTCAAGCTCGCTGGCCTCCTTCTGCGGGAGCCTCGAGTCCCTCTTCCGCAAGCAGAAGATCCAGAGCATGCTCCTGCTGCTCGACGAGGCGGACAACTTCCTGCGCGAAGCCGGCCTGGCGGACTACCAGCCCCTCCAGCCCCTGGCCGACCTGAAGCGCAAGGTTCCCTCCTTCAAGTTCGTGCTGGCGGGCCTCAACAACGTCTGCCGCGCCCGCAACGCCACCAGCAACAACGGCGTCTTCGGCCAGCTGGGGCAGCCCCTGTGCATCAAGCCCCTCTCGCCGGCAGAGGCCATGCGGCTGATTCTGCGCCCCCTGCGCTACCTCGGCTTCACTCCGGGTCCGGACTCCCATCTCGACACCATACTCTCCAGCACCAACTACTATCCCGGCATCGTGCAGTTCTTCGGCTACAAGCTCGTGCAGTCCCTCAACGAGGACTACTCGCGCTACTACCGGGCCAGCGAGGGCAATCCGCCCTTCCCCCTCAAGGGCGAGCACCTCGGCGCCATCATGAACAACTCCGACATGAACGAGAGCATACGCCAGAAGTTCCGCCTCTCCCTGGAGCTCGACGAGCGCTACTTCATGCTCGCGCGCTGCATCTGCATGCTCTACCACCTCCAGGAGTCCATGGACCAGGGCTTCCTCGGCTACGGCGCGGACCAGATCCGCACCATGGCCGAAGACTACGGCATACGATGCCTCGCCGGACTCGGCACGGCCGAGTACGAGGCCCTGCTCGACGAGATGACGGAGATGGGCATACTCCACCACGCGCCGGGCCGGGGCTACCGTCTGCGCAAGCGCTCCTTCCTCGACATCATCGGCCAGGACATGGACCGCCTCGACGCCGAAATCACCGAGGAGAACGCCAGGAGCGTGCAGCCGTGAGCATGCCCACGCCCGACTTCTGGTGGTCCGCCGTGACGGGGCCCCAGGCCTTTGCCAAGGCCGTGGCCGGCGTCCTGCTCGAGGGCAGGATGGCCCTGGCCGCCGTGCCGGACGATCTGCCCTGGCGCCAGAGCATGCGCAGCGAAATCCTGGCCCGCATCCGCGAAGGCTCCGCCTCCTCAGACACCTACATCGAGACCGTGGACGCCCAGGAGGACTGCCCTGATCCGGCGACCATAGGCACCTTCCTCCTCGAGCGCTTCGGCTCCCGCCAGGTGGCCGGCAGCTGGCGTCCCCGGTCAGGCAAGTCCATCCAGCGCTATCTGGCAGACAACAGGGTGCTGGCGGGGAAAATCCTCTGGATCAAGGGCATAGCCCCGGGTCAGGCTCCGGCCTGGACCGCCTTCTGCCGGGGCTTCGGCCGCCCCTCGCCTGAAACCGGCCTCTTCGTCGTGGAGTGCGCCGAAAGCGTGCCCGACGACGCCAGAAGCTGCTTTGCCGTGGTGGACTTTGCCCGCTACGTCTCCGGCTTCGACGTGCAGATGCTCGCAGCCCTCGGCCTCGCCCGCCAGGAGCAGCCCCTGCCCAAGCTCTGGCAGCGCTATGCGGCCGCGGCCGCGGCCCAGCTTGCCGGCTTCGACGCCGAACTCGCCGAAGCCCTGCTCGACCCGGAATGCACCGCTTCCGCAGCCTGCTGGCGGAGCCAGGATCCGCTGGACATGCTCGCCCGCATCGCGGACTGGCCGGCCTTTGCCCGCCGGGGCCGGGGCCCGGGCAGCCGGCACGCCCTGGCGCATCTCAGGCTGGGCCGGCCCGACGAGCTCGCCAAGCGCGTCTGGACGGCCCAGATCCAGGTGCTCTTCCCCATCATTGAAATGCAGCGCACGCGCCTCGTCGACCACCTCCGGCCCCAGCTCGAGGAGGCCCTCGACCGCCTCCGGGTGGAGCAGTTCGGGGCTAGGCTCGACTCTCCCGACGAGCTCGAGTTCGGCACCCTCGTCTACCTGCTCGCCCTGCGCACGCCCGAGGGCGAGCGCGAGGTCTACGTGCCGGACGAGGCCCTGCGCGAAACCGTCCACAGCCTGCGCGACGCCCGCAATCTTCTGGCCCACCGCCACCAGCGCTGCACGCCGGCCCAGATCGACTTCATCCTGGAGCGCGAGTCCCGCGCCCTCGGCCTCGACTGGACACCCCTGCAACCATCCCAACAAGGAGCGGCATCATGACCCTCAAGCTCTCCGTCCCCGACCGGGGCAAGGCCTGGAAGACGGCCGTCGTGCCCCGGACCCTGCACTTCAAGGAGCCGGCCGGCACCTCCCGGGGCGTCTACCGCGAACGCCAAGTGTGGTACGTTGCCATCAGGGACCGCCAGGGACGCTTCGGCGTCGGCGAATGCGCCCCCCTGCCGGACTTGAGCTGCGACGCCGGTCCGGAGCTGCCCGCCCGCCTCGCCGAAGCCTGCCGGCGCTTCGAGCAGACCGGATCCCCCGAAAGCGCGGCAACCCCAGACTGCCCCTCGGTGCGCTTCGCCCTGGAGACGGCCCTGGCCCACGCCGAGGCCGGCACCGTGCGCTTCTGGGAAACGCCCTTCAGCCGGGGCGAGACCGGCATCCCCATCAACGGCCTCGTGTGGATGGGCAGCCGCGAGGAAATGGCCAGGCGCCTTGAAGCCAAGCTGGAAGCCGGCTTCGAATGCATCAAGATCAAGATCGGCGCCATCGGCTTCGAGGACGAGCTCGCCCTGCTTCGGCACATCCGAAGCCTCTACCCCAGCCCCGACGATCTGGAGCTGCGCCTCGACGCCAACGGCGCCTTCACGCCCGAGAACGCCCTCGAGCGCCTGGAGCGGCTCGCCGAGTTCCTCCCCCACTCCCTCGAGCAGCCCCTGCGCCAGGGCCAGTGGGAGGAGATGCACCGCATCTGCCGCGAAAGCCCCATCCCCATCGCCCTCGACGAGGAGCTCATCGGCGTCAGCGACCATGCCGGCAAGGCAGCCCTGCTCGATGCCATCCGTCCCCGCTACGTGGTCCTCAAGCCAAGCCTCCACGGCGGCCTGCGTGGTGCCGACGAGTGGGTGCGGCTTGCCAAGGCCAGAGGCATAGGATCCTGGGTCACCAGCGCCCTCGAGTCCAACGTCGGGCTCAACGCCATCGCCCAGTGGTGCGCCGTGAAGCTGCCCGAGATGCCCCAGGGCCTCGGCACGGGCCAGCTCTTCACGGACAATGCCGAGGGCTTCCCCATCTGGCTCGAGGGCTCCGAGATGCGCTGCGACCCCGCAGGGGCCGAACCCGATCTCCTGGGCTGGCTCGGCATCGAACTCGATGGCTAGCGCATTCGACGCGCTTGCTCGCCTTGAAGACGAGCGCCTGGACCTTCTGCGGGATCTTCCCCTCGCCCTCTGCGGGCGCAGGCTTGCCGGCGCGGCGCTTTCCTGCTTTGTGCAGGAGCGCTTTGCCGAAGCCGGCTTCAGCGGCGATCTGGCCCGCTTTCTTGCCCAGTGGCGCTCGCCCGATGCCTTTGTTCCCGTGGACACCTCGGGCTCGACCGGCAACCCCAAGCGCCTGCTGGCGGACAAGCGCCGCATGGCCCAGAGCGCCCGCCGCACCTGCGCCTTTCTGGGC
>JAEEGF011082100.1_pt1 | contig 10411 bp, 10 predicted proteins | sample 9134171 | NCBI WGS metagenome assembly JAEEGF01 (sample SAMN16246542, study PRJNA631951) | gut metagenome | biome: gut microbiome; feature: rumen; material: AP-attached | host: Bos | place: Iran: Karaj | collected 2018-10 | reverse complement strand
GGGCTGGTGAAATCCCGGCCCCAATTCTTGTCGGCATAGCCGTAGCTCTTTTCGGGCGAGACCGTGTATTTTCTGCCGTTGAACGTGATCGTGCCGTTATACGCGCTCTTCATGCCCTCGGCGTGCCAATACATGGCGAAGGCTTCCGCGTCCCGCAGGGGCTTGCTGGCCCCGTAGCCCACGTTGAAGGCGATCTGCTTGTCGATGGTCAGATCCCAGGCAATTTCCCCCGCGTCGCACATCCATTCCGGATGCGCGGCGGCTTCCTTGGGCGTAATGCAAACGCTGCCTTTCAGCGCCGTTTCACAGGCTAAACAATCGGCGGCCTCGATCCGGTACGGCGCATCCCCATGCAGCGCAACGTCCTTCCAGGCAAAGAACCGGTGCAGTTGGCAATGATCCTCACCCCAGGTACCCGCCTTGACCATCAGGTAGGAAGGCCGTTTGCCCGCGGCTTGGTTGGCGGGCAATTGCCCCAACACCGGCTCGTCTTCCGCCAGCGCGGGATTGCACACAAAAAACTCGATAAAGAACGGCTTGTCCTCGCCGGTTGACTCGTCCTGGGCCGTGAAAGAATGCCACCACCAGTCGTAGCCGTGATGGGAAAGCGGGCCGTGGAGCATGAAAGCGTCGCGGTTGATGTCATGATGATTGAACATCCTCATTCCTCCAAATCATTGCCGCCTGGCCTGATTGCTTTGGCCAAGCCGAAAACGGCGCACGAAAGCCTTTCTGCCGTGGGCTTCGGGAAGAAGAAACAGGAGATCATTGAGAAAACGCCCTTTTGAACAGAACGATGGCCAATGCGGCGCTCAGGAAATCCGCTATCAGCTGGGAGGCGAGGAAGCCTTCGCATCCTGCGGCAGCCGTAGCGGCCAGGAATACCAGCACAAACAGCAGACCCTGACGGCTCAGAGACATCATCAGCGCGTTCAATGCCTGTCCGCTCGCCTGGAACAGACAGGTGTATAAAAGCACCACTGCACAGAACACCATCCCCGCGATCTGCCAGCGGAGCATTATCACTCCGCTCATCGACTAGGGGAGATTTCCATAGGATTATCTTCCGATTTCTCTCCAGCGTGTATCCCGACAAACTGGAATTTCAGGTATTCTTTTTTATGATTTCCATTCCCTTTTCCAATACCGCATCCCGGCCCGAGGCGATGTCTGCCGCTGTCGGAATGATTCGGATGTCGGGCGCAAAGCCTTTGTTGTATATGTCCTCGCCGTTCTGGGCAACGCACCTTCGCGTACAGATCCGGAAAAAGCCGCCGCTTTCAAGCGCCTCGCACAAAGGCTGACCACTGGTGCCCGCCGTGTTGTTTCCGACGAAAACCGCTTTCGTATACATTTTCATCACGTCAACAAAATCTTCCGCGGCAGAAAATGTATATTGGTTCATCAGAACGGCAACCGGACCGTCAAGTTTTCCGGGAGCGCTGTTGGCGACCGCCTTTCCTTCATCCCTGACATAGAATATATTCTTTTGCATTTGGTAGAGTTTTAAGCTGTATTTGTCATCGGCAAATTTCAGCAGCGCATCATCAGACGATAAGCCTTTGAAGTCCTCACGAAACATGGACCACGCCTTATATGTGGGCTCGTAGACCTGGGTTTCCGCATAGCAGCTATGGAATTCTCCGCCGATAAACAATGCGGCGATTGCATCGGCATTCTCGCTGTTCCCGCCGCTGTTGCCTCTGACATCAAGAATATAACCCTTTGCGTTTTTCAGTTCGTCAAAGCAGGAATAAATCTTCCCGGGCATGGAAGCATCATCGAACGAAGTCATCCTGATGATTGCGATTCCGTCATCCGTGATATGCACAGAATGAGCGTCCGAGCAGCTGATCAGCCTCCGGGCAGCGTTGCTTTGAGGAAAAGGCTCCGTTTTATGCCATACGATTCCTGATGGAGCATCCCTGATAAGCCGGATATCGAATTGACGCCCATCCTTTGCAAATGTGAAGACCGCACTGCTTCCGCGCCTGCCAAATACCAGCTGGTTCAACACGAAGACGCCGCAGGCATCCTCGTTGGCATGCCAAATAAACGGATAGCAGTTTTCCCTTATATAATCATGAATGTCAGTTCCGTCGATTTTGACCAGAACACTGAACAGGGGAATCCTATCCTTTACATCCTCTGAGGTGCTGACCACAATGATCTCGTCACCGGGTTTTGCAAAGTATACAGGGAACATGGAAAAGAATTCGCTGTCTTGAGCTATTTCATTGGGAAAACTGACATCGGTGTGCCCATCATTCAGCAAGGCGACGAATCGCTTCAGTTCACGGTAGTAATCATAGAGATCTTTCGTCTTCAAAACCCGGGGAAGTGCTTTTTTGTACTCCTCGTCCCAGTTCATGTTCACCTTGTCCCAGAATGCGAAATTGTACGCAGCCTCTTCCCAAATCTTTGAAAGTTCGTATATTTTCTGAGCATCTGTAATGGTTTTCATATTGCACCTCCCGTAAGGAATGCCCGTTTATTTCGGTGTGAATGTTCATTTTTCCTCCTGCTCCAGTCTGTGCAAATAATGCCGAAGCACGTTCAGGCCCGCCGTTGGTACGCAGATGCGCTTTCTGGACCGGTGAATCTCCACCCATATTTCTTCCAGGTCAAACCAGCGCACCTCGTCCACCTCTGACGCCTGGAGGGTGAGTCGTTCGATCTCCACCGGCTTCGTGTAAACAAATACCTGGGTCACTTCGTTGTCCCGGAAAAGCTGCCCGTGGAACTCCTTCTCATACTGGATGCGGAAGGTTCCGACATGGATCAGCTCTTCCGGCTCCGCCACGATCCCCAGTTCCTCGGACAATTCACGCAGAGCGGAGGGCAGCGGTTCTTCCCCCGCCGGGATGTGCCCGGCGGAAGAGGTATCGTAAAGCCCCGGAAAGGACTCCTTCTCCATGCTGCGTTTTTGCAGCAGGATATCGTATCCCTCATCCGTCTTCCGAACCACCCACACATGCGCGGTGCGGTGCCGGATCCCTTCCTTGTGAGCAGTGTCACGGAGAACGATTTCTCCGGTGGGCATGCCGTTTTCATCTACAATATCCAGGTATTCCAATTCTGTCTCTCCAATCCGGCGTCTGTAGTCTGCGCCTTCACCGGTTCAGGAAGTTGCGCATCGGTATTGAATGGTGATTCTGTTCCTTTGCCGTCAGATCAGAATACCGTTGCAATGATCAATTTCATGCTGGATGATCTGTGCGGTAAACCCCTCAAAGGACGCTGTTTTGTTTCTGAACGTCTGATCTTGATAAGTAACGGTGATTTTTCGATACCGTTTGGTTTTCCTCGTCCCTGCCAGGGACAGGCAGCCTTCTTCTGTTTCGTATTCCCCCGATTTTGCTGTAATCTGCGGGTTGACCATCACCATCTGCATAAGCCCGTTGCAGAACACGATGATGCGCTTCTTTTCGCCAATCATGTTGGCGGCCATGCCTACACAGCGATCCAGGTTAGCCCGCAGAGTATCCACCAGGTCTATGATGACCTGCCGGTCGGCTTCCGTGGCGGGCTCGGACTTCTGTGCCAGAAACAGAGGATCATGCACGATGGGTCGTTTCATACAGCGCCTCCCGGATCAATCGTTCAAAGCTTTCCGCGAACCGTTTGTCGTCCTCTTCCGTGCGCTTGGCGGGGCCTTTCAGGTGATGCTTTCCGCTTCGCCGGGCCTTTTTCGCCAGGTGACGATCCATGAGCAACCCGTCGATGTTGTCATCCGTGAACCATTTACCACTCTGGTGAATGGCCCACGCTCCCTTGCCCAGCGCCAGCGCCGCCACGCCGTAATCCTGGGTGATCACGATGTCCCCGCGCTGGCAGAGATTGATGAGGGCGAAATCCACTGCGTCCGCCCCCGCTCCGATGACCTTCACCGTGCTGTAATCCGAGGTCAGCACATGGTTGGTATCGCATAGCAGTATAACTGGAATACCGTGCTTCCTGGCAATGTCCTCCGCGATCCGCGTGACGGGGCAGGCGTCGGCGTCAATGTAAATCGTCATCTGATTTCCCGCGCCTCCTCTAAAACCTGAGCATATGATTATTTCTGAAGCGGCACCCGATGCGGCATGATCGATAGAATGGCAAGTATGTAACAATCCGCCTGTTCTACATTGACAAAATAAGTCTCTATAAGCGTCTCTTCGGAGGCGCTTTCCTTGTGCTCTGTGAAGGAGATGGCCGCTTACTTACGATATGTGAAACCTAAATACAAGATTTGGGCTGTATACGGAACAGCTTTGGAAGAAATAAGAAGCGGGGCAGGAATCATTCCTGCCCCAAAACTTTACGCCTGTCAGCCCCGATTTTCCTTTGCAATCCACAACGGCAGGTTCCCATGACGGCGTCTGTTGTTGTGTTGCTTCTGGGTGTAAGTCGTATTGTTAGAAAAGTTTAACTTGACAACCGATGAAAAATGATCTATAGTTTATATTGTTAGCTAACTGCGTTACCTATGGAGGATGTGTATGCCGAAGGACAAAACCGCCAGTCACATCAGGGTCATGGCCGCAGCCAGAGACGAGTTCATGGAGTTTGGCTTTGAGAAAGCCTCCATGCGCCGCGTCGGTGAGCGGTGCGGCCTCACGGCAGCGGGACTGTACAGGCATTGCCGGGACAAGGCAGATCTGTTCGATCAGTTGGTCGCACCTGCAATAGAGCGGCTGAGATCCTGGATGGATACGCATCTGACAAAATATCTGACCACGGTGCGGGATGAAGGAAACCTGAAATGGCAGGATTCATGGATCGACATGATGCGTGAAGTAGTCTATCCTCACGTGGATGATTATCATCTGCTGCTGACCTGCTCCTCGGGCACAAAATACGAAAGCTTCCTGCACGACCTGACACAGACCGCTCAGGAACGGATGCTCCAGTATCTTCCGGTACTGCGTGATAAGGGGTTGACCATCCGTGAGATCAGCCCGGCGGCGCTGCATCTGCTGCTCAGCGCCTATGTGACTGCTTTGTTTGAGCCGGTGATCCATCGTTATTCCCTGGAAGAATCGATGAAATGTCTGGAGACGATAGAAGCCTTCTTCCTTCCCGGCTGGAAGACATTGTTCGGCTTTTGAGTTTATCATGATCTGATGGTACCGCCTGTTCCTGTATGGGGCAGGCGATATGCATAAAATGGAGTTAGTTAACACTAACATCGGACTGTTAGCTAACGGAAAGCGAGGGAACTCCATTGAAAGAGAAGAAACAGGAAAAGTCACCGTCAGCCTTTGGGCGTCTGATGGAATACGCGGGCCGCTTCAAGATACTGACATACATGTCACTCATTCTTTCCGCGTTGAGCAGCGTGCTGGCGCTGCTGCCCTTCGTCTGTATCTGGCGCATCATCCGGGAAGTGCTGGAGGTACAGCCGGACTTTTCGAAGGCGACAGGCATCGTACGCAACGGCTGGATGGCCGTGCTTTTTGCCGTTCTGGCATGGCTTGTCTATGTCAGCGCGCTGGTCTGCTCCCACGGCAGCGCGTTCCGCACAGCCGCCAACATGAAAAAAACATTGATGCGGCACATTGCGTGCCTGCCCATCGGCTTTGCAGATGAAATGGGCTCCGGCAAGGTGCGCCGGACCGTGACGGAAGTGACCGGCTCCACGGAGACCCTGCTGGCTCACAACCTGCCGGACATGGCCGGCGCCATCACCATGCCGCTGTGCATGCTGGTAATGCTGTTCCTGTACGACTGGCGCTACGGTATCGCCTGCCTGATCCCGGTGGCGCTGAGCTTCGCCGTGATGATGCGCATGGCGGGCCCGGCCATGCAGGAGGACATGCGGCAGTACCAGAACGCCCTGGAGCGCATGAGCAACGAGGCTGTGGAGTATGTGCGGGGCGTGCCGGTGGTCAAGACCTTCGGACAGACCGTGTTCTCCTTTCACCGCTTCAAGGCTTCGATTGACGATTACTGCGAATTCTGCATGCACTACACCCGCATGATGCGCAAGTCCATGGTGGGATACACCGTGCTGATCAACAGCGCATTCGTCTTCATTCTGGGCCTGACGCTGTTCCTGATCCGCGGGGATAACTACCAAATGGATATCCTGCTGAACTTCCTGTTCTACGTCATCTTCACGCCGGCCATCGCCACGGCCATGACGAAAGTGATGTTCATGAGCGAAAACGACATGAAGGTTAAGGACGCGATCGCCCGGACGGACTCGATCCTCAGCATTCAGCCCTTGCCGGAACCGAAGCGCGGACTTGAGCCTCGCGGCGCGTCGGTGGAACTGAAGGATGTGACCTATCATTATTCGCCTGACGCTCAGGCGGCGGTTTCCCATCTGTCCCTGAAAGCGGAGCGGAATGAGATCGTGGCCATCGTCGGCCCGTCCGGCAGCGGAAAAACCACCGTAGCCGGCCTGATCTCCCGCTTCTTCGACCCGCAGGAGGGGCAGGTGCTCATTGGCGGCGCAGACACTCGTGAGATTCCCAAGGAAACGCTGATGCGGCGTGTAGCCTATGTCTTCCAGGACAGCCGTCTGCTCAAGCGCTCCATCGCGGACAATCTGCGCATCGCGAAGCCGGACGCCACTGAAGGCGAAATGCTGGAAGCCCTGAAAAAAGCCCAGTGCATGGACATCATCGACCGTTTGCCGGAAGGGATCAACACGGTATTGGGCAGCCGGGGCACTTATCTTTCCGGCGGCGAACAGCAGCGCATTGCCATTGCCCGCGCTATGCTGAAGAATGCCGACGTGGTGATTCTGGATGAGGCAAGCGCCTTTGCCGACCCTGAATGCGAGGCGCAGGTGCAGCTGGCCTTCCAGGAGATGGCCAAAGGACGGACGGTGATCATGATCGCCCACCGCCTCTCCACGATCCGCAATGCTGACCGTATTTATGTGCTGAAGGATGGTCGGGTGGAAGAACAGGGAAGGCACGACGATCTGCTGAAAAAGAATGGGCTTTACGCAGCCATGTGGGCGGAGTATCAGATGGCTGTCAATTGGAAAGTAGGTGAAACGGCATGAAGCGGGTTCTGATGAAACGGTTTGCGCTGACGGAAAAAGGCGCGGCGGATATGCTCAAAGCGATCACAGCGGTCACTGCTGCGAATATCGCGCTGATGACGCCTGTCTGGCTGCTGTTCGCGTTTACCGGGGATTATCTGGCAAGTACAGCGGCAGGGCGGTGGGCATATTACCTGCTCTTTGCGGCGGCCTGCCTCGTATTGATCTTCCTTCCGAATTACTGGCAGTACAATGCCACGTTCTTCGCAACATACGTTGAATCCGGCAAGCGCCGCGTCTCCCTGGCGGAGAAGCTGCGGAAGCTGCCGCTGTCCTTCTTCGGAAAGAAGGATCTGGCAGACCTGACCAACACCATCATGGCGGATGCGGAGACCCTGGAGCACGCCTCCTCCCACCAGATCCCGCAGTTCTACGGCAGCCTGATCTCAACATCGCTGATCTGCATTGGCCTGTTCTTCTACAAGTGGGAGATGGCCCTGGCGGCCGTGTGGCCGATTCCCATCGCCATCTTCATCGTGGCGGCGTCAAAGAAGGTGCAGCAGCATTTCATCCGCAGACAGTCCGTATCCAAGGTGCGGCTGAACGACGCCGTGCAGGAGTTTATCGAAACATCCCGTGACCTGAAGAGCTGTAACGCGGAGGCAGCTTACCTGACGGAACTGGACGAGAAAATCAATGACGTGGAGAAAAAAGCGATCGGCGCGGAACTCGGTCAGGCAGCTTTCATCGTTTCAGCCCAATTGATCCTGAAGATCGGCATCGGCACAGTGGCCGTGGTCGGCAGCGCCCTGCTGCTGCAGGGGCGGCTGAACGTGATGGAGTTCTTCTCCTTCCTGCTGGTGGCGTCCCGTCTGTATGAGCCCATGAGCGGCAACCTCATCAACCTGGGCATGCTGAACCTGCTGACCGTCCCGGTGGAGCGGATGAACGAGATCACGGAATTTCCGGCTCAGACGGGTACGACGGATTTCCATCCCGATGGCTATGACATCCGCTTTGAAAACGTCGGCTTTTCCTATGACGACGATAAGACGGTGCTGCGGGATGTGACCTTCACCGCGAAGCAGGGCCAGGTCACGGCGCTTGTCGGCCCGTCCGGCGGCGGAAAGACCACCGTCTCGCGACTGGCCGCGCGGTTCTGGGATATCAGCAAAGGCCGGATCACAGTGGGCGGACAGGATATTTCCAAAATTGATCCGGAGACCCTGCTGGGTGTTTATTCCATCGTATTCCAGGATGTGACGTTGTTCAATAACAGCATTCTGGAGAACATCCGCGTCGGGAAAAAGGACGCCACAGATGATGAAGTGCTGGCGGCTGCCCGGCTGGCTAACTGCGATGAGTTTGCGTTGAAGCTGCCGCAGGGGTATGATACGGTCATCGGCGAAAACGGCAGCGAGCTGTCCGGCGGCGAGCGTCAGCGCATCTCCATTGCCCGGGCTTTCCTGAAGGACGCGCCAATCATTCTGCTGGACGAAGCCAGCGCCAGTCTGGACGTGGAAAACGAAACGGTCATCCAGGAAGCGCTTTCCCGCCTGATCCGGAACAAAACCGTGATGGTCATCGCCCACCGGATGCGTACTGTCAGCGGAGCGGACAAGATCGTGGTGCTGTCCGACGGAACGATTGCCGAAGAGGGCAGTCCCAGGGATCTGCTTGCCCAGGAGGACAGTGCGTTCCGCCGCATGGCGCAGCTACAGACTGCCAGTGCGGAGTGGACTATTTGATGTGTATTACTGGTTATCAAGACTATGCCATCTGATGAAATTTGTTCGGAGCCGAGAGGGCAAGAAGCTCTTCTCGGCTCCACTTATAAATGCGTGGATCAAAATGAGCAGAGATGCGGATAGGTCAAAGGCAGAATAACCTATGTTGTTTATCCTAGTACCGTGTAACATCTAAAGGTTGATAATCGGATAGAGCCTCTTGAGCTTGATCCGAGCATCATCGGTAGTGAATTGCCAGTTGACACCGCGCTGTTTCCGGTTTCGATCCACATACCAGGGTTTCAGTAGATTCCTCAGCGTTTCAAGATCTGGAATACGATTGGAACCAATGCACTGACGACCGAGAGCAGAGAGTTCGATCTCTGCCATGTCCAGCCAGCTTCCGTGCTTAGGCGTGTAGTGAATCTCAAGCCTGCTGGCAAGACGGAATGCTTCTTCAGGCGGAAAAGTCTGATACAAAGAAGCAGTATTATGGGTGTTCAGATTATCCATGACCAGGACAACCTTGGTAGCATTCGGATACTGTTCGTCCAGCAGCCATTTAATCTGTTTTGCCCAGTCTTCCCGAGTACGATGTTCCTGCGCATCTGCGAAACGCCATCCGTTGAGCGGTTCTGAAAAGAGGAAGATGGCTGCTGTTCCATTCCGGATGTATTCATTATCCTCGTATTCGATCCGACCATCCTTTGACCTACGGCTTTTCCTGGCATTTGCAAACAGCTGAACAGGTTTCTCATCCATGTAGATGACTGGAAAGTTCTTGTCATAAGGACGGGCGTAGACCGATAATACATCTTCCATTGCAGCTACGAATGCTGCATTCTGATCGGGAGGGATGCACCAGCACTTTTTCAGGTGAGGCTTAAATTCGTTTTTTTTAGGATGCGGGCAACTGTCATATGGGACAGTGATTCCGCATAGTTGAGCTCAACGCATTTATCAGCAAGGAGCCGCAATGTCCATTTTGTGTATCCTTCCGGGGGATCACCACAGGCCAGAGCTATGATATGTGCCTCAACATCTCCGGTGACCTTGGGAGGAACGGGTGGCGTTTCCCGTTTCTTGCGAGCAATGGTTGCATCCAATCCATTGTTTGCGTAAGAAGTTCTGACATTCTGAACAGTGGTAGGGGTTGTGTGGTAAGTCTCAGCAATCTCAGCGACTGTCATGTGCTTCTTATTGTTCCGGTCAGATGCAAGCAGGATGTTGGCACGAAGAATCGCCTTGGCAGGAGATGATCCCCTCCTGACAATATCCTGGAGAATCTTCCGTTCCGAACTACTGAGCTCAATGATGTATTTTATGGACGGCATATGATATACCCCCTATCCCTATGATGAGTATATCATACTACGAAAAGGATTTTTATACAAGTATTAGATGTTACAATCTACTAGTCATATTTCTCACTTTGTTCTTTCGAAAATTTTCCAGGAGTGCTCTTGATCATGCGCATGAAAAGTCGCATCAACTTTCCCCTGCATTCACGTTTCAAAAACAGCATCCGATGCAAAGATAACAGACTGCAGGCAACACTGTTTTTCTGGGATATACGATACTGAATCAAGTGAGGTATCAGTATCATGCTCTTGAATGTGCATCTTACCGGTATATTTGAAAAAAGAAAAAGTCCTGATCTCTCAAGACTTCTTCAATGGTGGCTCCGATGTGATTCGAACAC
>JAEEGF012053207.1_pt1 | contig 10412 bp, 10 predicted proteins | sample 9134171 | NCBI WGS metagenome assembly JAEEGF01 (sample SAMN16246542, study PRJNA631951) | gut metagenome | biome: gut microbiome; feature: rumen; material: AP-attached | host: Bos | place: Iran: Karaj | collected 2018-10 | reverse complement strand
GGGGCGGGCGGTCTCGGCCGCCCGCCACGTGGGGAGAGGGGGGGAGCCTCCTCTAACTCTCCTCGTGGGGGGGGGGACTGGGGAGGGGTGGGGGGGGGATTTGCCGGGGTGGGCTGGATTTACTAGGGGAACTAGGGGAACTAGATTTGATGGGGTTTGATGGGGTTGATGGGGTTGATGGGTTTAATGGGGGTGGTGGGTTTGGTGGGGTTTGGTTTGTTTGGTGGGGTTGATGGGTTTTATGGGGTTAATGGGGGTGATGGGTTTGATGGGTTTTATGGGGGGGATGGGGGGGGGGATTTTGGAATGTTTTTTCAACCAATTTATTATTAACCATTAAAAGAAAGGAAAAATTATGGCTAGAAGTAGAAATGCTATGGGAAAATGGCGTGGGAGAGTGGGTTCGACGGTGTTTTCGGTGCAGAACGGGAAGCAGGTGATCAGGGAGGCGCCTGGGGAGGTGCGGAACCCGCGGAGCGAGAAGCAGCTGGTGGTGAGGGCGAAGTTCAAGGTGGGGATACAGTTTGTGACGTTGTGGAAGTGGACGCTGGTGCCGTACTACCGGGGCAGGGAGATGAACAGGGTGCTGGCGAGGGCTGCGGCGAACAGGGACGCGTGGGACACGGCGACGGTGGATGGGAGCCAGGCGGCGATAGGGATAGGGGCGTTCGGGACGAGGGTGAACATGACGCTGGGGTACCAGATGGCGGCGCCGGAGGTGGAATTCGAGGCGGCGAGCAAGCAGATAGTGGTGAGGGACGCGACGGTGGAAAACCCGGCGATGGTGGTGTATGAGGTGCGGTCGTTTGACGCGGTGGGGATGCCGATAGGGACGCGGTTTGTGAGGACGGAGGTGACGAGCGCGGAGCCGGTGCTGGTGACGCTGCCGATATCGGAGGTGGCGGTGGCGAAGAGGTATGACCTGATGACGTACTACATGAGGGAGGACCCGCAGGCGGAGGACGCCGGGGCATACTCGCGGCTGACGAACCTGACGGTGGTGGACGAGGAGACGGGTGAGCTGCCGGCGGAGGAGTACACGCTGGATGTGCTGAGGGACGAGAGCGCGGGGAACGTGCTGATGTCGCGGCTGGCTACGGGGAGTTTTGTGGTGAGTTAGTGATTAGTGATTTTGGTGATTGGTGATTAGTGATTAGACAAATGATTTTTGGGCGCCTCTTTTTTGGGGGCGTCTTTTTTGGGGGGCGTCTTTTTTTGGGGGGGGGGTTATTCGGCGCTGGATTCGGAGATGAAGCGACGGTAGGCTGAGAAGGTGTTGGCGCGGGAGAGGAAGCCGACGTAGCGGTCGTGGTCGTCGAGGACGATGAGGTTGTAGCGGTTGGAGAGCTGGAACTTCTCGACGACGAGCTGGGGGGAGTCGCTGAGATGGACGACGTCGAGGTCGGAATAGGGCTGCATGAGGTCGGTGACCTGGTAGCGGTGGTAGAGCTCGGGTGAGAAGATGAGCTTGCGGACGTCGTCGAGGACGATGATGCCGACGAAGCGGTCGTCGGGGTCGAGGACAGGGAAGAGGTTGCGCTTGGAGTATTTGATGGCTTCGACGAGGTCGGCGAGGGTGTCGCCGATGCGGACGATGACGAAGTTGGTCTCGATGAGCTCGCGCATGTTGATGAGCTGCCAGGCGGAGGCGTCCTTGTCGTGGGTGAGGAGGTCGCCGTGCTTGGCGAGGTCGCGTGCGTAGATGGAGTGTTTCTCGAAGGGGTTTACGCAGATGTAGGTGACGGCGGAGGTGAGGAGGAGGGGGAGCATGAGCTGCCAGGAACCAGTGATTTCGGCGATGAGGAAGGTGGACATGAGAGGGGCCTGCATGACACCGGTCATGACGGCGGCCATGCCGATGAGGGCGAAGGTGGAGGGGGAGAGGCCGTCGAAGCCGGCGAGGGAGAGGAGGGTGAAGGCGAAATAGCCGGTGAGGCCGCCCATGATGAGGGAGGGGCCGAAGGTGCCGCCGACGCCGCCGGAGCCGATGGTGACGGCAGTGGCGACGGCCTTGAGGAGGATGAGGAAGAGGAGGTAGGCGATGACGATGAGAGACCAGTGGGCGGAGATCGGAGAGGAGCCGGGGGAGATGAGAGGCTCGAAGATACTGTTTTGGAAGAGGGTCTCGACACTGCCGTTGAGGAGCTGGGTGAGGGAGGAGTAGCCCTCGCCGAAGAGGGGAGGGAAGAGGAAAATCATGAGGCCGAGGAGGAGACCGCCCGTGACGAAGCGAGAGGTCTTGGACTTCATGGAGGCCATCCACTTCTCGACACGGTCGGTGATGCGGAGGAAATAGACGGAGGAGAGGGCGCAGATGACGCCGAGGACGAGGTAGTAGGGAATCTGGCTGACACTGAATACATCTTCGACCTGGAAGGAGAACTGGACGCCGTTGCCCATGAGGAAGTAGGCGACGGAGGAGGCGGAGAGGGCGGAGAGAAGCAGGGGGATGGCGGCGGTCTTGGTGAGGTCGAACATAAATACTTCGACGACGAAAAGGACGCCGGCAATGGGGGCTTTGAAGATGCCTGCGATGGCACCTGCGGCACCGCACCCGAGGAGGAGCCGGATGCTCTTGGTTTCGAGACGGAAGAGGCGGCCGATGTTGGAGCCGATGGCGCTGCCGGTGGAGGCGATGGGGGCCTCGAGACCGACGCTGCCGCCGAAGGCGACGGTGAGGGTGGAGGCGATGAGGGAGGTGTAGGTGTTGCGCGCGGGAAGGAGGGAGCCTTTGCGCGAGATGGAATAGAGGACCTCGGGGAGGCCGTGGCCTATCTGCCCTTTGACGACATATTTGACAAAGAGGATGGTGAGCAGGATGCCGACGGCGGGGTAGAGCAGCATGAGGATGTTGCCGCCGAGGACTGTTGTCCAGCCGACACGGAGGAGGCTCACGTTGACGAAATGGACGAGATTCTTCAGCGCGACGGCAGCGAGGCCGGAACAGAGGCCCACAAGGACGCTGAGCAGGAGCACCTTGACGTGCTGGTTGAGATGGACGGGCTGGGTATGTTTAGTTTTGAGTTTCAAGTTTCAGGTTTCAAAGTTTTGCGGGTTGCAAATTTACACATTCTTTGCAATAAAGAGATGTTTTTGGCGTTTTTTTGTTGATTAACAGGTATCGAACTATGTTCCGATTGAGATATACAGCACTGATAACATTGCTTTTTTTGGCTGGTGCCGCCACGAGGGTGTCGGCCCAGATGTCTATAGACTCGCGACTGCTGAGGTCGGACTACAAGCTCGTGGGCACCGTGAAGTCGGTGACGGAAGCGCACTGGGACGAGGAGGGCAACTTCATCGGAAGGCAGAACAACCTCTTCTCGCGCACGGGCAAGGTGCTGGAGGAGACGGTCTATTACGGCGAGGGGGAGCAGGATATTGCTTCGATGAAGCTGTATGACTATAATGCCGATGGGACGGTGGCGGCATACTACCACTATGCGAGGGGAGGGGAGGAGTACGCTGTGATGGAGCACTTCTCGCACTGGATCGCCTTCTACGACAAGAAGAACCGGCTGCTGCGCAAGACTACCTTCGACTTCCAGCCAAAGGCCGACAAATACGGCACGCCGATATGGGTGCGCTCGAGGGAGGAACTCTTCGTTCCAAGAGACGGGAAGAACGACACCTTATACACCTTCGACAAGAAAAGTGGCCGCACGACCTCGATGCGGTATGCTATAGCGGACCAGGAGGTCCCCACGGAAGGGCACGCTACCTTCGCCTACACCGCCAAGGGCGACACTCTCTCCATCGTCTTCGACGACCCCACGGGCACCAAGCCTCTGCGCAAGGACTACGACTACAAGTATGTGAGCACGAAGCAGCAGGCGGCAGCGGCCGGCGACGGGAAGGGTCGTGCTATCTCGCCGGTGCTGCAGAAACGTCAGCAGGAGGCTGAGAAGAAAGCCAAGAAAGAGGGGAGAGATGGCGACACGCTGAGGCTGGAGCTGAAGACGGTGACCACCCGCTACAAGGAGGACAACCGTGTGGTGGTGCGCACCGAGCGTTATGACGACAGCAGCAAGCTGGTGAACCTGAACATCACCGAGACCGCCGACGGCGGTAAGAAGCAGGTGGTGGAATACCGATATAATGCCAAATACCAGCTCTTCGAGTTGGAAACGACCCGCTATGAAGGGACGGAGATGGTGTACCAGATGAAAGACCGCTTCGCCTACGACCGCAACGGAAACCCGGTGACGCGGAACCGGAGCGGGATGACGGTGACACGGCCCGCGACGTGGAGGTTCAACTACCGCGACTTTGACAAGCAGAAGAACTGGACGACGAGGACATACGAGGGGCCGGCGACGGAGACGGTTTCGACATCGGTCAGCCCCAAGGGCAACACAATAGAAAAGATAACCTACGAGGGAGCGGCGAAAGAGACCGACACCCGCGTGATAAAGTATTACTAGAAAAAATCGTAATAGCCATGAAAAAGATACTAGCGATAACTATGTTTTGCGTATGCAGCGTAGGCCTTATGGCCCAGACGCAGCAGAAACGCCTGGAGCAGCACCTCTATTACCTGGCGTCGGACACGCTGAGGGGACGATTTGCGGGGTCGGAGGATGCGATGAAGGCGGCGGAATACATAGTCAAACAGTATGAGGAGATGGGGGTGGAGCCGTTTTACGAAAGCGGATACATCCAGTCGTTCACCAACACGCTGATAGGCGACCGGATGACGTTCAACAACGTGATAGCCTGCATACCGGGTGCGGACCCGGCGCTGAAGGACGAATATGTCATCATCGGGGCGCACTACGACCACCTGGGAGTGAAGAACGGCAAGGTGTATAACGGCGCCGACGACAACGCGTCGGGTACGGCTGCGGTCATAGAGATAGCGCGGCAGCTGAAGGCAAGGCAGAGCGAGCTGAAGCGGAGCGTGATTATCGTGAACTTCGACGGCGAGGAGCTTGGGCTTTTCGGCTCGAACGCCTTTGCACAGCGACTTTCGAAAGAGAAGAAAATCAAGAAGGTGTGCCTCATGATGAGCATAGACATGGTGGGTTGGTACCGTCAGAGTGGCAAGCTGATAGTCGAGGGTACGGGCACTATTGACGATGGCAAAAAGAAGATGAAGGAGCTGGCGGAGTTGCTTGGCATAAACCTGAAGACCAAGAAGTTCGAGCGCTCGGTGATGACTGCGACGGACACCGAGGGATTCGCCAAGAAGGGGGTGGCCACGCTGGCTGTGACCACTGGCTTGAAGTCGCCATACCATAAACCGGAGGACGATGCCGACCTGATAGACTACAAGGGGCTCAGCGACATAAGCGACTACATCACGCGGTGGACAACGCAGGTGTCGTCGGACGAGCTTTTCCGCCCCTCGGGGCGAGTGGCGAAGAAGCACCAGTCGCAGGTGCAGCCGTTCGACCTGGGCGTGAATGTTGAGCTCGGAGGCAGTAGGTTGCACTACCCGTACCGAGTTGCGGTGGACGGACGCAGCCGTTTCGCCTGGAACGCAGGCCTTACGGCTCAGGTGAATTTCAAGTGCAAATGGCTCGGGTTGAAGTTAACGCCGATGTACGGCTGGTCGTTTGCCAAATATCCCGACCTGACCAATCCGTTGGAAAACAAGGCGATGACATACTATCAGGAGGGATTTACGTTGCCAGTGTACGTCGTCTTTCAGTTGAATACCGACTATGGGCTGTTCCATGCCGGAGTGGGGGCCTACTACACGAGGGTGTTCAAAGGCGGGCTGAAGAAGGTTGACCCTGTGTGGGGCTATCTTAATCGCAACCAGTTCGGTATAGCATGGGACCTTGGCTCGCGCTACCATGGATTCGACATCTCGGTCTATTTCCGCTACCAGCTCAACTCTATCGCCAGCGACTCGACAGTGCCGGCACATCTGCGAAACTTCTACGCTGGGCTCGGCCTCACATATTTCTTCTTCTAATTCTTCGTTTGCCCTATGAAACGCTATGTCTTATTACTCATGCTTGTTTCCATCGCCTGCTTTTCGTTCACGAGCAGCGGTGTACGCAACTATCAATGCCGCAAGTGCGGCACCCTCGTGTGGCAGGACCGCACGCCGTCGTATAGCGGATGTCCCGCTGGTGGCAGCCATTCGTGGGTGAACCTCGGCGAGGTGGGCAACAAGAACTACCAATGCCGCAAGTGCGGCACATTGGTGCGTACGAAACAGACGCCCTCATATACCGGATGTCCGGCAGGCAACAGCCACTCGTGGGTGTCGCTGGGCAACGTGGGCAACAACGCCTACCAATGCAAGAAATGCGGCACGCTGGTTTACAGCGAGCGCACGCCGTCATACACAGGTTGTCCGGCAGGAAGCAGCCACTCGTGGAAAAAACTGTGATTATGTTCAGTCGTTGGCGCCAATCTCTTTGAGGTTCTCGCTAATCATCTCTTTGAGGTACTTGATTATCGAGAGGTCGTTCATCGACATCCCGCCCAGTGCTTCTTTTACCTCGTCGGTGTCGAAGACGAACTCGTCCTGGTCGGTGATGTGCTTATAGACGAAATGAATGTCCTCGTGTTGCGACACGAGCATCACTATCGTTCCAGCCAAGTCACCCATAGGCGGACGGTCCCAGTGGTTGTGCTGGAACCAGAACTCAAGCCGAGTGCCTTTGCCCACCTCGCTGGTCAGCTTCATGCCTCCGCCGCAGTTCTCGGTGTTCATCTTTATGAGCGGCAGGCCCAGGCCCACCTTGCGGGTGGTGCGGGTGGTGGTGTAGGGGTCGGTTACCTTAGCCATGAACTCAGGCGTCATCCCCTTGCCGTTGTCCTCTATCACGAAGCGGTAGTCGTTCTTCAGGATGCTGTCGGTTATGGTGAGGTATATGTCTTTCGCATTGGCAGCGATGGAGTTCTCCATCAGGTCATAAACATGCAGCGAGAGTTCTTTCATGATGATAGTTGTTGAATAAAACTAGTTACTAACGGCTACCTGATACCAGCTGCCCCTTCCCTAAAGGCCATCGTGTCGATCCACCGTCCATCTTCTCCTTTCAGCGCCTTGCGGAACTCGTCGAAGCTGCGGTGTGCCATGTGGATGACGTTGTACACGTCGCCGATGTTGTTGACGAAATGTGCGTCGCTGTCGGTGATGAAGCCGAACTTCTTCAGGTAGGCGTTCTTTTTCAGGAAGTCTTCTTTTGTGACGAATTTGTTTATCTCCAGGCCGTCGGCACGCAGGTCGGGTGGCACGAATCCCAACTGGCTGGTGAGCGACGTTGTCCCTTTGTTCACGTGTGCCGGGACGAAGAGTCCGCCTATGCGGTGCACCTCTTCGTAGATGCCGTCGATATCGACATCTATGCCGTTGAGCAGGTGGTATTCTTCTTCGCCAACAATCTCTTCGTTCTCGTCAACAATCAGTTGGTAGCCGAAGCGGTCTTCGTCGTTGGGTATTTTTGGAAGATGTTCATCCAAGAACACCTGGAATTCGTCCAGCTGCTCATCTGTCTCAAAAAACGAGAGGCAATGAGCTTCCTCTTGTGATGTAACCTCCACTCCGCCCAGCACAAAGAGCCCTTTGTCTCGCCCGATTTTCTGCGTTACCTTCACCTGTCTTGTGGTGTTGTGGTCGGTGATGGCAATCATGTCCAGCCCTCGCTCCAGCGCGCGGTTGACTATGTTGATGGGGCTCATCTCCAAGTCGCCGCACGGCGAGAGGACGGTATGTATATGCAGGTCGGCCTTGTATGGATGCAGTTCGTCAGCCATTCAAATATTCAAGCATTTAAGCATTAACGCACTAACGCATTAACACATTAACGCATTCAAGCATTCAGGCATTCAGGCATTCACGCATTCAATATCTGGTAGATTTTTCCTACCGTCTCGTAGGTTTGCATCGAGGTGCTGAGGAACGGGATTCCCTCTTCGTTGCTCTGTTCGATGGTGTCTTCGGCTGCCTGCTGGTTCTTCACCAGTATCACGCATGCCAGCTCTTTCAGCGAGGCTATAGCCATCACGTTCTTGTGGGTTTGAAGGGTCACCCACACGTTGCCCATCTCGGCGTTGCCCATCACGTCGCTCAGAAGGTCCGACACATAGCAGCCCTCGATTTCCCTATCAAGTCCGCTCTCGCCCGAGAGCACTTTCAGTTGCAGTTTTTCAACCAGTTCTTTTACTTTCATTGCGGTATTTGTTTTTTCTTGATTCAAAATTCAATGTTCATTTGACTCTCATTCACCAAGCTCACATTTGTCTAATCACTAATGTCTAATCACTAATCACTAATCACAATTCACTATCTCTAATTCAGCTCTCCCGATATTCTGTCGTCGCCCCAGATGTTCTTCATCTTCTCCACGCACTCTTCGGGCGACATCTTGCCCAGTTTCTCCAGATGGCGTTGGTAGAACACGCAGTCTTCGATGCTGCCTTTGCCGCAAACGTGGTCGGTTGCCAGCGAGTCGCATGTCGGTGACCCGCACAGGCCGCAGTCTATCTGGGGCAGGCACTCTTTCAGCTTGCGTATCTTTTCCATCTTCTCCAAGGCTTTCGATATGTCGGGGTCGAGCGTCATCACCGAACGGGGTTGCACGGCTTCCACGCCGCTGCATTCTATCAGGTATTCTTTCTGTGCGTCCATCTCCCTCTCGCGCGGCACTTCGCCGTTTCGCTCTCTCTCTGCCGCCTTGCGGGCTCGTCCGTACATGCGTTCGCTGCACAGGAAGCGGTTCTCGCACGACAGCGTCGCTCCGGCGCACGACTGGTCGCATGCCCTCAGCTCCAGGAACTGAACGCCCTCTATCTCGTCGTTCTCCAGCTTCTCCAGAAAGTCTATCACGTTGTGTATGCCGTCAATAGAGTAGGAACGTTTTGCCATGCAGATGCGCCTCTCGCCGTTGGTCAGCGTCGAGAGTATGGCGTCGGCCGAAAGGCGGGGTGTCTGCAGAGGCGGAAACACATAGTCTTTGCCTTGCTCTTTGATTTTCTTGAACACTATGTTGTACAGCGAATCCATGTTGATCACGCCGTCGATTATCGACTTCACCTCGCCCACAGGGCTCTTCACCGCCGCTATCTTCGCTGCGCACGGGGTTACGTAGAATATCCCTATCTCTTTTCGCGGCACTCCTTGGTCGGTGAGCTTCTTCAGCGCGTAGGTGGCCGAGATGTCGAGCGGTGCCTTCAGCGGTATGATGTTGTCCACCAGCGACGGGTATTTCACCTGTATCAACCGCACTATCGCGGGACAGAAGCTCGATATCAGCGGCTCCTTGTCCTTGTTCTCCATTGCGTAGCGGTTCTTGGCTTCGGCGTATATCAGCGCTGCCGACTCAACCTCGAACACATGCCGGAATCCCAGGTCTTTCAGCGCCGCATATATCCGCGACACACGTATCTCGTCGGGAAACTGCCCCAGAAACACCGCCGGTATCAGCGCCACGCTGTGCGGATAGTTGTGTATCTCGCCGAAGTCGTCCTGCATGATGTATATCGCCTTCATCGGGCATTCCGAGAAGCACACTCCGCAGTCGATGCAGCGTCCTGCGTCGAGATGCGCCTTCCCGTCGCGGATGCGTATCGCCTCCGTCGGGCATATCTTCATGCAATGCGAGCATCCGATACATTTTTCGCCGTCTATGTCGAGCGAGTGGTAAAATCCTTGTTCCTTGTCCATACGCGTGTTTTTTGTTTTGTTCAATCAATCAAACGGTCAAGCGTTGAAATTCACTTCCATCTCCACCGTCGTCCCAACGCCCACTTCCGACGTCACGTTCATCTTGTCCACGTTCTTCTGCATGTTCGGAAGCCCCATTCCTGCGCCGAATCCCATGTCTCTCACCTCAGGTCTCGCCGTCGAGTAGCCTTCCTGCATGGCGAGGGCTATGTCGGGTATGCCGGGTCCTTTGTCCGCCACCGTCATCTTTATCTTGTCCGACTCTATGTCCACCAGCACCTTCCCGCCGTAGGCGTGCGCTATCGCGTTCACCTCGGCCTCATACAGCGCCACCACCACCCTCTTTATCACCGCCGGTTGCACATTCAGCTGTTTCAGGGTCTTCTTCACCGAGCTCGATGCCGTTCCCGCATTCACGAAATCCCCCTCCACCACAGTATATTCCAGATGCATAATTCTTGAAACTTTAAACTTAAACTTGAAACTAATACAGCGGCTGCAATCCTGCGTCATACAGCAGGCCGCATGCCTTGAACAGCGAGAAGGGGCAGGCAATGATGGTCATGTCGTTCTCCTCCGCCAGCTCCAGCATCTCCTCGCTCGGCTTTTTGTTCCTCACTATGATGGCCACCTCCAATCCCGCCATGTCGCAGGTTCTGATTGTCTGCACGTTGCACAATCCGGTTATCAGTATCGGTGTGTCCTTCAGCGTCAGCACGTCGCTCATCCAATCCGAGGCAAACGATTTCGTCACATCCTCGTCCAGCCGGCCTACGCCGACGCA
>JAEEGF012034905.1_pt1 | contig 10412 bp, 10 predicted proteins | sample 9134171 | NCBI WGS metagenome assembly JAEEGF01 (sample SAMN16246542, study PRJNA631951) | gut metagenome | biome: gut microbiome; feature: rumen; material: AP-attached | host: Bos | place: Iran: Karaj | collected 2018-10 | reverse complement strand
CTGTGTATGATAATGTTCCTGGATATAAGGAGCTGGATGAAGAGACTGCTACTGCCAGTGCGGACTTTGGAAGAAGGCTTATTTCTGGTGAGAAGCTGGATAGGCGGGTTTTAAAGAATCAGCTGGCGGAGCTTGCAAGGCAGAAATTAACTCTACTGGCAGAGGCTGGGTATTCTAAAGACTATCTGGATATGGGATATACGTGTCCTGATTGTAAGGATACTGGATATATTGGCAATGAAAAGTGCCATTGCTTTAAGCAAAAGATTATTGAAACTCTTTATGATAAGTCTAATTTACGGGCTATGACTAAAGAGGCTAACTTCAAGCGCCTTTCTGAATCTTATTATGATGGTGAAGATCTTAAGAGATTTCAAGGGGCCAGACGAGCTGCTGAAGATTTTGTGAACAATTTTGATAGCGACTACCAAAATTTATTCATTTATGGTACAGTGGGTACTGGTAAATCGTTCCTTTCTATTTGTATCGCTGACGCGATCATTAAAAAAGGACATTCTGTTATTTATTTTAGTTCACAGGGCCTGTTTGAGCTTATTGCCGAGAACACTTTCGACTATAAAACAAAACAGAACCTACGGGCGATCTACGACGATCTCTACGAGTGTGAGCTACTGGTGATCGATGATCTTGGTACTGAGATGAGCAGTACTTTTACTGCTTCTGAGCTCTTTGCTCTTTTAAACGAGCGTGAGTCCAGAAAGAAATCCACCATCATCACCACCAACTATTCTCTGGAGCAGCTTCAGAACACATACTCAGACCGCATCTTTTCAAGAGTAGCAAGTAACTTTAAGCTCTTAAAACTCTCCGGTCCTGATATTCGTAAGGTTAAGAAGATTGCCAAAAAAGAAAGCGAGGACGTTAAGTAATGCCAAGAAGAGAAGAGAAACGTAATCTGGAGACCATCCCAGTTGGGTCTTTGGGAATGATCCCTTTAAAGGGTATCAAACCCCTTGCAGAGAAGGTTGACTACTATCTCGTAAAATGGAGAGCAGAGAGGGAAAATGAGCACAAAGGTAGCCTTGCATTTACCGGCTATGAGCGCCCTACTTACATTCTTGATGCTGAGATTCCAAGGTTTGGAACCGGTGAAGCCAAGGGTGTTATCAAAACCTCCGTACGTGGAGATGACCTCTATCTTTTAGTTGATGTATGTAATTATTCAGAAACCTATTCTCTTTTCGGACAGGAAAACCACATGTCCCCTGATGATCACTATCAGGATCTTAAAAGAATCATTGCTGCAGTAGGTGGTAAGGCAAGAAGGATCACAGTTATCATGCCATTCCTCTACGAGTCAAGACAGCACAAGAGAAGTTCAAGAGAGTCCCTTGACTGTGCTATCGCACTTCAGGAGCTTGTAAATATGGGCGTTGACAACATCATAACCTTTGATGCACATGACGCCAGAGTTCAAAATGCTATTCCACTTAACGGTTTTGAGACCGTTCGTACAACATATCAGTTTATTAAGGCTCTTCTTAGAAATGTAGATGACCTTAAGATCGATTCCGAGCACATGATGGTAATCTCACCTGATGAAGGCGGAATGAGCCGTGCAATCTATCTTGCCAGCGTACTTGGTCTTGATGTGGGTATGTTCTACAAGAGACGTGACTACACTCAGGTAGTAGATGGAAGAAATCCTATCATCTCACATGAGTTCCTGGGATCAAGCGTAGAGGGCAAGTCAGTTATCATCGTAGATGACATGATCTCTTCTGGTGAGAGCATGATCGACGTTGCAAGAGCCCTTAAGGAAAGAAAGGCTGCAAGAATTTACGCATTCTCAACCTTCGGACTTTTCACAGGCGGTCTTGAGGTATTTGATAAAGCTTACAACGAAGGTATCATCGATAGAGTACTTACAACCAACCTGGTTTACCAGACTCCTGAGCTTCTTTCAAGGGAGTGGTACATCAGCTGTGATATGAGTAAGTACATCGCTTACCTTATCGATACACTTAACCATGACGCTTCAATAAGCGATCTTCTTAATCCTGTTGAGCGTATCAACAACATAATCGAAAGATATAATAGCGGCGAACTTAAGGCTTCCATGGAAGCTGAGAAGAAAGCCTGAATAAGAAAAATTAAAGGTTGTCTGAGTGATCAGACAACCTTTTTTGATTCGTTCATATAAGGTCTTTAATATCAAGCAGCTTATCTACTTTCGCATACAGCTTTTTAGTCAGTTCCTCATCTGGCTGAGTCAGATCCGGAACCATGATAACATTGCAGCCAGCCTTATATGCGCTGGTGACACCATTTGGCGAATCCTCAACTGCAAAGGTTTCCTTGGGATCAAGGGATAGCTCCTTGCAGGCATATGCGTAGCTGTCAGGAGCAGGCTTACCAAGCTCTACCATGTCTGCACAGATAAGTTTGTCAAAGAGTTCAAAAAGTCCAATCTTTTTAAGATACCGTTCTGCCCTTGAGTATGTATTGGCTGTTACAAGCGCTGTAAGTATGCCCTGTTCCCTTAGCCATATGAGTATCTCTTTTGCCCCAGGCTTTAAGGGGATCCCAGTTTCTTTTACCATTTCTTCCACAAGGCCCTTGCGGTATTCTCTGACCTTGTAGTAATCAAAGTCTTCACCAAACCACTCTTTAAACTGCCTTGGAGCAAAGGGCCTTCCCAGGGACCTTAGTTTGAGTGGCATCCAGTCTTCCATCTCGTATCCAAAATGTTTAAGCGCCAAAGGCCACGCAGTCTGATAAAACTTCTCAGTATCAGTCAAGGTTCCATCAAGATCAAAAAGTACTGCTTTGATCTTGCTTGATTTTACATCCATTCCAGTATTATCCATTATCAGAATCCCAACTCATCATTAACAAGAATCACATGGATTCTGTCCTTGTGCCTTGAAAACCTTGTGATAAGGAACTGACAGCATATGGTGTCCGGACTCTTGCAGTTCATACAGGATCCAGTCTTGGCGCAGGGTGTTGAAAGTCCAAAGCGCTGGGCATTGATAGGCGCTGCCACATTTCTTGCCCTCTTCATTGCACCGTCCACATCGTCGCAAACCTTGTTCATTCCAACTATGAACAGTACCTTCTTGGGTCCCTGGGCAATTGCTGATACTCTGTTTGCATTGCCATCTATGTTTACAAGAACACCGTCCTGAGTCATGGCATTTACGCTTGCTAAAAAGACATCTGCATCGTAGGCTGCAAGCATTGCTGCTCTCTTATCCTCCATAGCATCTCTGTCTATGAAGTTGTAGTTGCCATTTTTTACAGCCTCAACAAGACCTATCTCGTGGGCACTCATAGCTCCGCCCATAGTAACTGAACTCCCTTCAGGAATAAGCTCCAGAGCTTTTTTAAGCGCCTCCTCTTTGGTTGCAGCATAGTAGCCTGTCATATTCCTTGACTCAAGGCCCTTTATTATTGTCTGAGCCCATAGCTCATTTCTCTTTTTTGCTATCTCGTGCATACAAATCCTCCTACCCTGCCAGATTATTCCTCTGGCTCTGCCTTGCCATATTTCTTCATGGTCTGTCTCATAAAGATTGGCTGAACAATAAAAATGATAACAAAGCCTGCAATAAAGCATATGATGAGGGACCCTAAAAACATCTTTCCAAAATTAAGTCCTGCCATTCCTCCGCTCTGCTTCATGGCCATCTGATAAGCCAAAAATACCATCACAAATGTCATAAGGGGAGTATAGATAAGATCAGAAACAAAGCTCTCGAGACATCTTGCAGGAAGAGTTCCTCTTATAAGGCCAGCCTTATTAAGGACGGCGCTTCCTACCTTTCCCATGGGGATCACAAATCCAATGATCAGACTTATGATGGTACTAACTACAAAGCTTATCAAAAACCCCGGGATAGTAAAGTGACCTGACGTTAACGTTCCAATGAGTGAAAGGCAAAAGCTCATGGTAATACCCATCTTGATCGACATGTCTCTTCCAACAAGTTTCATCTTATTATCCATAGTGCCTCCTTTTTAAAATACAACCTGGTCTCTTCCATTCTGTTTTCCAAGATAGAGTTTCTTATCAGCCTCTTCTATAGTCTTTTCAACGCCAGTAATCTTGCTGAACTCCTCTACACCAAAGGTCATTGTTAGTTTGATGGTATGCTCCTTGAAAACATACTCTTTGTTCTTAACGACAAGTCGAAGTTCATCAAGGATTGCCATAGCCTCATCACCATTCATTCTTGGAAGAACAAATAAGAACTCTTCTCCGCCCCATCTTGCCACAAAGCCTCTGGCCTTCATGAAGTTTTTGAACTCCTCTGCAAGGGTCTGCAGTATGTAATCCCCTGCCTCATGTCCGTACGTATCATTGACATTTTTAAAGAAATCAATATCACCAATGGCGATACAGAACATGTACTTAAGCGTGGTACTCTCTTTTACAACAACCTTGATCTCCTGCTCTGCAGATCTTCTGTTCATAAGTCCCGTTAAAGGATCTGTCTCTGCAATCTGCTTGAGCCTTGAGTTATACTCTCTTAGTTTGTGCTCTGATTCGATATACTGATTGCAGAAATAATATGCAACTATAGACAGGCAAATTGAAAACAGAATGATGTTGGAATATACAACAATGAAATGTGGTGCAGTTCCAGGCGTAAGGACCGTCTGTCCAAAGGGCGTAAAGTAAGAGATCACGCACATTGCCACAGCCATGAAAATACTTGAAATAGCTTTTCTTTTGGAACCTGTGGTGGGATCATACCACACAATAAGAAAACAGATATAAACAAAATTCTGAAAAGATGCACGCCAGCCAAAAACAACTGTCAAAAATCCTGTAATGACTGTGGCACTGACTAATAGATAATAAAGACATCGCTGGGATCTTCTGGTATAAGTTTCAACAAAAATTCCACCATATACCACAAGCCCTGCAAAAAAGATCAAAAAAGGCTTAATGCCAAGTCCACTTATCAGGGAATAGATTCCCATAACAAAGTAGAATGGCATCCAGATAATAAGCACCGTTCTCATCAAAAAAAGAAGACCATTCGCTTCATCTTCAAATGGAGATTCTTTTATTATGAACGCATGAAGTTTTTGAAATAATCCCATAGGATTATCCTCCGTCTCACCCCTGAAGTCCTGAAGACTGTCTGATCATGTCCTCTACTACGATGTCATAAATCTCGCCAACGCTATTGCAATACTCAAGAACTTTCCATGGTTCATTGGTGTGGAAGTGGATCTTAACAAGGTCCTCATCACCAGCTGCTATAAGTGAATTGCCTTCAAAATTCTCAGTGATATAATCAGCAATCTCGTCCTCATCAAGGTCCTTGTCACGTCTGTCTATAAGAAGCTGTGTATCGTAGCGATATGCAAACTGATCATCCTCAGCATCAATACTATTTATTCCCATACCGTTCCTCCAAACTTGTATCAATCTATTTAAAATTTTACACCAACCCCCTATGACAAACAAGAGGGTTACGGCTTTCAGAGCACAATAAAGCCACGATCTTCCTTAGAAAATCGTGGCTAATATTAGCTATATACTACGTAGATCAGTGTCCGCCGCCTTCACCTTGTCCGGACTGCTGACCACTTCCGCCCTTTGATCCTGGCATTGCTGGCTGCTGGGATCCATCGTACTGTCCCTGTCCGCCTTCTTCGCCGGCATTAGAGTCTGCACCCTGTGTTGTAGCTGCATGTCCGAGAGTTACTGTAAACTCCTGCTCAACATATTCCTGTCCACTTGGTCTCATGACCTTAACAGAAACTGTAGTGCCTGCAGCATAGTACTGAAGTCTTGTCTGAAGGTCATCCATGGATGTGATCTCCTGACCGTCAAACTCAACGATCACATCACCCTTTGCGATTCCTGCAATCTGAGCACCACCGCCATTAGTTACTTCTGCAACGTATACTCCAAGAGGAATTCCATAGCCTTCAGATACGCTTGTTGTTACACTTACACCTGAGATTCCAATATAGCCTCTATCTTCGTTTGAAACCTTGACTCTTGTGACCTCGTTCATGAGCTTATCAATGATAGGCTGAGCTACTGATATAGGAATTGCATATCCCATACCTTCGATAGTGTCACCACCAATCTTGTTGGAGTTGATACCGATAACCTCTCCCTGAAGATTAAGAAGTGCACCACCTGAGTTACCAGGGTTGATGGCTGCATCTGTCTGGATGAAGGTCTGTGTAGTACCCTCTGAAATCTCAACATCTCTGTTTACAGCTGAGATAACACCGGTTGTAACTGACTGACCATAACCAAGGGCATTACCAATTGCGATTGCAGGCTCTCCAAGTTTAAGAGCTGTGCTGTCTCCAAGAGTTGCTATCTTGATCACTTCCCTTGTGGAGTCATCTATATCATCAAGCATTACTGCTATGACAGCAAGGTCCATGTCTGAATCAGTACCCTTAACTACAGCTTCTACTGTAGTGTCATCATTAAAGATAACCTCAAGGCTGTCAGCGCCTTCAATAACGTGATAGTTAGTAGCAATAAGAAGCTCTGAATCATTCTCTCCAACAATGATTCCACTTCCTGAAGCAGTTGCTTCTTCTTGCTGAACGTATCCAAAGTAACTTGCTGAAGCTGTGTAGTTGTTGTGGATCATTACCATTGCTGGCATAACTTCTTCAACAACTGCTGTTACATCAGTTACAACTGCCATTGAAGCACCAGTAACTGTGGTAGTCTGGATATCTTTTTCCGGCTCTGCCTGAGCCTTGTCTTCTGTAACAGGATCAGCACCTGTTTCATCTGGAGTTATTTCCTCATCCTGCTGCTCAACCTCTGCTACAGTATCATCTCCTCCAAGGCCGAAGAAACTGCCAGATCTGCGAACTACTGTATTATAGGTAATTCCTACACCGCCTACGATAAGTGCCAGGATGCAAACCGCTGCTACAACCTTAGCAAAGGTGTGCTTTTTCTTTTTAGGTCTCTCTGGTGGCACTGACGGGCCAGCCTGTGAATTATACTGATATGTCCCATAAGTTGGCTGATTACTCTGATTGTAGCTGTAACTATTCTGTCCGTAAGAGTAACCCTGATTGTTGTAAGAATATGGGTTAGTGCTGTTGCTGGAGTTATAGCTGCTTCCTCCGCCGTAGTTGTAACTCCTGCCAGAGTAATTATATGGATTAGATGTAGGATTTGCATTTGATCCATTATCTACTGATGGTCTGTTGTTATTATCCTCATACATGATAACGTACCTTCCTTTCCGTTTATGGCTTTAGTATAGGAGCGATCTGTGTCGAAATTGTGATTATTTTCTTATATAAAAATTAATAATCCTCTTCTATAACCTGTATTTCCATATAGTCAAAAGACACATCTTCCACGAAAGAATCCCTGGTAAAACGGCACTTTGCGTGGATCTGAAAATCTTTGACAACACTGTCAAGCCAGATAGGTTTTGATAGGTCCATTTCATAGCAGGCCTTCTCTATAGCATTCATTACCTTATGGGTTCTTGTGTCTGTGGTCTCATCACAGACCACCATGTCCTTTAAAAGGTGATTGTCGCTTATAAGTTTAACCCAGAGCCTGAACATAATTGTTTCTTCCTCTCTATATAATTATGAATGATTTACATTGTTATGATATACGGATTGCTCCGCTTCGTTCTCGCAAAAAGAGGTTTACCATTTCTAATGGTAAACCTCATAAATAATGTATCACATATCAGCCTTCATAACCATTTGGATTATTACTTTGCCATCTCCAGGAATCAGCACACATTTCCTTTATGCCATTTTCTGCAACCCAGCCAAGCTCCTCTTTTGCCTTGTCAGCTTTGGAATAGCAGGTTGCGATGTCTCCAGGACGTCTGTCCTTGATTTCGTATGGAATCTTAACTCCTGTGGCTTCTTCAAAGTTCTTAACAATATCAAGAACGCTGTAGCCCACACCTGTTCCCAGGTTGTAAATGTTAAGTCCGCTTCCGGGAGCAAGCTTCTTAAGTGCCTTGACATGTCCCTTAGCAAGGTCAACTACGTGGATATAATCTCTTACACCTGTTCCGTCGTGGGTGTCGTAATCATTGCCAAATACATTGAGCTTAGGGAGCTTACCTACAGCAACCTGTGTTATGTAAGGCATCAGGTTGTTAGGAATTCCGTTTGGATTCTCTCCAATTGTTCCGCTCTTGTGAGCTCCGATAGGATTAAAGTATCTAAGGAGCACCACATTCCACTCTGGATCAGCCTTCTGTATATCAGAAAGGATCTGCTCAAGCATTGACTTGGTCCAGCCGTATGGGTTTGTGCACTGTCCCTTTGGACACTCCTCAGTAATAGGGATCATGGCAGGATCGCCATAAACCGTTGCTGATGATGAAAAGATAATGTTCTTGCAGTTATGCTTTCTCATCACATCAACCAGGGTCAGTGTTCCTGTAATGTTGTTGTCATAGTATTCCCAAGGCTTCTGAACTGACTCGCCAACTGCCTTAAGGCCTGCAAAGTGGATGACACTGTCTATTTTTTCATTAGAAAAGATCTTCTCAAGAGCATCTCTGTCTCTTATGTCAGCCTCATAAAAAGGAACCTTCTTGCCTGTAAGAGCCTCAACTCTCTCAAGACACTTTTTGCTTGAGTTGGCAAGATTGTCCATTACTACCACATCTTCTCCAGCATTCTGGAGCTCAACTACTGTGTGTGAACCAATATATCCAGCACCGCCTGTTACTAGAATAGCCATGATTACCTCTTTTCTATGTCGTACATGATAAGTGTTTTTGTCTACCTACAGCAGTATTGTATAGAGAATCTGCATCTATTACAACTTCCTTTTGTTGCGACTACCTGTCGAAATGTTAACTTATAGTTCAATTCCGTTCTTTTTGCACAGTTCTCTTGCAGTCTCTACTGAATCGACACCCTCTTTGTTTTTGATAGGCGCAAACTCATGCTCTCTTATTACCTCATATGGAAGGCAACTTGGAAGCTCATGGATCATATCGAGAACCAGCTGTTCAAACTTGCATCCATTGGGGCTCTCAGGCTTTATAAGCTGTGCGTTTTCATCTATATAAGGAATCTTCTTTTCAACTACATGCAGTGGCAGAGATTTCTTTGAGATCTCATAAAGGTCTTTTTCATTGAAAAGATAGTTGAGAATTACGCCGTAGTTGTAGGCTGGATCACCGTTCTCATCCTTGGCATCCATCATCTCCTGAGACAGCTCATAGTACTCAACAATAGATGGCTTGCCATCTTCAAGACACATAACGCCAACCTTCTCATCAGGAGCGCACTTTCTTACTACCTTGGCGCCGCAGCTTACACCAGCTTCAAGAGTTGCACCAACAAAGCATGGATCAGCAATTCTCTGAAGGACATTGTCTACGGAAAAGATATCTATCCACTCAATACCCTCTTTTAACATGAGGTCGCGAAGTCCAGCCCTTAGCATTGACGCATACCATCCAGCGTTGCCATTGGGAGAAGTTGAGATCCTGGACTTACTCTCCATATAAACCTTGCCCTGATAATCTGAAGCAGGTGCCATGTCCTGTTTAAAGAAAGTGATCTTGTCCTCAGGGTATCCAAAGTAGTTGTGCTCCTTGAGGAAAGAAACTGTTGCGTCATTGTTCTTTTCACTGGTCATGATAAAGAGACGGATATATGTACCATCTGCCTGATCGACAGTATCCTTAAGGTTTTCGATTATTCTCTGGAAGATATACACATCCTTGGTAAGACCAATATTGTACATTCCCTTTGGATTATCCGAGCCAAGTCTTGTGCCCATTCCACCAGCAAGGAGGCAGGCAGCGATCTTGCCTTCCTTAAGAGCTTTTTTACCAATTGCAAAAAGCTCATCCCTTCTCTTTTCAATCTCAGATACCTGCATTGCAGCAAGGGGTGCAAACTCACCTCTTCCCGCGCTCTTTCCAAGATTCTTGCAATTATCAACTACAGAAAAATCCGTATCCTCTATCTGTGCAATGAGCTCTGCCTTCTCAGCATCTGAAAGCTCATCATAATATTTAAGTACATGAAGCTGATCAAACTTACTAAGTTTTTCTTTTGCCTCTTCAAATGTCATCCTGACACCTCCTCATCTGACAATTTTCCATTCACTATTCTATCATAAAAGACCACAAAGCGCCTTAACGCCTTGTGGTCTTGATCGCTTAAACTGGTTTGTATCAACCTGCTGCAGGAGCAGCTGCAGCAGCCTCTGGAGTTGCCTCAGGTGCTGGTTCAGGAAGTGGTGTTCCAGGAACCCATCCTGCAGGATCAACAAGGAGTCCGTTCTTATCAAAGGTGCAGTTGACGCCGTCAAGAGGAACTGTTACCTTAACAAGCATTCTGCCTGTGTTGCCATCAAAGAATCTCCATCCATCTGGCTGTTCAACCCATCCAAGAACACGATGTCCGTCTGCTGGATCAAGGTAGTAAACGCCATCCTT
>JAEEGF011274152.1_pt1 | contig 10412 bp, 9 predicted proteins | sample 9134171 | NCBI WGS metagenome assembly JAEEGF01 (sample SAMN16246542, study PRJNA631951) | gut metagenome | biome: gut microbiome; feature: rumen; material: AP-attached | host: Bos | place: Iran: Karaj | collected 2018-10 | reverse complement strand
TTGTGTGGAAAGACTCGATGAAGGACTATCTGAATGGTGTGTTCAAAGAAAAGGCCAAACCTGAAATGGGTGTGAAAAAGAAAGCGAAAAAGAAGAGAAGAGCCCGCCGTTCCAGATAAACGACGGGAAAAGTTTCTGACAGAATCACCGCTTGAGTCAAGGATATACCCAAAAATTCACAAAAAATCACTAAAAACTTGTTGTTTTCGGTGATTTTTTGTATTTTTGCATGTTATATAAAATTTGAGAGTATGCAGACGAAATGTCATTTTTCCATTCTGATACACGAGCAGGCGAAGAAATATGGCTCAAGGCCCGTTTTGACCTATCGTGAGTTTGGCAGCCTGAAATGGAAAACCGTCACATGGAACTATTTCTCGCAGCGCGTAAAGCAAGTGTCAAATGCCTTGCTCAATGTCGGTGTGACCGTGCAGGAGAACATCGGCGTGTTCTCGCAGAACACGGTGCAGTCGCTGTTTTGTGATTTCGGGGCTTTCGGCATCCGGGCCGTCACCATTCCTTTCTATGCCACGAGCAGCGAGGAACAAATCCGTTTCATGATTGCCGACGCACAGATCCGCATTCTCTTTGTGGGCGAGCAGGAACAGTATGACAAGGCGTTCCGCGTCTTTGCGCAATGCCCCACGTTGGAGCGTATCATCGTGTTCGACAACAGTGTGCGCATCAGTCCCCACGATGCTAATACCATCTATTTCGACGATTTCCTCGATTTGGGAAAAGATTATCCGCGTCAGAGCGAAGTGGAGAAATTGTGGGGCGAGGCCAACGAGGATGATGTGGCCAATATCCTTTACACCAGCGGCACCACGGGCGACAGCAAGGGTGTCATACTTACCTATAGACAATACCATGCTGCCATGGAGGCCAACGACAAGTGCGTGCCTGTGGGTGAGAATGACCGCGTGATGAATTTCCTGCCCTTCACCCATGTGTTCGAGCGAGGATGGACCTACCTCTGTCTGACTGAGGGAGCAAGGCTTATCGTCAATACATATCCCAAAGAGATACAGGAGTCGATGCGCGAGACGCACCCCACTTGTATGTGTGCTGTGCCCCGATTCTGGGAGAAAGTCTATGCCGGTGTGAAAGCCAAATTGGACAGCGCGTCGGGCGCGAAAAGAGCATTGTTTAAGAGCGCGCTCAAAACCGGACGTAAACACAACATCGAATATTTGAGCAATGGCAAACGGCCCTCTGTTGCCCTCAGCCTGCGCTACCAGTTCTATAATAAGACGGTGTTCAGCCTTATCCGTAAGGAGATGGGACTCGAGGATGCCCATTTCTTCCCCACGGCGGGAGCACGCGTGTCTGAGGAGGTTGAGGAATTTATCCATTCCATCGGCATCAATATGATTGTGGGCTATGGCCTGACGGAAAGTCTGGCGACAGTCTCCTGCAACCACTTAGGAGAGCCCTTTACCGTAGGTGGCGTCGGCATCCCCATCGAGGGTATCGATATCAAGATCAGCGACGAGGGTGAGGTACTGCTGAAAGGTCCGACCATCACCATCGGCTATTACAACCGCGATGACCTGACCAAAGCCGCCTTTACCGACGACGGTTATTTCAAGACTGGCGACTCGGGTTATCTGAAGGATGGCGAGCTCTTCCTGAAGGAGCGTATCAAGGATCTCTACAAGACCTCTAACGGCAAATATATCGCGCCTCAGATGATTGAGTCGAAGCTGTTGGTGGATAAGTACATCGACCAGATAGCCATTATTGCCGACCAGCGCAAGTTCGTGTCAGCATTGATCATCCCCGTCTATCCGTTGCTGGAAGAATATGCACGAGAGCATCATATCCCATTCGAGAACCGTGAGCAGCTGTGTGCCGACAAGCAGATCTACGACATGATGAAAGAGCGTATAGACACCTTGCAACAGCAGTTGGCCCATTATGAGCAGATCAAGCGCTTCACACTCCTGCCCCACCATTTCTCGATGGAGAAGGGGGAACTCACCAATACGCTGAAGATCAAGCGTCGTGTGCTGAACGAGAACTACAAGAATGAGATCGACGCCATGTACGCGGAATAATCAGCAAGCATTTGGCGGTTTCAATTAATTGTTGTACCTTTGCACCCATGATTACGCAAGACCAACTGAAAGATGTATTAGAGAGGGCCGATGCCTTATATCGGTACCTTGAGATCGATAAGAAGAAGATGGAGTACGAAGAGGAAGATCTTCGTACGCAGGCTCCTGATTTCTGGGAAGACCGTCAGCGGGCTGAAGAGCAGATGAAGAAGGTGAAGGGCATCAAGAAATGGCTCGACGGCTATAAGGAGGTGCGCACACTGGCAGATGAACTGCAGTTAGCCTTCGATTTCTATAAGGACGAGATGGTAACTGAGGAAGAGGTGGAGGACACATACGCCAAGGCCATTCAGGCGATTGAAGGTCTGGAACTGATGAACATGCTCCGTCAGAAGGAAGACCCGATGGATGCCGTGCTGAAGATCAACAGTGGCGCCGGTGGCACAGAGGCTCAGGACTGGGCATCGATGCTCATGCGAATGTATATGCGCTGGGCCGAGGCCCATGGTTATAAGGTGACCATCTCGAACATGCTCGACGGCGATGAAGCCGGTATCAAGAGTGTGACGATGCAGATAGAAGGTGGCGATTATGCCTATGGCTATCTGAAGAGTGAGAATGGCGTACACCGTCTGGTTCGCGTGTCACCTTTCAATGCCCAGGGTAAGCGCATGACGAGTTTCGCCTCCGTGTTCGTCTCTCCTTTAGTTGACGACACCATCGAGGTATATGTCGACCCCGCCAAACTATCGTGGGATACCTTCCGTAGCTCCGGTGCCGGAGGACAGAACGTGAACAAGGTGGAATCAGGTGTGCGTCTGCGCTACTGGTATACCGACCCTGATACGGGCGAGGAAGAGGAAATCCTGATTGAGAATACCGAGACCCGTGACCAGCCTAAGAACAAGGAGCGTGCGATGACCTTGCTGAAGTCACAGCTTTACGACCGTGCGATGAAGAAGCGCTTAGAGGCCCAAGCCAAGATCGAGGCTGGCAAGAAGAAAATTGAGTGGGGCTCGCAGATACGCAGCTATGTCTTCGACGACAAGCGTGTCAAAGACCACCGCACCAATTTCGAGACCCGCGACGTCGACAGTGTCATGAACGGCAAGATCGACGGCTTCATCAAGGCCTATCTGATGGAATTCCCCGTCAACGACGAAGAATAATAGTAACAATATAAAACTTAAAATTATGGCACAAATTGCAAAAGCATCAAAGTCTGCCGAGAAGAAGGTAGCTTTTCAGAAGAAACAGGAAGACAATGGTAAGAAGGTCGTTAATTGGATCTTTGGCGTGCTGATTCTGCTCGCCATCGCATTCGTGGTCTATTCCGTCTTCATCGTTTCTTAATGAGCGGACTGGAAATCGAACGAAAGTTCCTGGTTAAAGACGAGCGCTACAAAGAGCAAGCCTTTGCCAGTAGTCGCATCCGTCAAGGGTATATCTGCAGCGGTCACGGTCGCACGGTTCGCGTGCGCATCCGTGACGCGCGCGGATACCTTACTATTAAAGGACCCTCCACCAATGGTGGACTGAGCCGTTACGAGTTTGAAAAAGAAATCACGCTCGACGAGGCAGAGCACCTGATGCAGCTCTGTGAACCAGGCATGATCGATAAGACACGTTATCTTGTGAAAAGTGGAAAACACACCTTCGAGGTGGACGAGTTTTACGGCGAGAACGAAGGTCTTGTGATAGCCGAGGTAGAATTAGGCTCAGAAGACGAACCCTATGAAAAACCCGATTTCATCGGCCAGGAAGTCACTGGCGACAGTCGATACTATAACTCTTATTTGCGCTTGAACCCCTTTACACGCTGGGAGCGATAATAGACGATTATACCTACGAGCCCGACGATGGCTGCAAGGGTGACGCCTATGCCGTTGGCAAAGAAGTCGAGCCAGCTACCTTTACGCGTTGGGATGCAATAGGCTTGCATGAGTTCCAACACGCCCCCCATGACAACAGGAGCTAACCATGCCCAGAAGAAGAGCTTCTCATAATTTGGCGACTTGTGTTTCAGAATGTATTCCACCCAAATAACCAGACAAGTGCCACCATACATAATGAAATGTACCCACTTGTCGATAAACGCCACATTATCAAGCGGTGTTTCTGGGAAAAAAGGCAAGAGTGACAGTATGCATACCAAGCAGATACAAGTCACTGAAAAGGGATATTTCTTGATATATTGAAAGAGAAATTGCATATTTACCTTTATTTTTGCTGCAAAGGTACTCATTTTTTTAAATTATTTGGTATCTTTGCAGCGAAAATATGAGAAAAGTGCAAATGGCAAAACTGGAAAGAGCGAGTTTTGGAAGTAAGCTTGGCGTCATTCTGGCGACTGCAGGTTCCGCTGTGGGACTGGGTAATGTATGGCGTTTCCCTTATATGACAGGTCAGAATGGAGGTGCCGTTTTCATCATCATTTACGTTATCTGTGTATTGTTGTTAGGCATCCCTTGTATGATCAGCGAGTTCATCATCGGTCGTCATGCCCAAGCAAATACAGCCCGTGCCTATCGTAAGGTAGGAGGTCGGAATCCATTGTCGTATATCGGCTATATGAGCGTGCTCACAGGATTCCTCATCACGGGTTATTATGCGGTGGTGTCAGGCTGGTGTCTGCAATATATCTGGGCATCGGCCATCGGTCAACTCGACGGGTGCAATCCGGAATTCTTCAAGACCTACTTCAATGAATTCTCGCAGGATCCCGTGAAGCCCATTTACTGGACCTTCATCATGCTGTTGGCCACCTATCTGATTATTGAACATGGCGTGCGCGACGGTATCGAACGAGCCTCGAAAGTCTTCATGCCCATCTTGTTCATTCTTCTACTGATCATCGTGGTGGCCTCGTGCCTGCTCCCCAATGCTTCGCAGGGAATAGAGTTCCTCTTCAAGCCCGACAAGTCGATGATCAATGGCGATGTGTTCCTTGGTGCTCTCGGACAGTCGTTTTATTCCATGAGCATTGCCATGGGCTGCATCTGTACTTACGCCAGTTATTTCTCAAAACAAACCAATCTGACGACATCAGCAGTTCAAATAGGTGTCATCGACTCTGTCGTCGCCATTCTGGCAGGACTGATGATCTTCCCGGCTGCTTTCTCGGTAGGTGTGAATCCAGACAGCGGCCCCTCACTCATCTTTATCACCTTACCAAACGTGTTCCAGCAGGCTTTTGGCAGTATGCCGATAGTAGGTTACATCATTTCCCTGCTGTTCTATCTGCTCTTGTCGTTGGCTGCCCTCACCTCCCTGATATCCCTTCATGAAGTGAGCACCTCCTTCTTCCAAGAGGAGTTACACCTCACCCGTAAGACTGCGGCCATCATCGTCACCGTCTCGTGCTGTATCATGGGTATCGTCTGTTCCCTATCGTTAGGCCCCACAGGTACCACGCTACACTTCTTCGAGAAAACGTTGTTCGACATCTTCGACTTCGTAACTGGACAGATCTTCCTGCCTATCGTGGGCTTCCTGACCTGTATCCTCATTGGCTGGTTCGTCCCCCATAAGTTAGTACGCGACGAGTTCACCAATCGTGGCACATTACGTGTCGACAGATATTTCCACCTATATATCTTCTTGGTGAAATATGTCTGTCCGCTGTGTATCCTCTTCATCTTCCTGCATCAATTAGGACTATTATGAGTGAGAGAGGGAATTTCGGCAGCAGACTGGGCATTATCCTGGCAACGGCAGGTTCTGCCGTGGGCTTGGGAAATGTGTGGCGTTTCCCGTATATGACGGGACAGAACGGTGGTGCAGCCTTTATCATCATCTATTTGGCCTGTATCCTTTTTCTTGGCATTCCCGGCATGGTGAGCGAGTTCATCGTAGGCCGTCATTCACAGACGAATGCCGCCCGCGCCTATGCCAGTTTCTCACGAGGTAAGGCCTGGGGATTCGTGGGTATTCTGGGCATCATCACCTCGACCATCATCTTAGGTTTTTATGCTGTGGTTGCTGGCTGGTGTCTGCACTACTTAGGCGCCTCAGCCATCGGACAACTCAAGGGCGATGCCCATTTCGTACAACACTATTTCCAGACGTTTTCCACTGATCCCGTGAAACCTGCCATCTTGGGAATTGCCTTTATCCTGATCACCCATTTCATCATTGTGAGAGGTGTGCGCAATGGTATCGAACGGGCCTCGAAGCTACTGATGCCGCTGCTCTTCATCCTCTTGCTGATCATTGTGGTTGCCTCCTGCTCATTGCCTGGAGCATCGAAGGGGATAGAATTCCTGCTGAAGCCTGACTTCACGAAAGTCTCCCCCAAGGTGTTTCTCGAAGCCTTAGGACAGGCATTCTTCTCACTGAGCCTCGGCACAGCCTGCCTCTGTACCTACGCCAGTTATTTCACGAAACACACCAAGCTGTTGTATTCTGCCACACAGATTGCACTCATCGACTTCCTGATTGCCCTGATGTCCGGTCTGATGATTTTCCCGGCAGCCTTCTCCGTAGGTGTGCAGCCTGACAGCGGTCCTTCACTGATTTTCATCACCCTGCCCAATGTGTTCCAGCAGGCCTTCAGTTTTATGCCGACATTAGGCTACGTCATCTCCATCATGTTTTATGCCCTGCTGGTGTTCGCAGCCCTCACCTCTACCATATCTATGCACGAGATTGGTACGGCTTTCTTCCACGAAGAACTGCATATCAAACGTTCGAAGGCTGCCTGGGTACTGACGATTGTATGCAGCATGATAGCCATCTTCTGTTCGCTGTCTGTCGGAAAGGCCGACATTCAGTTGTTAGGCAAACCGCTGATGGAGTTCTGCGACTTTATCACGGCCCAGATCATGCTGCCTGCCGGAGCCTTGCTGACGAGTATTCTCGTGGGATGGTTCGCCTCGAAGAAAATGGTCCGCGAGGAGTTTACCAACTGGGAGACCACTAACAGCAAATCATATTTCAGCCTCTATCTGTTTTGCGTCAGATATATCGTACCCATCTCTATTATGCTGATTCTAGCGCATCAGTTTGGGGTGATATGACAAATTAAGAGTTAAGAGTTAAGAATTAAGAGTTATGATTACCTGATGCTATGAATTTCCTGAAAGAGTTTTTTTATTTGAGGAAGTCGGACCGGAAGGTTATTCTCACGTTACTCTGCGTGATTGCAATTGCCGTGGGTGTCATATTCCTAACGGGTGGAAACGGTGAATCAAATGAACTCACACCTGCAGATACCCTGAGAAAAGAGACAACACGGCGCGACACTTTTCAGCGTCAACCCTCTCGCGAATATCATAAGACGGTCTATGTGCGCACCAAGGTGGTCTATCGCGATACGACCTATCGTCGTGGCAAGGCGCTGAGTGAGGTGGAATACGATTCTATCAAAGCTCATTATCAGGAGAAGATCAAGCCTGGCGAGCACGTGGTGCTGAATACCGCCGATACCACAGCCTTGAAGACGGTGCCAGGCATCGGCCCCTATTACGCCAGAAAGGTGGTGGAATACGGTCAACGCTTGGGAGGTTATGTCAGTGTGGACCAGCTTGATGAAATCGAGGGGTTCCCACTCGATGCCAAGGATTATCTGACAATCGAGGGAGCCTCGCCTCATAAACTCAATGTCAACACCCTGACGCTCAATGAACTCAGGAAACATCCTTACGTCAGTTTTTATCAGGCTAAAGCCATTACCGACTACCGTCGTCTGCATGGCCCCCTCCGCTCCTTAAACGACCTGCGGCTCTCAAAAGACTTCCCTCCGGAGGCCATCAAACGGTTGGAGCCGTACGTCGATTTTTAAATTATATGTTAATAAATCATAGCGAATGATGAAGATACGGAGATTTTTCGTATATTTGCAAAATGAACTAGAAACTAAAGAGATATGTGTGGATCATTGTTACTGTTTGGACTTGGCATGCAAGAAATACTTGTTATCGCACTGATTGTCTTACTGCTCTTCGGCGGCAAGAAGATTCCCGAACTGATGAAGGGCCTCGGCAAAGGCGTCAAGAGCTTCAAAGAGGGAATGAATGAGGTGACGGATATGACCAAGGAGCCAGGAGTCAGGAGTCAGGAGTCAGGAGACAGGAGTCAGGAGTCAGGAGACAGGAGTCAGGAGAAGAAGGATGAGTGAACCCGCGTCGATGACCTTCTGGGATCATCTCGACGAGCTTCGTTCGGTGATCATCAGAGCACTGGTCGTGACGGTGGTGGCTGCTGCCGTAGCCTTCTGCCTGAAGGATCAGTTGTTTGAGGTCGTGTTGGCACCGCGAACGAGCGATTTCATTACTTTCCGACTGTTTGGGGTAGAGCCTTTCAGCATCCACCTGATGAACACAGGACTGACGGAGCAGTTTATGATCCATCTGAAGACAGCGATGTTTGCAGGGGTGCTCGTAGCCTCACCTTATATCATCTTTCTGCTGTTCCACTTTATCTCGCCAGCGCTCTATGACAACGAACGGAAATATGCCACCCTGCTCTGCGCCAGCGGCTATCTGATGTTCATGTTAGGCACGCTGCTCAACTACTTCCTGATCTTCCCGTTGACGGTGAAGTTTTTAGGAACCTATCAGGTAAGCGAGGATGTGGCGAACATGCTGACCCTGCAGTCGTACATGGACACCCTGCTGATGATGTGTCTTGTGATGGGCATCATCTTCGAGCTGCCAGTAGTCAGCTGGCTCTTAGGCAGGATGGGGCTTCTCAAAGCCTCTATGATGCGGATGTGGCGCAAGCACGCCATCGTGGCCATACTGGTGATTGCCGCCATCATCACCCCCACGACGGATGCATTTACGCTCTTTATTGTGGCTCTGCCGATATGGCTGCTCTACGAAGTGAGCATCTTCTTAGTGAAGAATCAATAGTGAGAATATAGACTAAACAATACTTATACAATTTATGTTACGGAAAATCAGAACCATTCTTGCAGGGGTGTTCTTTGTACTGATCACCTTGCTGTTCCTCGACTTCACGGGAACGTTGCACCACTGGCTCTCGTGGCTGGCAAAGATCCAGTTCCTGCCTGCTGTGATGGCGCTCAACGTGGTGGTCGTGGTGGCATTGTTGTTGCTGACCCTCGTCTTCGGACGCATCTATTGTTCCATTATCTGTCCCTTGGGCGTCTTCCAGGATCTCCTCGCCCGCTTCCGTCGGAAAAAGAACAAGTACAGCTATTCGAAGGAGGTACGTTGGCTGCGCTATCCCATGCTGGTGGTGTTCATCATCGCAGCTGTTGCCGGCATCGGCTCACTGTTCCAGTTGTTGGCTCCCTACAGCGCCTACGGACGTATCGCCACAATGATCTTCCAGCCCATCTGGAAATTCTTCAATAACATCTTGGCTGTGATTGCAGAACGGGCCGACAGCTATGCGTTCTACTCCGTTGATACCTGGATGCGCTCGCTGCCCGTACTCATCATCGCAGCTGTCACCCTTGTGGTGCTCTTCATACTGGCTTGGCGAGGTGGACGAACCTACTGCAACACCATCTGTCCGGTGGGGACCATCCTCTCGTTCTTCGCCCGTTTCTCATGGCTGAAGATTCATTTCAACGAGGATAAGTGCAAGAATTGCTCCATGTGTTCGAAGAACTGCAAGGCTGCCTGTATCGATTATAAGACGCATACCGTCGATTACAGCCGCTGCGTGGTCTGCGGCAATTGCATCGACAGCTGCAAATTCGGAGCTCTGAAATATAGCAACGGACTAACACGGACTAACACGGACAGGGTAGAAAGTCCGAGTAAGTCCGTAAAGTCCGATGCCATTGATACCTCCAAGCGCTCGTTCCTCTTGGCCTCGGCAATGGTAGCTGGCGCTGCGATGGCCCAAAAGAAGGAAAAGCTGATGGATGGCGGCTTGGCAGAGCTTGAGGATAAGGTAGCTCCTTCCCGTCAGACGCCCCTCACTCCTCCAGGCTCTCTCTCTTTCGACCACTTCGCCCAGCACTGCACAGGTTGCCAGCTCTGTGTTTCAGAGTGCCCCAACGAGGTGCTCCGTCCCAGCAGCGACTTGATGCACTTGATGCTACCCGTTATGTCGTACGAGCATGGTCACTGCCGTCCAGAGTGTACCCGTTGTTCTGAGGTTTGTCCGGCAGGTGCAATTCTGAAGGTCGATAAAGATGAGAAATCTTCCATACAGATTGGTCATGCCGTCTGGATCAAGAAGAACTGCGTGCCCATCACCGACGAGGTGGAGTGTGGCAACTGTGCCCGTCACTGTCCTACTGGCGCCATCGAAATGGTACCCCTCGATGAGAATGATGAGGAATCACCCATGATTCCCGCCATCAACGAGGCCGCCTGCATAGGCTGCGGTGCTTGTGAGTATGTCTGTCCGTCGCGTCCCTTCTCCGCCATC
>JAEEGF010663084.1_pt1 | contig 10412 bp, 8 predicted proteins | sample 9134171 | NCBI WGS metagenome assembly JAEEGF01 (sample SAMN16246542, study PRJNA631951) | gut metagenome | biome: gut microbiome; feature: rumen; material: AP-attached | host: Bos | place: Iran: Karaj | collected 2018-10 | reverse complement strand
AAAGATATTATATAGAAAGCCACACAAAAAATCAAGCACTTTTTTAAAAAGTTTTTGCAAGCTTTATTTACAGGAGAATTACATTATCTCCATCCAGTCCATATTCTACCAGATCACCCTTTTCAAATGTAGCTGAACCACTGGTCTTATCCGCTACTTCCGCCTCAACAAATCCAATTTGATCTTCTGGAATAACCAAGTTTATCTTCACATTATCCAAGTATTCCACCTGACCCATTGGTATATTTCTCTCTCTAAGAATGTATTCAATCTTGCCATAGCCATTGTAGTCCGTTGTAATTTGTACCTGATAACCCTGGCATTCCTTCATTAGAATACAATTATCCAGCCCCGCAATAGTAGCTCCCTGATAAGCTCGAACCAATCCACCAGTTCCAAGAAGCACGCCACCGAAATATCTGGTAACTACCACTACCACATTGTACACACCCTTGTTAATGAGCACATCAAGCATTGGACGACCTGCAGTCTGAGCAGGTTCTCCATCATCGCTACATCTCATAATTGCATTTTCATTTCCTATAATATAAGCAAAGCAATTATGTCTGGCATCCCAGTACTCCTTCTTCTTGCCTTCAATAAACTCCAAAGCCTCCTCCTGAGACTTCACAGATTTCACCGATGCTATAAAGCGGGATTTCTTTTCAGTTATCTCTCCTACGCCGTCTTTATATACTATATACCTGTCTTCCATGGCACCCTCTCAACCTAGTTTGTTCTTTATTATAAGGGAATTTTCTGATATAATAAAGTGAATTTGTGTAAACAAAGGAGAACTATATGAATTACGGCAAAAAGAAGGTTAAACAGGAAAGCGACAAGCTTGCCTCCAAACGAACGAAGCAAGCCAACAGACATGCCATTACCATGCTCAAGGCTGCACTGGTAGTTGTACTTTGTGTAATAGCTATAGGCATTTTGGCCGTTGGATTATATGCTTCAAATCTAATAAAAAGATGTCCTGACATCTCTGAAGTTAACATAACTCCATCTGGATATCTAACTACCATATTGGATAAAGACGGAAACGAAATAGAGACTCTTGCAGCTTCTGGTTCAAACCGTTCATATGTTACTTTGGATCAGATTCCAGAAGATGCTCAACATGCTTTTGTTGCAATTGAGGATGAACGTTTCTACGATCACAACGGAATCGATGTACGAGGCATTATAAGAGCTGTATTTACTGGTATTGCCAGCGGAGGAGAATCCCTCCAGGGTGCTTCCACCATCACACAGCAGCTTCTCAAGAACAACTATTTCACAACCTGGACTTCTGAGAACAGCTTGGAAGACAGAATCAACAGAAAGATTCAGGAACAGTATCTGGCTGTACAATTGGAAAAGGTAACTTCCAAGGATGTAATCTTAGAGAACTACTTAAACTCAATTAACCTCGGTCAAAACACCCTGGGAATTGAGGCGGCCAGCGAGAGATACTTCAACAAATCTGCTTCAGAGCTTACTCTGTCAGAGGCAGCAACCATTGCAGGTATCACTCAGAATCCTACCAAATACAATCCAATTACCAACCCGGACAAAAATGCTGACAGACGCAAACGTGTCTTGAAGAAAATGTTGGATTTGGATTTCATCACCGAAAGCCAATACGAAGAAGCTCTATCTGATGATGTATATTCTCGTATTCAGGTGGTAAATGATGATGCAGTTGCCAACTCATCCACATCTTATTTCGTGGATGCCCTTACTGATGAAGTATATGACGATTTGTTGGAAGCCGGATATTCCGAAGGCGAAGCCAACAAGATGTTGTACAGTGGCGGCTTGACCATCAAGTCAACTCAGGATTCTGCTATTCAGAAGATCGCTGAGGAAGAGTTAAATAATAGCGACAACTATGACAATCATACTCTCACATCATTCTCATATCGTCTGACAGTGAAGAAGTCAGATGGTTCTACAGAGAACTACAGTGAGACTACAATGATGAATTATTACCTGGCAAGTAATCCTAACTACGATATCAACTTCAAAAGCGAAGATGAATGTCGTGAAGCTATTGAAGCTTACAAAAAGGAAATCATGCAGGAAGGCGACTCTATCGCTGAGGGTGGAGAGACATTACATTTCACCATACAGCCACAGGCTGCAGCTACAATCATGGATCAGTCAACAGGTCATGTAGTTGCTCTTGTAGGTGGACGCGGCGACAAGACTGGCAGTCGTACACTAAACAGAGCAGTAGATATTACCCGTCAGCCTGGTTCTTGTTTCAAGGTTATTGCTTGTTATACAGCGGCACTGGATGCAGGTGGAATGACACTGGCAACCGTACAGGATGATGCTCCTATGACATATGCCAATGGAACACCTCTTAACAACTATGATAATGTATATAGAGGTTTCCTGAATATCCGTGAAGCAATCAGAATGTCACGAAATGTTGTAACCGTTAAAAACCTGACAGCCATCGGTACTGGATTAGGTTTTGAATATGCACAGGCTCTAGGAATAAGCACTTTGGAAAGCGGCGACAACAATCAGTCCCTCTGCCTGGGTGGTATCACAAACGGTGTTACAAATATGGAGCTTACAGCAGCATATGCTACTATCGCCAACAAGGGTGATTACAATAAGCCTGTATTATATACAGAAGTATTAGACCATCAGGGAAATGTAATCCTGTCAACAACAGAGAATACTTCTAAGGAAGTATTAAAGGAATCAACAGCATGGTTGCTTACCAATGCTATGGAAGATGTAATCGCATCTGGTACAGGTTCCGGAGCTGGAATACCTGGAATGTCAGTTGCAGGTAAGACAGGAACTACAACCAAGAACCGTGATACTGTATTTGTTGCATACACTCCTTACTACACTTGCGGTGTATGGGGTGGATATGATGATAACTCAGAACAAACCTACACAGCATACGCAAAGAACCTGTGGAGAGCTATAATGCTTAGAGTCCATGAGAACTTAGAGCCTGCAAGCTTCCCAGGATGTTCAGATATTGTGAAAGTTGCTGTATGTAGAGAATCAGGTAAATTACCAGTAGAAGGCGTATGTGATTGCGATCCAAGAGGTTCTACAATCTACGAAGAATACTTTGCTAAGGGCACAGAGCCTACTGAGCCATGTGATCATCATGTGAGAGTAAACATATGTAATGAGACCGGTCTTATATCAACAGACTATTGTCCAGCTGTCACCTCATCAGTATTTCTGGTAGGGGGCTCAACAGAAACAGAAGAAGGACCATTTATGTTGACAGAGGATTTCTTAAATCAAAGATGTACTACTCATACAACCATGCCTACCGCTCCAACTACTCAGTCATCCGGTTCTATATCAATAATTGATAAAGTGCCAACTAATACAACTCCAGAAAGTACAGGAGACGGTGCTACAACTACAGATCCTGCAACTCAGCCACCTGCTGAGTAATGGAGATAATATCATTTCTGTGAGATACAAAAAACCATCCAGATAAATCATCTGGATGGTTTTCTTTTACTCTTAAGTTCTTCAAAACTCAAATCAGCTATATTGAAATTATATCAATGTATAATTACACTTCAAAAATCAAATCGCCATATGAAGGCATTGGCCAGTATTCTTTGTCTACAATCATCTCAAGCTTATCAATAGGAGCTCTAACTGCATCCATAGCTACAGTTACATTCTCATAGCAGTAGAATGCCTTTTCCTTGCTATCCTCAATTGTAGTAGCATGAGCTGTAACCTCCTGCAACTTAAGCAATGCCTGCTTAGCTTCCTTCAGAAGATTTGAAACCTCAATAAGCATATCCTGCTGTGTGCTTACATCTGCCACATCACAAGCACTTCTAATTGTATTGATAGAATTACCAAGCTCTGTAGCATATGCAATGATTGAAGGAATCATCTGCTTTACAGTCAAATCAATCATTGTACGAGCCTCAATATTGATTTCCTTGGCATACTGCACATACTCAATCTCTGCTCTAGACTGAAGCTCATCTCTGGTAAATACTCCAAACTCCTCAAAGAGCTTGATAGACTTATCAGTTGTAAGAGCACTGATAGACTCAACCATAGATTTAATATTTGGCAAGCCTCTTCTCTCAGCTTCCTCTACCCATTCCTGAGAATATCCATTTCCATTGAAGATGATACGCTCATGATCCTTCAATGTCTTGGCTACATATTCATTTACAGCAGCTTCAAAATCCTCAGCTCCTTCCAATGTGTCACAAGCCTTCTTAAACGCTTCTGCCACAATTGTATTAAGAACTACATTTGGCTCACCAACTGAATCCTGTGAACCAACCATTCTGAACTCGAACTTATTTCCTGTAAAGGCAAATGGTGATGTTCTATTTCTATCTGTAGCATCCTTGGTGAAATCTGGCAATGTAGCAACGCCGGTCTTCATCTTGGTACTCTTGATTGAGCTTGTAGCCTCACCATCCTTGATAAGCTGATCAACCACATCCTGAAGCTGAGCTCCAAGGAATACAGAAATAATTGCTGGTGGTGCTTCGTCAGCTCCAAGTCTGTGATCATTTCCAATATCTGCTGCAGATTCTCTAAGCAAATCAGCATGCTCATCTACAGCTTCAAGTATACATGCAATAACAAGCTGGAACTGTAGGTTCTCATGCAATGTCTTGCCTGGATCCAACAAATTATGTCCTGTATCAGTAACCAATGACCAGTTGTCATGCTTACCAGAACCATTTACCCCGTTGAAAGGCTTCTCATGAAGGAGGCACTGTAAATTATGTCTTACTGCAACCTTCTTCAAAGTCTCCATAATCAACTGGTTGTGATCTACAGCCACATTACACTCAGCGTAAATAGGAGCCAGTTCGTGCTGTGCTGGTGCAACCTCATTGTGCTGTGTCTTGGCAGATACACCAAGCTTCCACAATTCAATATTTACATCGCGCATATATGCCTCAATACGCTCAGGGATAGCACCGAAGTAATGGTCATCCATCTCCTGACCCTTTGGAGGCATAGCTCCAAATAATGTACGTCCTGTATAAATCAAGTCCTTACGCTCTAGATATTTATCTCTATCAACCAAGAAATATTCCTGCTCTACACCTACAGAAGGTAATACTCTGGTAGTTGTCTCATCACCAAACAATCTCACCAATCTGACAGACTGTTCTGAGATAGCTTCCATGGAGCGAAGTAATGGAGTCTTCTGATCCAATGCCTCTCCCCTGTATGAGCAAAACGCTGTTGGTATGCAAAGTGTAGCTCCAGCTGCATCCTGTCTGACAAATGCTGGAGATGTACAATCCCATGCTGTATATCCTCTAGCCTCAAATGTAGCTCTAAGTCCTCCTGATGGGAAAGAAGATGCATCAGGCTCACCCTTGATTAATTCCTTTCCTGAGAAGCTCATAAGCACTTTGCCATTGCTCATTGGAGCAGTTATAAACGAATCGTGTTTCTCAGCAGTAACTCCTGTAAGTGGTTGAAACCAGTGACTATAATGTGTAGCACCTTTTTCAATAGCCCACTCCTTCATCTCATGGGCGATAACATCAGCAGTCTCTAAATCCAATTCCTTACCATCACGAATTGTCTCCTTTAACTTCTGATATGTCTTCTTTGGAAGACGCTCCCTCATTACTGAATCGTTAAACACATTCTCGCCAAAAATATCAGCAACGTTGAAATATTTCTGTTCCATTTGTTTTTCCTTTCAAATTTAATTTAATATAATAGAAAATCTGAAACTATTTCCTATTATTTAAATAGCTGAATGGGGCATAGCCCCACTCAGCTTTATATACAAGTAATATAAATTAAGCCTGTCCAACAGAACCGAATAATTCCATCTTCTCTTTAACAGTAGCCTTGATAGCCTCTGTACCAGGAGCAAGAAGTTTTCTAGGGTCGAATCCCTTGCCTTCTAAGTCCTTACCAGCTTCGATATACTTTCTTGTTGCATCAGCAAATGATAACTGACACTCAGTATTAACATTAATCTTTGATACTCCAAGAGAGATTGCCTTCTTGATCATGTCTGCAGGGATTCCTGTACCACCATGAAGAACTAATGGCATCTCACCTGTAAGCTGCTGAATTGCATCAAGAGTCTCAAATGAAAGACCTTCCCAATTCTCTGGGTACTTACCATGAATGTTACCAATACCAGCTGCAAGCATATCTACGCCAAGATCAGCGATAGCCTTGCACTCGTTAGGATCAGCGCACTCACCCTTACCGATAACACCATCTTCTTCTCCACCAATAGAACCAACTTCAGCTTCGATAGACATTCCGTTCTTGTGAGCAAGAGCTACAAGTTCCTTAGTCTTCTCGATGTTCTCCTCGATTGGATAGTGTGAACCATCAAACATGATAGAAGAGAATCCAGCCTCAACACACTTGAGACATCCTTCGTAGCTACCATGATCCAAATGAAGAGCTACAGGAACTGTAATATTTAACTCCTCGATCATAGCCTTTACCATACCAGCTACTGTCTTGTAACCTGTCATATACTTTCCAGCGCCCTCAGATACACCAAGGATAACAGGTGAGTTTAACTCCTGTGCTGTTGAAAGAATAGCCTTTGTCCACTCTAAATTATTGATATTGAACTGACCTACTGCATAATGTCCAGCCTTAGCCTTGTCCAACATTTCTTTTGCAGAAACTAACATATTTATATCCTCCATTTCTTCAATAAAACACTCTGAAAACATTATATTCTAAATACTGCATCCATTCAACTAAAAAATTCCATACAAAATAGGCTATTTTTACCTGTTTTGTATGGAAACTTTACCATTAAAATACTACTCTTCATTCTCCACAATTATATCCAGGGCCTGCTGACAATCATTAAGTCTCACCACTTGATGATCCCCACCGAACTCTCCATCCAAAGTCCAAGGCACAACCTCATTGCTTGTAAGCTTAATATGATCTGTCTGGAAAGAATATACCATTGTAGAGTCTTTGGACATTCCTGTAAGAAATGCCAATATATCATTTAATTCAATTGGATTCTTTGGCATACGAATCAGTGTAACTTCAAACTTACCATCATTTAAACTGATGTTGCCCGGGATGATTCCTTTGAATCCACCCACAGACATAGAGTTTGTAATCATACCATATATGAACTCGTCATATAATACATTGCCATCATATTCCACCTGCATACGATAAGAAGGAATATCCCAAAGCTGCTTAGCGCCTTCCAAAATATATGCAGTATGACCCAACATATTTTTCAATCCCTGATCTGTAGCATATGACACTTCTGTAAATATACCAAATGCCGCCACATATACGAAATAATCGTCATTAAATTTTCCGATGTCACAAGGGAATCTATAACCATTTGCCGCAATATCTGCTGCATGAATCATATCCTTGTCAATTCCAAGGGAGTTACCGAAATCGTTGGTACTTCCAGCAGGAATATAACCTACAGGCACCTTGATGCCGGATTTCATAACACCTGTCACCACTTCATCCAAAGTTCCGTCACCACCGCTACATACAATGCGATCGTAGTTAGCAGCTTCCTCGTAAGCCTTGTTCACTGCATCCCCCTGGCTTTGAGTTGTATAAACCGTTGTATCATATCCAGCTTTGACAAATATATCTATGATTTCAACCAGATTATTTTTGATCTTACCTTTTCCCGAGTGAGAATTAAAAATAAATAAAAGTTTCTTGCTCATTTTCCAGCCTTCATAAGTTTATCTATTATGCAGTAAGGAACTCCTCGATAGCAACAATTGCTGTAGCCTCATCATCACCTTCTGCATCAATTGTTACAACAGAACCTGTAGAGAACACCATACTCATCATTCCCATAATGCTCTTGGCATTTACTCTGGCAGAATCCATCTCAAGATAAATCTGGCTGCTGTACTGATTTGCCACGCTCACCAACTGTGCAATAGGTGTTGCCTCCATAGTATCTTTCATTGTAATTGTAACTTCTTTCTTCATTTTGCCCTCCTGTCAAAAAAGCATCTTGTTTGACTGTTTCTTCTATTGAAAAGCTATCTAAGCTTATCTGCTATTTCACTAATTTTCCTCAAACGATGATTCACACCTGATTTACCAATAGGTGGTTCCATCATCTCGCCCAAGTCCTTCAATGAAGCATCTGGATTTTCCAATCTAATAATTGCAATATCCCTTAAATTCTCCGGAAGTGCAGACAGACCTTTCACTTCATCAATGAGTTTTATATCCTGAATCTGCTTCACTGCAGCATTTACCGTTTTGGTAATATTGGCAGCTTCACAATTCACTCGTCTGTTTACAGTATTTCTCATTTCCTTGAGAATTCTAATATTTTCCAAGTCCATCAATGCTTTGGTGGCTCCCATAAATCCCAGGGCAGATACAATCTGTTCCCCTTCCTTTAGGTAAACCACATAGTGCTTCTGCCTATTTACAATCTTGGCATCCAAATCCAGAGATGTCATTATATACTGAATCTGCTGCGCCTGCTTATCAGACTTACAGACCACCTCAAAATGATATCCTTTGTTAGGGTCGCTAATGGAGCCTCCCATAAGAAATGCTCCTCGTAAATAAGCTCGCTTGCAACAAGTCTGTTGTATTATTATTCCATTTACCTGCTCCAATGTGTCTGGGGTGTCAGGGAAAAATTCAAGGCCATCGCCCCCTATGATATTAGCTTTATTGGATAAAGTAAAGTATTTTTTTTGCATTTTAGGGTGATCGCATTGGAATTCTATCACAGAACCCGCATCATTTTGTATCACCTTACCGCCAAAACTTATAAGGCCACACAGCTCTGCAATCTGGCAATGTCTGCCACCGTCAATGTGATCAACCAACTCGTTTTTTACTTCCTGTGAAAAGGACATATTACTTGCCTCGCAAAGCATCCTTATCTATATCTCTGTGTTCTATTTTGATGCCAATAGAATCATCCTCAGAGAGTCTCTCGTATATTGCATTGGCCAGAGTAACAGAACGGTGTTTGCCGCCTGTACATCCAATTGCAATTACTAACTGATTCTTGCCCTCTTTTATATAATTAGGAATCAAGAATTTAATCATATCTTCCAGCTTGTTCAAGAACTCATGGGCCTCATCATTTTTCATGACAAACTGCTGTATCTCTACATCGTTTCCAGTCTTTGGGCGAAGCTCATGAACATAGTATGGATTTGGCAGAAATCTCACATCAAATACCAAATCAGCATCTGATGGGATACCATATTTGAAACCAAAAGACATAACTGTGACGAAGAGGTTCTTGAAGTCCTCCTGCTCCACAAATATCTTCTGTAATTCTTCTTTTAATTCTCTAGTAAGCAAGTGAGTGGTATCAATAATATAGTCAGCCTGTTCCTTCAGGAACTTGATCTCAGCTCTCTCCTTCTCAATACCAGCCTGTATACGCTCTGTTCCAGACAATGGATGATTTCTTCTTGTCTCCTTATATCTCTTAACAAGTACCTCATCCTCCGCATCAAGGAAGAGAATAGAATATTTCTTGCCGTCATCTCTAAGTTCCGGCAAGATATCCTGTAATAATTCAAGAGAATCATTGCGCACATCAAGACCTACAGCAACCTTTTGCTGATCTCCTGTGCCATTATCACTCAAATCAATAAAGCTTTTGAGAAGCTGTACTGGCAAATTATCAACGCAGTAATATCCTATGTCTTCTAACATTTTAAATGCAGTACTCTTACCTGCTCCCGACATACCTGTCAAAATCAATATCTTCATTTGAAATCTCCAATTATACGAACTTCCGGTTCCAAAGTGACATTATATTTCTCCTGCACCTGACGGACTACATCATCCATTAACTGGCGCACATCAGCAGCTGTAGCAGAACCTCTGTTTATAACAAATCCACAATGTTTTTCAGAAACCTGAGCCCCACCAACTGTATATCCAGCCAGACCTGCATCCATTATAAGCTTGCCGGCGAAATAGCCTTCCGGCCTCTTAAAAGTACTGCCTGCACTAGGAAATTCCAGAGGCTGCTTCTCCTGTCTGCGACCTCTGAAATCAGCCATCTTGGCTCTGATTTCAGACTCATCTGCCGGCTCTAATTCAAATACCGCACTGAGGACAATCACATCCTCTTCCATCATACGACTATGTCTGTAAGACAGATCCAACTCATCAGCCTGCCATACTTCCATGTCACCGTCATAGTTGATGACAGTTACGGATTTCACTACATCCTTCATCTCTCCGCCATAGGCTCCAGCATTCATAATCATAGCGCCGCCTATGGTTCCGGGAATACCTGCAGCAAATTCCATACCACCTAAGCTATGAGCAGCAGCTTCATTTGCCACCTTGGCAAGCATTGCGCCTGCCTCTGCGAAAATCTTATTTCCCTCAACTTTGATATCAGACATCTGATTTCCCAGAGAAATTACAACTCCGCGAATACCATC
>JAEEGF011519468.1_pt1 | contig 10414 bp, 7 predicted proteins | sample 9134171 | NCBI WGS metagenome assembly JAEEGF01 (sample SAMN16246542, study PRJNA631951) | gut metagenome | biome: gut microbiome; feature: rumen; material: AP-attached | host: Bos | place: Iran: Karaj | collected 2018-10 | reverse complement strand
CAATTATTATTTTATGCTTAACTTGACTCAAGGGTATTGCTTGCTGTCGACCTGATACCAGTTTGTTTTTGCACAGATTTGGTTGCGATAGGGGCAATACCCTTTTTTAATCCCTAAAACACATTTTCTTATCATCAATAATTCTGCTAGTATAAATATTGATAAAACAGCTAAAACAACTACTTTTGATTATTTTGCAATTACCTTTGAGAGCTGTTTTTAAATTCAATACATTTAAGTTTGTATTCGTTTAATTATTGCTCAAAACAAGGAGAAAACTATGGATAATGAAATCAAGTCTTTTGAAGGAAAGCAAATTCGTTCTGTTTGGGATAACGAAAAGGAAGAATGGTTATTCTGTGTTGTTGACGTTGTAGGCGTTTTAACAGAAAGCAAGAATCCTACTGAATATTTAAAAAAATTACGAAAACGTGATGAATACATATCCCGCTACATGGGGACAAATTGTCCCCATGTAGAAATATTAACAGAGTAGTATATGTACGCCAGGACATCACATCTTTTAGAGATAAGAGATAAAAAAGGAGCTCATCATTCTATAACGCTATTTTTTTACTTTTCAAATAAGTTTTAATAGCTATAAGAAATAATTCTGTGTCTTTAATTAACTGTTCTGTTTCATTTTTATTTATTAAATAAAAATCTTCATAATCGCTATTATTTCTAATAATTGAAGCACTTGCTATCAACTTTCCAAAAGATTTATCAAAAATATTAGTTGCAATGTAGTATTTATTAAAATAACCAAGAACATTAGAATGCTTTTTGAAATCAACTTTATCTAAGGCTAATACTGAACGAATTGCATGAAATAAAGCATAATATAATCTGTTGTTAGCAGAAAAATAATCATCATTATCTTTTGCTAATTTAGCTGTTTCTAGCATTTTTAATGATTTTTCAAAGCGATATTTAGCGTAATCACTTGAATTATATGATGAATCAGGACTCATAAAGATAAATTCCGTCATTTATTATATTTTGATAAAAAGGTAAAGAATCTAAACTATTTTTAAAAAGAGTTTTGTTCTGAATTACAGGAGAAAGCATTATATTTTCTTTTACAAACACATCTCCAGCATAATCATATACTTTGCTTCTAAATTTTATTATTTCTTCATCTGATAAATCAACCAAAACCATAAGGTCTATGTCTGAACCTTCTTCTGCTTCATTTCTAGCATAAGAGCCATAAAGAATTACATCATTAAGATGATTACCTAATAAATCATGAAGTTTTGATATAAAAGGTAATAATAATGAGTTCAATTCTTCTTTATTTAGTTTTGGCAGTTCGTTTTCCATATTATAATTTTAACAAGGCAGAATATTTTAGTCAAATAGTGGAACAGAAGAGCCTTTTCAGACTTTGTTTTCATTGTAGTTGGTTTTTGTTGTAGTTATTGTTCTAAAGCCCCTCCTTGAGGAGGGGTGTCAGCCGTAGGCTGACGGGGTGGTGACATAACTAGAGCAATTGCAATTACCAAAGGCTAGAGTTAAAATTAATTCTAGGAATTAATATGCTGGAGAGAACTATGAAAAAAATTTTTTTATACTTATTTTTTTTATTATGGGTTATTTCTCCATCTTTGGGGCAAAACCTTAAACTAATCTGTGGAATATGTGGCACAAAGGTTGAAGAATTTCCAAGGGGAATGGCGTATTATTTTCTTCCACTAGAAACTTTTGAACAAGATATTCAAAAAACTTATCCATCACTCTTTACTAGTGCAACCCCAATTACTTGTCCTAATTGCGGATATACAAAAATAGATAATTTAACCGTTAATCCATCCAAAAAAGATATAATTAAAAAATATTTAAAAAAGGAAAAGAAAATAAAAAATATAGATTTTAAAACAAATCCTTGTTTGCAATTTGTTTATGCAGCGAAATTCAGTGCTTTAAATCTAGAACCAAATATTGTAATAGGAAAATGCTATCATTTAGCTGCTTTATCATTCAAATACAAATATAGTTTTATGTTAAATAAATTAAAATATTTATTTAAGCAAGCAATGAAATTAAACCAAATAATTCCATTCAAAGTTGTTAATCAGTTACTTTATCCTGAACCTGCTGAATTAATGTGCGGTCATGGAATAAAGCCACAATCAGCAAAAACAAATGCTATATTTGCAATAAGATTAGAAAACATAATAAGAGATATAAGTTTGCCAGACAATGAGTTAGCCGCTGTATATTACGGTTTACTTTACCAGTATTATTGTTTAAATGATTATTACAAAGCTGAAAAATACTACCAATTATTCTGCAACACTCAGGTTATAAAAAAGTTGCAATCATTATCTGATGATGATTTGCATATATTGGATTTATACGAATTAAAAAATCTTCCAAAAGAAATAAAAAATCTATTAAATGAAAATCGATATTATTTTCAACTTGCAAAGAAATATTATTTGTTAGCTATAGAAAAAGAAAACTTTACAAATAAAGAAAAAATAGCACTATATTATTTAATAGCTGAAATAGAAAGAAAATTAGGCAATTTTAAAAATGCTGAAAAATACTATAATTTAGTTATTAATAATCATGAAACAGATGATTATATATTGGATAATATTATTTTTATCTATAAAAAATGTTTAAATAAACAATCTTTTGAATTAGACAAACGACTGTATGAAATAGATAAAGAGAACTTAGAAAAAATATTTGAAGAACTTATAAACAATCCAAATAAATTATCTGAAACAGCTAAAAGATTGAGATATTACAAAAATAGAGATTTAATATTCCAGAAATTAAAAACACTGATAGAGACAGGAGATAAAAGGCTTATAGAAAATGCCGTTTATTTAATGACGGATAGAACCCAAGAGGCAGTTGATTTACAGGTTGATTTATTAAAAAAGGGTAAATGTATTGATTATATTTTAAGATCTAGTAATTCCAAATTGAAGAATAATGCCAATTTAATAAAAAAAACTGATGATTATGTATTTATAGATATTTTTAATCAAGACCCTGTTCGTTACAAATCAATTATTTCTTTTTTTCTTTATATAGATACAGATAATTGCAGAAAAACTATTATTCAAAAATCCAAGGAAGCCTTTTCCGAAGATGCTGTAAAAGAGTATATAAAATCTTATGATAGTAATCTATTAAATTATCATCAGGCACTGCTTAATGCTTTAACCTTTATTAGAACAAAAGAGTCAATAGAGATTATTATTAACCTATTATCATATTTAAAAGATAATTATTCAGATATAAATAAACCGAGCTATGCAGATATAAGTTTTTTAGTTAATTCAGTTGGAAAAGCTTTAGAAATAGCTTTTAATAAATCTTTTGGTTTTACCAGAACTATAGAGCAAAGACCTTACGGCAAATATCCACAAAGAATAAAGTATCTAGGTTTTAATACAGCTTATAAAAGATTTCATAAATGGTATGTCAAATTTGTCAAAAGCGGAAAATCTTTAGAAAAGATAGTCGCCGATGGATTTAAAACAAACGGCTATGTAATCGAACCTAAAAATGATGTTAATACCTTAAAAGAATTAATAACAGGGCTTAACGATGCTTTTGAACCGATAAAGGTAAACTCTTACAGAGAATTAGTAAAAAAAACAGGTATAATTTATGAAAACCATAATAACGACCATTATAGGATTTTTAATTTAATTGAGGAAGAACCAGACTATATCGAGTGGTTTGAAGAAAATAAGAATAAGCTGGTTTTTGATAAAGAAAAGCAAATGTTTACAACAAAATCTGAATTTGAAAACAATTAAACCTGCTAATTAATGTTTTATGAGTTTAAGAAATTATTTACCCGATTAATTCTACTAAAAATAGAGATTTAATATTTGAAATATTAAATCTCTATTTTTTTTTTATCAGTTTGCCGTATCAGGACCGATTAGTTCGATAGAAACGGCTTTACCCTTTTTCATGGTTATGCGTAAACCTCTAGTGTAGGTGCCTCTTAAATCGTTCCATCGATAAACGCCGTCATCCTTAAATACCATTTCGTATGGCTTTTCCCATTCTTTTCCAGCTCTTTCTTCCAAATCTATTCTTTCTTTAATATTATCTTCTTCGGGATGCCATTTTGCATTGGCCAATTTAGCAGCTAAAGCTTTCAAATCATTTAAATTGCTACCGACTTTGAAACCCAAGAAATCAACAACAGGTTTTGTTACTGTAAGTTTAACGAAAATATCTTCAGACAAAACTGGTTTTACAGGTTCAGATTCTTCTTCAGGTTCTTCTGGTTCTTCTTCTTCAACATCTTCATCTTCTTCATCAGGATCTTTTTCTTCGGGTTCTTCTGGTTCATCGGGTTCGTCATCAAAAGTTCCTGTATCGTAAGCCATCTGGTATTCTATACCATCCCAATTTTGAGTTTTAAGCATATAGCTTCCAATATATCTTTTTTCGCTAACTTTTGTTGAATTGCCTAATCTCAAAGGCATTTGTGTAATATAATCAAAAGTTGCGCCAACTCTTGAAAAAGCACTGAAGTTATGGGCATCTGGTGTAATAGATTTGCCGTTTACCCAGCCTTCAATTCCTTCAGAAGTTGTTATTTTAACCCAAGTATCTTTATCAACTTTCTTAAATTCGTTTATATAAATAATTTTATTCTTAGATAATTTAGTTTTTGCTGTGCCATTAACAGGTTTATCTAGAACATTTACATTATCTTCCAAGCAAGCGCCCTTTGTAAACAAACCTTCTGGAATACTTTCAGATACGAATTGTTTGAAATCTTCAAAATGAGGTAATCCTCTATAGGTGCGGTCTCCTTTTCCACCAATACCATTAAGTTTGCCGTTTTTAAAATAGAAATCCGCATAAATAACGCTATCTGATTCGGTTAAAGAAAAGCTGAAATTAACTATCTTAAGAACATTATAAGTTGATTTTCCACCGTATTTCTGGAAAAATTTTTCTTTTTCCATACCGAAAATCTTTTCACCAGCAAGTTTATTAACCATTTCCGGGTCTGTTATAAGTGCGTAATTAACGTTTCTTCCACAGGTGGGGTCTTCTGAATCGCAATTAATATGAATAACAGCATCTTTCTTAGCATAAACTTCCAGATTTGAATTATTATCATCTTCATTATCACTAAGAGGTCTTCTCAAAATAACTTTTGTCCATTTTTTTGAATCATACTTTTGAGCTGTTTCCATTGCAAATTCATCAATATTATTCAGGAAATTTACGCAAAGTATGAAAGCATCTAATTTTTGGTCTTCACCACTAGCCCAAGTTTCAACACCAGTTTCTGTTTCCATGTCAATATAATAACGGGTGTTAACTTTTGTCTTTTCGGTATATAAAGTATATTTGGCATCGCCATTTTTCTTGGTTTCTAAGACTTTTTTATTATCTGCCATTGAAGCATTGAGAGAAATAAACATAAAACACAAAACCCAAGCGATTAATAAACGATTCTTTAACATTTTTTATCTCCAATTTTTATTTATATGCTATCGCTAAAAAGATTAACTATAATGCAATTATATTTCAAATGACGCAAAGCGTCGCTTTGCAGCCCCGGCAAAAACTTGTCCGAAAGCCAGGGGTTAACACAATTCTAATTATTTTAAAATCCCCCTTAATCCCCCTTTACAAAAGGGGGTAAGAACTCATCGCCCTGCTGCTTGTAATTCCTAATTAAGATTGGTGGTTGGGCTTGCCTAACATAATGGCAAGAATCTGGTCGTCTGTTTGAACCATACCAGGAGCGGCAATACGACCTATATTAGCCAGGCTAGTTTCTATGCAGTCACCTAGAACGCCGTTTGTAATAGGTAGTTTCATACCCTTCAAAGCCATCATGGAAGACTGAAAAGCAGAATCTACAGCACAAACAAGCTTCATAGCACAGCCTACTTTTGCCCCGTCACAAATTACCCCGGTTATACTTCCTACCATATTGTTAATTGCTGCAGTTGCCTGCTCCAAAGAGCCACCTAAAATATATGTAATGCCAGCAGTTAAGCCGACACCAGCGCAAACTATGCAGCCACACATTGCAGAAAGAGTTCCAGAGTGATGTTTTAAAATACTTGTAACCCCATAACTGATAGCCAAAGCCTCAGTTAATTTTTTATCACCAATTTTATTTTCTTTTGCCAAAACATAAAGAGGCAAAGAAATAGCTAACCCCTGATTACCAGAACCAGCAGCGCTCATAACCCGTAAATCGCAACCAGACATTCTAGCATCAACAGCAGCCGAAGTCAGGGCTTTTGCTTTATTTATTATGTCGTTGCCTATCCAGCCGTCAGCAATCATTTGATTGTATATATTTCCGATATTCAGGAAACCTTCTTTATGCAGACCAGCATCAGCAACTTTTAAATTCATTTTGATGCCTTCCAGCATATATTCTCTCATTTCATCAGAAAGACTACCTATGTCGTTCCAAATTTCAGTAAAAGGAACTTTTGAGAGATTTTCTCTTTCTTTTAATAATTCACCAGTTCCATTATCACCAGTAGAATGAGAAGAAAATACAACAGCTCCATTTTTTTCTAACAGAATCACATTTTCATGACTGCCTGAAATAACACATCTACCTTTATTGTTGTTTTCATCGGTAACGATTACATCCATATAAAGGCCACGCATTTCGGGAACAAGCTCAACATGGACGATTTCTGAATCGTTTATTTTTTGGGCTTCTTTCAGCCATTCATCAGTCATGCCTTCGAGTAGTGTCAGAGAAGGATTTTCTGCAGGAGAAAGGGAACCCAATGCGGCCGCCAAGGTAATACCTCTTTGTCCGCCAGTGCCAGGAATTCCTACTTCCATAGCGTTCTTCAATAGGTTAGTTGAGAGCCTTAACAATATACTTGTAGTTTTACCTGTAGTCAGCCTTTTGGCCTTGCAGGTCCCTAGTGCAATAGCTATTGGTTCTGTACAACCAAGAGCAGCTTTAAGGTCTAATTTTAAAGTTCTTTCCAGTTGGTTAAGGCTCATAATTCACCTCTTATTTATCAAAGTCCGTCAAAGCCGCCTTCAAAAGGGTCTTTCTTTTCTTCAACTTTTTCTTTTATGGCTTCAGTAGCTTCGTTTATTTTAGTTTCAACTTTATCAGTAACATCTGTTTTTACTTCTTCAAGTTTCTTTTCAACTATATTCTTTGCACCTTCAGTTTTAGAAGGTTCTGAAGCTGTTGGTTCTTCTGCTTTTGGAGCTTCTTCTGCCTTGGCTGGTTCAGCGGGTGCTGGTTCTTCAGCCTTTGGTGCTTCTTCAGCCTTAGCTGGTTCAGCAGGTGCTGGTTCATCTTTCTTTTCAGCTACTGGAGCATCAAAAGAATCGAAACCACCTTCAAAACCACTTGCAGCTTCCTGTTTGGGTTCTTCTTTCTTGGTTTCTGTAGGAGCGTCAAAGGTATCGAATCCGCCTTGAGTTGAATCTGTTGCGGCAGGAGCTTCAGATTTGGTTTCTTCCTTCTTTGTTTCTGCAGGTGCATCGAAAGAATCGAATCCGCCACCGAATCCAGAATCGAATCCGCCGGAAGTATCTGACTTAGTTTCTTCCTTCTTGGTATCTGTGGTTGAATCGAATGAGTCAAAACCACCACCGAAGCCGGAATCGAATCCGCCGGAAGTATCTGATTTAGTTTCTTTACTAGTAGAAGATTGGTCTACAGAGTCAAAACCACCACCGAAACCTGAATCGAAGCCACTAGAAGAGCTTTGAGTTTGTGTCTGAGCAGGTTTTGCAGGTGTAGTTGATGCTGATTCTTGAGTCTTTGCTTCTGTCTTAGAATCCTTAGAAGGAGTTTTTACTCTAAGCATATCTTCATCTGACGGCAAAATTATATCTTCGGTACCTAATAAAGGATCTTCATAGATAGAATTAGAATTTTCTCTAGATATATATTTGTCTTCTGTATCCTGGTCTCCACTGACCATAGTATAGGCTTTTTTATAACTTAATTCTGTTGGATTCAAACCAATTAAGTATTGAATATTTGGAGAGTAATTTACTGTTAAACCAGCTATAACTACAGCAACCATACTCATAAGTTTTATTAGAATATTAAGAGATGGTCCAGCAGTATCTTTAAATGGGTCACCAACAGTATCGCCGACTACTGCAGCTTTATGATTATCAGAGCCTTTTCCACCAAACTGGCCAGATTCTACATATTTTTTAGCGTTATCCCATGCCCCGCCAGCATTTGACATCATAATAGCGAGAACAAAACCAGTAGAAACGCCACCAATCAACATACCTATTACACCAGCTACGCCAAGCAACATTCCCATAGCAATGGGAACAAATATTGCCAGCAAGCTAGGAACAAGCATTTCTTTTTGAGCTCCCTGTGTTGAAATAGCAACACAAGAAGCATAGTCGGCTTTGCCTTCACCAGACAACAAACCAGGAATTTCCTTGAACTGTCTACGAACTTCTTCAACCATGCTGTGAGCAGCTCTTCCGACAGCTTTCATAGTCAATGCACAAAATACAAAAACAAGCATTGAACCAATGAATAAACCAGCAAGAACAACAGGATTCATGAGGTTAATATTATAATAACTCATGAAATCATACATAGTTGCGCTTTCTATAGGAACTGATTTTTCTGGAGTTGGATAAATGAAGTTATCCATGGATTTACCACTAAACTTGGCAATCTTTAGAAGAGCCATTCTTATTTCTTCAATATAGGCCCCGATAAGTGCCATAGCAGTCAAGGCTGCAGAACCGATTGCAAAACCTTTCCCTGTAGCAGCTGTAGTATTTCCTAAGGAATCAAGAGCATCTGTTCTTTTTCTAACTTCTGGAGACATGCCAGACATTTGGGCATTTCCACCAGCATTGTCAGCTATTGGACCATAAGCATCTGTTGCTAAGGTTATACCAAGAGTTGAAAGCATACCTACTGCTGCAATACCTATACCGTAAAGCCCCATTGCAGGATTGGTAAAACCATTGGCGAAACCGTATGAAAGAAGTATTGCAACACAGATTGTAATTACAGGAATTGCTGTAGAAAGCATACCTGTTGCTATACCTTCAATAATAACTGTTGCGGAACCAGTTGTTGATTGTTCAGCAATATTTACTGTTGGAGGATAATCTTCGGAAGTATAGTAATTTGTCGCCCACCCTATTACTATTCCAGCCATAAGACCAGTTAGAATAGAACCGAATATTTCAAAATGACCTGGCAAAAGTGAATTTACAAGAGCAATGCTTGTTACAGCAGTAAAGAATGCAGCAAAATTAACTCCGCGATTGATGGAATCCATCAACTTCTTTTGAGTTGCATCTTCTTTAGTGTTTATAGAATAAGTTCCTAATATAGAGAAAACTATACCAACACCAGCGATAGTCATTGGCAATAAAATTGAGTTAAGCTGAAGGTTATTCAATTCAGGACTACTGAAAGCCGCTGCGCCAAGAGCTGCAGTAGCCAATATTGAACCACAGTAAGATTCATAAAGGTCTGCACCCATACCAGCAACATCACCAACATTGTCACCAACGTTATCAGCTATACATGCTGGGTTACGAGGATCGTCTTCAGGAATTCCTGCTTCTGTCTTACCAACAAGGTCAGCACCAACGTCAGCAGCTTTTGTGAAAATACCACCGCCAACTCTGGCAAATAAAGCCTGAGAGCTTGCACCCATACCAAATGTAAGCATGATTGTGGTTATTTCGGTATAGCTGTGGACGGCAAAAATGCTTTCACTAAACATTTGGGGGTTCTTAAGAACAAAGTTTAAAATTCTCCACCAGATAGAAATATCAAGAAGACCAAGGCCAACAACAACAAACCCCATAACAGCACCACTTCTGAATGCTATCTGAAGGGCTGAATTCAAAGAATCGTTTGCTGCTGCTGCAGTTCTATTGCTTGCGCTAGTAGCGGTTTTCATTCCCAAATAGCCAGAAAGAGCAGAGAAGAAACCACCAGTAAGAAAGGCTATTGGAGTCCATGCGCTTTGCACTTCAAGTACATAGGCCAAAAATGCAAAGAATGCAAAAGCAATGATAAAGAACAAGCCAACAATTTTATATTGTGCCAAGAGATAAGACTTGGCTCCTTCTTTAACAAAACCAGCGATTTCCTGAGACTTTTCACTCCCAGGATCGGCTTTCATCATTGATGCATAAAAATAATATGAATAAAGCAGCGCCAGTATTGAACCAGCTGGTGCTAGCCAAAATAGTTGCGTAGCGTTCACAGGGACCTCCTTCAGAGATTCTTCTGTCCGATTATTAGATATATTGTTTTATGATAACGCACATATAGATTCAAGGCAATTATATTTTTTTATAAGATATAAGATATAAGATATAAGATATAAGATTTAAGATATAAGATGGAAGAATTGAGAATTGAGAGATGAGAATTGAGAGATGAGAAATGAGAAAT
>JAEEGF011456059.1_pt1 | contig 10416 bp, 11 predicted proteins | sample 9134171 | NCBI WGS metagenome assembly JAEEGF01 (sample SAMN16246542, study PRJNA631951) | gut metagenome | biome: gut microbiome; feature: rumen; material: AP-attached | host: Bos | place: Iran: Karaj | collected 2018-10 | reverse complement strand
GGTAGAACTGATGGCGCACTCGACGCTTCTAACATGCTTAAACCTATGTTAGCGAGAGGTGAAATCGATTGTATCGGTGCAACCACATTAAAAGAATATCGAGAATATATTGAGAAAGACCGCGCACTCGAAAGAAGATTCCAACCTGTTTTAATTAACGAACCAAGCGTGGAAGATACAATTACCATTCTTAGAGGTTTAAAAAATAGATTCGAATCCTTCCATGGTGTGAAGATTACCGATAATGCATTAATCGCTGCTTCGACATTATCTAATAGATATCTCACTTCAAGATTCTTACCAGATAAAGCTATCGACTTAGTGGATGAAGCTTGTGCTTCTATCAAAGTGGAGCTTGCTTCTATGCCTGGTGAACTCGACTAACTTGAGAGAAAAATTAGACAACTCGAAATTGAAAAAGCCGCGCTTAAAAAGGAAAGCGATGAAGCGAGTAAAAAGAGACTTGCGGATCTCGAAGGTGAACTTAGTTCTCTTTTAGAGAAAGATAAAGAACTCAAAGAAGAATGGTCTAAAGAAAAAGACCAAATCTTAAAAGTTAAAGCGGTCAAAGAAAAACTCGAAAAAGCGAGATTTGACTTAGATGTTGCTTTAAGCCATTCCGAATATGAAAAAGCCGGTGAACTTCAATATAAGACTATCCCTGAATTAGAGAAGAAATTAAAAGACTCTGATTCTAAGGTTGGAGATAAGAAATTATTATCCGAAGTCGTGGATGAAGAACAAATTGCCAAGATTATTTCTCGTATGACCAATATTCCTCTTAGCAAGATTGAAAAAGGTGATCGAGAAAAAGTCTTAGATTTAAAGAAGACTTTATCAAGAAGAGTTATCGGACAAGATGAAGCCTTAACTTTAGTTAGTGACGCAATTCTCCGTCAAAGAGCGGGCATTAAAGATAGTAATCGACCAATCGGTTCATTCTTATTCTTAGGACCAACTGGTGTCGGTAAAACCGAAGTTGCTCGTGCCCTTGCGGAATCATTATTCGATTCTGAAAGCCATATCATCCGTATCGATATGTCCGAATATATGGAAAAATACAGCACCTCAAGATTAATCGGTGCCCCTCCAGGATATGTCGGATATGAAGAAGGTGGACAACTTACTGAGAAGGTAAGAAGAAATCCTTATTCTATCGTCTTATTCGATGAAATCGAAAAAGCTCATCCAGAAGTATTTAACTTATTACTTCAAATGCTTGATGATGGAAGACTTACCGATAGCCAAGGAAGAGTCGTGGACTTTAAGAACACAATCATCATTATGACTAGTAACTTAGGCAGTGAATATTTGCTTAATAATGAAAGAGATAAAGTCGAAGCGTTATTACATCAAACATTTAAGCCAGAGTTCTTAAACCGTATTGATGAAATCGTCTACTTCTCACCATTAAGTAAAGAAACACAATCTAAGATTGTTGATAAGATGTTATCTAATCTTAACAATAGATTAAAAGAATCATATTATTCATTCGAATTCTCTGATGCTTTAAAGTCTTGGATTTTAGAAAGTGCTTATTCACCAATCTATGGTGCCAGACCAATTAAGAGATTTATCCAAAACAAAGTGGAAACTATTATTGCCAATAAGATCATCTCTCAAGAAGTTGATACCGAGCACAAATACTTAGTGGATTATAACGGCAAAGAAGTTATCATCAAACAAGAATAATTATGAAAGCCACCTTCGGGTGGTTTTCTTTTATAATATAAATAAGGAATATTTATGGACGCTGATAAATTAGTAGCCTTAAAAGCTAATGTTAAAAGAATGGAATATATCTCTTTAGCGGATATAAAAATGTTTTTCTCCGTCTCTGACCAAGAAGCCCAAGAATTACTAGATAAAATAATTCAATGTGGTCTTGTAGAACCATATGCGATGGATGGAATCCATTTTAAAGTAAGACGTTAATATTTTTATTGATAAATAAATAACTTTTATCTAATATTATTTTCGTTATGGAAAACGAAGAACTAAAAACAGTGGAAAACACTGAACAAAATAAAGAAGAAAAGAAAGATAACAAATTCCTCTCTTTCTTAAAATACGCAAAAGGAATATTGATGAAGACCACAAATGGTATGGCCATCGGTCTTTTTGGTACTTTAATCATCGGTACCGTTATCGCCTTATTTGCGAAAATCCCCGGACTTGGTCATATCGCTGACTGGGCCAAAATCATCCAAGGTTTAATGGGCGCAGGCATCGGCTTAGGGGTCGGTCTTGCTCTTAAAAGAGATGGTATTACCATCGTTACCTTAATGGCCGCTGGATTTGTCGGCAATTACGCTTGGGAATGGTTAGCCTTTAAAGAAATCATTTCTAATGGTGTTTCATTAGGTATGGGTGGTGAAGTTGGACTTCAATTCACCGTTAACTCCATTGGCGATCCATTATCTTGTTATATTTCCGTTATGTTAGCCGCAATCGCGCTTAAATACATAATGGTCAAGAAAACCCCAGTAGATTTAATCTTAATCCCACTCGTGGGATTGTTCATTGCCATTTCCTATTCCTTCGTCTTAGCGGAATGGGTCCATTATGTGACAATCGCTATTCAATTTGTCATTAAAGCAAGCTTTAGCATTCATCCATCATTATCTATATTCATGTGCATTATCGTTTCTACCCTTATGGGTATGGCACTTACAGCGCCTATTTCTTCTGTGGCTATCTGTGTAGCTATTAATATTGGTAGTGTTCCAATGGCGGCCGCAGCAGCATTAATCGGATGCTGTACACAAATGGTGGGCTTTGCGGTTCATACTGCAAGAGACAATAAATGGGGCAGCATCGTTGCTGTTGGCATTGGCACATCGATGCTTCAATTTAAGAACATTCTTAAGAAACCATTAATTTGGGTTCCAACTATTGCGGTTTCCGCAGTTCTTGGTCCAATAGCTATGCTATTCCCATATGATAAATTAGCTAGTAGCACTGGCTTATCTGTGGGTGCAGGTATGGGTACATGTGGTTTAGTCGGACCACTTAACTTCTTTGATGCCTTTAACTATAACTGGTTAGTAGTGGTTATCGTCCTAGGAATCATTGTTGTATCTGGCTTACTAGTGTTTCTCATCGACTTATTATTTAGAAAACTTGGATGGTTTAAAAAAGGCGATTTTTCCTTATCCAACAATCTATAAACTTATTTATTTGCGATTAAATTGCTATTCGTTTATTCTTTAGTTAGAGAGATATATCCTCTCCCTATTGACCCGGACTAGCTAACCAAAGCCAATAGTAACGCGGCAATCAACTATATGGTGATTGTCTTTTTTTATTCACTTAAATGAATAAGTGTATTAAGATTATTTTGTATGCGAAAGAAACTTGTCATATTTGACATGGACGGCACGATTTATCTAGGCAAAAACCTTTTTGATGGTGCTTTGGAATGTTTTAAATATCTTAAAGAACATAATATCGATTATATCTTCTTTACCAATAACTCATCTCATGATTTAGAGTTCTATCATCAAAAGATGACTAATTTTGGTATTGAATGCGATTTAAAGAAGAATTTCTATTCCTCAACAGAGGTGACTATTGATCACTTATTAAATCTCGGTGTCAAAGATATTTATGTAATCGGTAATAAATGCCTTAAAGACAAGTTAGCGAAGCATTTTAATACTATTAATGAATTTATACCTAATAAGAAAATAGATGCCTTAATCGCGGGATTTTCCACTGAACTCACATATAAGGAATTACAAGATGGTTGTTTGTATTTACAAACCAACAACTGTTTATTCATCGCCACAAATGGTGATTGGCGTTGTCCAATTGAAGATGGCTTATATATTCCTGATTGTGGTGGTATGTGCGAATGGATTTATCGCTGCACAGGTAAGAAAGCCACAGTGATGGGTAAACCAAACGAAGAAATCATTTACTATCTCGCTAAGCAATTTAACGTTTCACTCGATGAAGTGTTAGTCGTGGGAGATAGATTATATACAGATATCCAAGTTGCGATTAACGCAAAAGTGGATTCTTTAGCGGTTCTTTCAGGTGAATCTTCTTTAGAAGATATTAATAATTATCCTGAAAAACCAACTTACATATTAGATTCGATCAAACAACTTCCAGAATTATTAGAAAAATAGGAGGAAAATAATATGGAAAGTAGCGCAAGCGCAAAACCATTGAAGCTCAACTATAAGCGCACAATGCTTATCGGCTTTGCTTTCTTTGGTATTTTGTTGTTGTGGCAAGTTTATGATTCATGGTGCCCAACACTTTTGACCCAATTATTCACAAAGAACTTTGGTGTCACAGATGAAAGACAAGTGCAATACTTGGTCGGTGTCATGATGGCTATCGATAACTTGGCCGAATTAATCTTATTACCAATCTTCGGTAGATTGTCTGATAAGACAAGAACACCAATCGGTAAGAGAATGCCTTATATTTTGGCAGGTACCGCAGTATGCGCGATTGCCTTCCCATTCATTCCTTTGTTCTATCACTGGAATAATGTCGCAGGCGTTATCTCTATGATGTTAATTACCGTCATCTTCGCGATGATGTATCGTAACCCTGCAGTCGCTTTAATGCCTGACGTCACACCAAAACCATTACGTAGTAAAGCTAATGGTATTATCAATATTATGGGATACATCGGTGGTGCATTCGCCACTGTCTTAGGTATCTTCTTTGTTTTATCTGATTATTTAGGAACCGCTGTTGATAAAAACGGCGATCCAAAACCATTCACCTGGGCACATGGCAATGTCTGGGCTATTGAAGCTCCATTCTTAATTGGTGCCGTATTAATGGTTATCTCCGCTGTCGTCTTATTCTTCACAGTGAGAGAAAACGAACTCGAAGCCAAATTAAAAGAAGAAATGGAAAGAGGCGAAGAGGAAGCTGAAGTCGTTGATAAAGTCACTGAAGACGCTCCTCTTAGCAAAGCTAACAGAAACATGCTCCTTCTCATCTTAGGTGCTGAATTCTTCTGGTTTATGGCGGATAACGGTATCGCCACCTTCATGGTTAACTACACCGTTTACTTATTAAAAACTTCTACCGCATCCGCGATGATTAACACAATCGTCGGTGGTGTGGGTAGCGTTCTCGGTTTTGCTCTTGGTGGCATGATCGCTAGCAAGATTGGCCGTAAATGGACCTTATTTGGTGGCTTAGGATTATCATTATTAGCCTATGTCACATGGATTATTCTTACCTTCACCGTTGGTGCGGAAGTTGGTAAATTCCCAATTTGGTTATATGTCATTTGGTTCGTGAAAGGATTTGGTATGTCCTTAGTTCACGTCAACTCCTTCCCAATGGTTGTCGAATTATGTCCAAACAGCAAGATTGGCCGTTACACCGGTTACTACTATGCTTCTAGCATGGCCGCACAAACAATTACACCAGTCGCCTTAGGCGCACTCTTATTAATCCCATCATTATCTTGGGCTTACTTGCCAGTTTATGGTGCAATTTGCTTACTTATTTCCGCAGTCGTCTTCTTCTTTGTTAAGAATGTCAAAACTGTGAAGACGTCATTTAAAAAAGGTTTAGAGGCGATGGACGCTGATGAATAAGAAGAAAGTCCTCTCTAAACTTAATCCCTTATTCCTAAAAGGAATAGCGCATCGTGGATTCCATAATGACAAATATACCGAAAACGGTATGAATGCCTTTGGAAACGCCATTAGACACAATCTTCCAATTGAGTTAGATATCCATTTAACAAAGGATAGCCAACTAGTGGTTTGTCACGATGAAGATCTAAAGAGAACCACTGGTAAAAGCGGTATCATCGAAGACTTAACAGTCGAAGAAATTAAAAGAGATTACCGCCTCCTTGACGGTGGAGAAGTTCCAACATTTCTTGAGGTTCTTGAATTTGTCAATGAACAAGTCCCGATGGTCGTGGAATTAAAGGTATTCCGCAAAAACTATAAGCCACTTGCTAAGAAAGTCATCGAAGTAATGAATGAGAAAGTGAAAGATAAAAAGAACTTCATGTTAATCTCATTTGATCCTCGTAGCTTGTGGCCACTTAAGAAACTCGGAATCATTCGTTCCTTACTCGCAACTAGAAGCCATGAATATGTTTATAACTATTTCAGACATTCTGTTGAAAGTGTGGATCTTGACCAACAATTATTCGATGAAAAGAGAATTCAAAAATATCATAAAAGATATTTGGTCAATGCTTGGACTATAGAATCTGAAGAACAGTTAAAAGCTATTCTTCCTTATATTGATACAGTTACTTTCCAACATATGGATGAAAACGTTGTTCGTGAATTATTAAGCAAAAGATAGTCATTTATTAATAAGAAGCCGGTTATTACTTAACCGGTTTTTTTATTATTCATTATCAAATGTGCCAATCGGCACATATATTTTAAGTCGATAAAATGAGAAAATTATTATAAATAAAGGAAGAAAAGATATGAAAAAAATTATTTTTTGCTTAGCTGCAACAGCACTCTTAGCGACAGGCTGCGCGAAAGCTAACGCTTACAAAGTTTCTGAAAAAGAATTTGATGCAGAAATTACTAATTATGGTTTTGTTCTTAACAATAATGCTAAATTTGAAGGCATCGCTTCTATGCCTATCGATGATGGCGTTGCGGAACAAACTCTAACTATGGAATTTGATAGCCAAGGAGAACATAAAAGATTCAAAGTCCACCAATACCTTGAAGGAGAAGGTGAAATGGATTCTGTTGGTGAAATCACAGTGTTGGAAAATGGCAATTACAATTTAGATTGGTATAGAAAAGGCTTTGGTAACACGTCATATGCATTAGTCAAAAATGAAGATATTTCACTAAAAACACTAAAAAGTTTATTGAATGAAATAGTTTATTTGCCAAGTATTGAATACAAAGACCTCAAATTCAAAAAAGATAATAATTCTTATCACTGCGATAGTTACACAACCGAAGTTAATGATCATGGCATGACTATAAAAATTGTTTATTCCAATTTGAATATCCAATTAAAAGATAAAAAATTATTTGCCCTTGATTTTTCACTTCTTGTCTCAGGCATGGGTTCTTCATTCCAAATGGAAAAAACCCAAAGTAGTGGAATCTCAATTGAACTTCCAACCATTGAATAATCAATAAACAAACCAAAAGAAAAGCACTCAAATGAGTGCTTTTTTAATCTTTGATTAATTAACAATATTTATCTCTATATTTCTTTGGCTTCATACCCACAATACTTTTGAATGCTTCTGTAAATGTGGAGAGATTTTTATAACCAACACGTGTGGCGATTTCACCTAGTGTGAGTTCTTTGTTCTTAAATAATTCTTTAGCTTCAGAGAGTCTTAATTTATTTAAGTGAACAACAGGTGAATCGTACATATACGCTTTAAATGCGCGAGAGAAGTATGATACGGAATAGCCACTGTATTCTGCAAGTTTAACAATGTTGAGATCTGGTTCGCGATAATGTTCAAACATATAGGCAATCGTGTGTCTAATATTCTTGGTATAAACCTTTTCTGGTCTTCTATTATCTTTTCCAGAACTAAGTCCTTGAGTAATCAAATACTCAATTAATTTATTTGCGACGACTTCCGCCATCATTTTATTAGTTTCATAGTTCTTTGCGACTTCTTGGAATTTTCTAAGAACCACTAATAAGTCTTTATCGTACATAAAACGAGTATAGAAATAGTGGTCTTTAAATCCGAGTTTCTCTTTTTTAAACTCTAAGACTTTTCTTGAAACAGTCACGCTGATGACATGAGAATTCTCTAAATCGAATTCAATACCATGAGAGGTATGAGGATTTACAGGATAGCAGTATCCAACTTCGCCAATATAATTGGCTTTCTCATATCTAAGTAAAGGAATGGTCTTTAAAGGAATGATAAATTCATATTCATCATGTTCATGCTGAAATGGTGAAAGAGTCTTTTCATTTGGTTCAGCGATACATTCCGCAACGGAAAAATACGGAATACTATCAATAGCATTAAATTTACTTAATTCCTTGGCATCAAAGCCATGGGCTGTAATGACACTCATATGTATATAATATTTTCAATTTTTTGATATTTCAATTTTTTGTTGTAACAATAAACGACTTTATTTATTAATAAAACTCAGTAAAATATAACCATATGGAAATCTGGCAAATCATCTTACTCATTGTCGGTGGCGTCTTAATCCTTGGATTATTAGGCTATCTTTCATTTTGCTTATATATCTCGAATATGATGGCCAATATGATGGTTTATCCAAAACATTTCAAAACCACTGAAGAAAAGAAAGTCAGTAACGCTTCTTATGGTGATATTGGCGATACCAGTAAATATGAAAGAACACCAATCAATTTTACAATGAGCGATGGATATGTCATCCATGGCGATTATTCTCTGAATAATCCAAAGAAGTTTGTCATATGTATGCACGGACATCGCGGTAATCGCGAAGGATTACAAAAATATTCCTGGGCTTTATATCGTTTAGGTTATTCCTTAGTGTTTTATGATCACAGAAGCCATGGTGATGAAAACAAAAGAGTAAAAGTTACCATGTCTTATCAAGAACATAAAGATGCAATAGAGATTATTGAACAAGTAAAAGAGAAGTTCGGCCAAGATATCGAATTAGGATTATTTGGTAATTCTATGGGCGCAGCAACCGCGCTTAGCTGCACAAAGGAAAGACAAGACTTATCATTTATCGTCGCCGATAGTGCGTTTGCGGGAGTCAAATACTTAGTGGAAGCATTTATTAAAGCCCATAAATCACCGATGTTCCCAATATTGCAATTCACTGAGATGTTTATAAAACATAAAGCGGGTTTTACTTATCAAGATGCATCAGTTAAAGATATCTTAAAAGAAAACAAAAATGTTCCTATTCTTTTTATACAAGGTGATAAGGATGAAATGGTTCTTCCAAAGAATGCTGATATATTATTCGCTAACGATAATGGACCAAAACGACTAGAATGGTTTAAAGACGCCACTCATTGCAATGCAATAATCGTGGATAGAGATAGATATTACAAAGTGATAGAAGAATTTATAAAGGAGAATGTGAAATAATATGGCCAAAGAAAAAATGTCATTAGAAAAGAAAACTAAACTTATTTATTCTGGCGAATTAATGCTTTTTGCCATTCTCTTTTTAGTCTTAGCAACATTAGAAATCTTAAACATCATCGGTAAAAGACCAATCATGCTTAACATCTTTAACTTTGTTACCGCAGCGGGTGGCACTTGGATGATCGTGGATTTCTTCTGGGTTTTATTCTCCAAAAAGAGAAGAAAGAAAAATTCTTTAGTGGATAAAGCATTACTTATTCCTTTAGGAATATACTTAATTACATTTGATATTATTGTATTCACTCGTATGTCTGCGATGTGGAAAGACGAAAGCTTTAATCAATTTAGAAGATTAATGATGGGCATCGCTTTCTATTACATCGGTGGTGTCTTCCTATTTGAATCCATCTATCATTATTTCGTTCCAGTTCCAACATTAGTGGAAGCTATCCAAGAAGCTTACAAAGCAGAAGCTGAAGAAGCAGAAAAAGAAAGACTTGCCGCATTAAAAGACGAAACAGAGATTAAAAAAGAAGACGCTGTTGATGCAGAAGTTGAAGAAAAGAAAGAAGAAAAAGACCTCTAGGATTTCTAGAGGTTTTTAATTATATTAAATCGAACAATATTCTTCCGAGTCTTATGTGAGTGGCGCCTTCTAATAAGGCTTCTTTATAATCTTCACTCATACCCATTGATAAGTATGGAAGTTTCATATCTAATTCTTTTTCTATTTCATCTCTTAAGATACGAAGTTTGGCGAATTGCTCTCTTAAAGATTCATCCTCGCTATGACGTATGGCCATCATCATTAAGCCGACAACTTCGATGTTGGGATATTGCTTTAGTTCTTTAATGAACTCTTTTGCTTGATAATAGGGCACTCCGTCCTTGTTTTCCTCTAAATTGATTGAGACTTCAACAAAGCATTTTAAAGGGCTTAAACGGTGCGAATTGATGATTTTTGCTAAGTCTAATGAATCAAGCGATTCGAGATAATCAATCTTATCAATAACTTTTAAGCATTTATTTCTTTGTAAATGACCAATAAAGTGCCATTTGATGTTTTGATCTTTTAATAGTTCGTATTTATTAAGAAAAGAATCGACGCGGTTTTCGCCGATATCTTTAATTCCTGATTCTAATAGAATCTTAATGTCATCCGCACCGACATATTTGCTTGCCGCAACGATAGTGACATCACTAGGAATAGTTTTTATAAATTCTTTTAAATCTTTACGAACCATTAGTGTTTTACTTTGTAAAATGTGATAGTGGCATCATCTTCATCAATATAATCGATGGTGAATGTATACGGGAATTCTTCGCCTTTATTGGTGAGTTCTTGAGCCTCAGCA
>JAEEGF011440508.1_pt1 | contig 10416 bp, 10 predicted proteins | sample 9134171 | NCBI WGS metagenome assembly JAEEGF01 (sample SAMN16246542, study PRJNA631951) | gut metagenome | biome: gut microbiome; feature: rumen; material: AP-attached | host: Bos | place: Iran: Karaj | collected 2018-10 | reverse complement strand
GACGGCAACGGCGGAGTGTCCCAGCAGATTGAGTATCTCCCATACGGCGAGGTGTTCCTCGAAGGTCAAGCTGGTAACTATGGTACTCCCTTCAAGTTCAACGGCAAGGAACTTGACGAGGAGACAGGACTGTACTACTATGGCGCTAGATACATGAACCCGAGATTGAGTATTTGGTATGGAACAGACAAATTGCAAGAAAGTTATTATGGAATATCTTCATATTGTTATTCATTAGGCTCTCCAAATAATAATATTGATTTGGATGGTAAATTGACTTTATTTGTGAATGGTTATTATAATACAAGGAATAATCTTATTACAAGGTATATGATTGGAAATTCATCAGGAAAGGATTATTGGAATCCTTTTTTTATAAAAGCCGCACAAAGTTTTTTTTCTGATGGCAATGTGATGTATGTTGATGGAAGGGGGACATATAACTCCTCTGGAAAAGATCGTTTTAATGCTGGATATTTGTATGCGCATACTCTTTATCATAGTATAAAATCTAAAATGAAAGATGGTGAGAGAATTAATGTCGTCTCACATAGTATGGGTTCAGCATATTCAGAAGGGATTATCTCTTATTTGATGAAACAAGGTATGGAGATGGGAACAATAGTACATTTATCTCCAGCCGACCCAAGTGAGTTTTCAGCTCATGCACCCAATACATTGCAAATGCAAATAAATAATGATGCGGTATTAGGCTATAAAAATTTTGGTGAAAATAGTATTATAGAAGGGGTTAATAGATATGGAATTATAAAAACTTCGGATTCATTTTTTGATGATTTGATTAGTTCGCACGGTAGAACTAAACTTGATAAAAATATTTGGGATTATGTTAAATCTCTCAGTGAGATGAAAATGCATTTTTTAAAACAAAAGACCACATATATCTCAATTGGGCCTCCTAATTTTCCAAATTATGTCCCTGTAACATATAATTATTATAACTCAATTAACACTAATGGTGCTATATTTAATCAGGTAATGATTAATGGAAAGGTATATATATATGATTCAAAAGACCATTACAAATCTTTAGAATAGTTCAGATGAAAACTGAATTCATATTATTTCATGCATTTTTGTGTGCAATTGGTTGTGTTTTGTTAATTATTGTGGCTTGCATTAGCGTAAATGTTGACTTAGTGCACGCATCATTGCGGATGAGTGGTTTTATACTCAATAGAGTAACTATTGATATTTGTTTCATCATATTATTTATTATATTTACTTACATGTTGTCACATGTGATTTTTCGTAAAAAAATTACTTTAAAGTATAGATTATATGTAATAGCAATTGAATTAATTGTGTATTTTATGATTGTAGTTTACGCTTCATATAGATGGTATGTTGTGTTGCAGTATTATGGCAGCAAATTGGGGTAGAATATGCTTCTACAATCATCAGATGCAATCGAAAACTGAAACGCATAATAATTGCCCCGGGGACGGTTCTGTTGTCACGGCATTTTTTAGAAGTTTTATGACACGCTCGAACACCAACTACCGCACGGCGCTGGTCGCCCCGACCGCCAATGACAGTATCCGTGAGGCGCATTCTTACGAGTATGACAATAATTGCAATGAGGTATTTATAGTTACTCCACGTAGTGGCGCAAAAGATAATCCTGTTAGTCCAGATAGACTCGACACTCTGAAAATAGTAAAAACAAATAAGTATGAAGCATATATTTTTGATTAGTTATGAAAAGATGTGATTTGCATATACATACGGTGTCATCTGAATCAGATAAGCCATGTGCCACAGGGACGGTTTTATTGTCACGGCATTGTATCAGAAGTTTTATGTTCTTGTGCTTGGGCAATCAAAATCATCTCAATTTGTCAACTCATCCAGGGCAAAAGATTATTACTCAAATGGCAGCCTCAATCTAATCTGGCAGGTTGTACTAAAATTTTGCGACACCCTCGGACAGAACGCGAACTATCATCCTCGCTGAAGGCGAGCATTTAGTATTCGAGGCAAGGTGCTCACTTTCAGCGAGATTTTTAGTATGCCCTCATACCGGAGGTGTCGCTGACGCTCCACCCCCGGTTACTCAAATTGTCACCTTCGGCGACGTTGCTTCCTCACCTAAAAACAAAATATTAATTGGGGACAACTCGTATATCTCCCCATTTGATTTATATTTTTGATTGTACTCGTTGTCCATGTTGTCTTCTTTAATTATCTGCGTAATCTGCGTGATTAACATGAGTATATGGGGGGCAACAGATATATAATTCCCAACATTAAAAATATTTTTGTAATTTTGTGGGTTGAATATGTCAGATGATGATGAAAGAATACCTATTTGAGCTGGAGATTCCTGTCCGCGACTATGAATTGGACAGCGAGGGCATCGTGAACAATGCCAACTATCTGCACTACCTTGAGTACACGCGCCACGAGTTTGTCAAAGCGCGCGGCTACTCGTTCGGCGAGATGTCGCGCGACGGCATCATTCCCGTTGCCAATCGCATCGAAATTGACTACAAGAGCGCACTGCGCAGCGACGACGTGATGCTGAGCAAGTTGTGGGTCGAGCGCAAGGGTGTGCGCTACCTTTTCCACCAAGACATATATAATAAGGAGACTGGCCAGCTAGTGGTGAGTGCCATTGTGAGCATCGTCGCGCTGGTTGGCGGCCAATTGTCGCGAGGAGCCGAACTGTGGGAAAAACTAGGCTTGGACAATGAGCAATGACAAACTGAGATATCGCATCGCCTTTGCCTCGATTCGCGGCATGGGGGTCGACCTCGCTCGCCAACTGCTAGAAGTTGCGGGCAGCGAGGAGGCTTTCTTTGCGATGAGCGAGAAGGAGCTGCGCCAGCTGACGCAAGGCCGTAGCAAAGTATATACCAACTACTACCGCCAGCAGCAGTTGGAACGAGCCGACCGCGAACTGGACTTCATCAGCGAGAACAAGATTGTGACATCTTACTTCACCGACCCCGGTTATCCTCGCCGTCTGCTTGAGGCCAGCGATGCACCATGCATGATTTACAGCCGTGGCGAGTGCGACCTCAACAGCGCACATATTGTTAGCGTGGTGGGTACACGGCATGCCACACAGTATGGTGTGAGCTTCTGCGACTCGTTTGTGCGTGACTTGGCATCGGCGTTGCCCGACACAGTGGTTGTGAGCGGCCTTGCCTATGGCATCGATATCGCCGCGCATCGTGCCTGCCTAAAGCATGGACTGAGCACAGTCGCCGTTATGGCCCGTGGTCTTAACAGCATCTACCCCGCCCTCCACCGCAACGACGCGGTCGCCATCGTTCGCAACGGTGGTATGGTACTGACCGACTACCTGAGCAGCGACGAGTTGCACCGCGGCAACTTCCTGGCACGCAACCGCATCATCGCCGCGCTGAGCGACTGCACGGTGATTGTCGAGAGCGCCGACCATGGCGGTTCGCTGGTAACAGCCTCGCTGGCTCAAAGCTATAATCGTGATGTAATGGCAGTTCCGGGGCGCACGAGCGACGAATTCTCGCGTGGGTGTAACCGGATTATCCGCACCAGCCAGGCCATGTCGATCAGCTGTGCCGACGACCTGATTGAAGCAATGAATTGGGACCAGGGACGAAAGGCCCAAAATGCACAACAACTGGAATTATTCACCGAGTTAAACAATGAGGAACAAGCAGTCGTCGATGTGCTGAAGCAGCAAGGCGACTTACACATCAACACCCTAGCCGCTGTGCTGCAACTGCCCATCTATCGGCTGATGAGCACGCTTGTCGAGCTGGACTGCCGCGGCGTGATCCTGACGCTTCCTGGATGCCGGTATTGCTTGAAGTGAGCGCCCGCGCCCCTGCGGTAAGGTGTGCATTTCATGTAATTTTTAAAGATGCTTCAAAAAAAAACAGGGGAAAAGTTGCATAAGTGAGAAAAAAGTCATACTTTTGCTTTTTGTTTCATTGCTTAACACCCAAATAGATTATGGAAAAGAAATATATTCCTGACAGTGAGTTGATCATCAATGATGACGGCAGTGCATTCCACATCCATGTGACGCCTGAGCAGTTGTGCGACAACATCATCGTGTGCGGCGATCCTGGCCGCGTGAACATGATTGCTGGTTACTTTGACACCCGTGACTTTGAGGTGTCGAGCCGCGAGTTCCACACGATTGGCGGCACCTACAAGGGTAAGCCCATCATGGCGCTGTCGCACGGCATCGGCGGCGACAACATCGACATTGTGATGACCGAACTTGATGCGCTGGCCAACGTCGACTTCAAGACACGCCAGCCCAAGGACGAGCACCGCACGCTGAACATTGTACGCATTGGCACATCGGGCGGCCTGCAGACTTATGTGCCCGTGGGCACTCCCGTGATAGCTGCCAAGGCACTGGGATTTGACGGCGTGCTCAATTACTACGCCGACCGCAATGCAGTGTGCGACTTGGAGTTTGAGAAAGCGTTTTGCGAATATGTAAAGTGGAATCCGCTGTTCGCCAAGCCGTATGTTGTCGATGCCGACCCATGGCTGGTTGAGCGCATCGGGCGCGATGACATGGTGCGTGGTTACACGATCAGTGCCGTGGGCTTCTATGGCCCACAGGGCCGCGAGGTTCGCGCCCGCCTAGCCGAGCCCGAGCTGAACCACCGCATCGAGGCGTTTGAGTACGCTGGCGGCCACATCACCAACTATGAGATGGAGAGTGCCGCACTGCAGGGATTGGCCAAGATTCTGGGCCACCGCGCGATGACCATCTGCTCGATTATAGCCAATCGTGTCGCCACCGAAGCTAACACAAACTATAAGGGCGCCGTGAACGACCTTGTTGGCACAGTGCTTGAGCGGTTGCTGGTCGACTAGCGCTTCGGTTTCATTTGAGAAAAAGAAAGGCTGCCTTGCGGGGCAGCCTTGATTGTTGTTAGATGTGAGAGAGTGATGAGGATGTGTGTCAGTTGGCAATGAATGCGCCCAGACCTGTAGGCATCATCGTGCTGAAAGCATAGACCCTAGCAAATTGCTTAATGAAATCAACTGTCGCTTTTTTGGGCTTCATTGTTACCATCTTCTGTTCACCACCTCTCTGCTCTCTTGTGAGATGAGTAGAGGTTTTCTGCATAGGCAAACATGTTTTAAAAAAGTTGTTACACTCTAATAACGAGAGATAGGGCACAATATTATATGTGGTTGAACTAATTTATTTGGAGAAATTTGTTCACGCCGATATTTAATATTACTTTTGTGGTTGTAAAACGTAAAAACTATGATAAAGAATATCATCATCCGCGCTCTGTCGGGCGCAGTATATGTGGCATTGATTGTTGCATCGATCCTGTTGCTCGACAAGTCGGCGGTCACCTATCTTGTCCTGTTCTCGGTATTTACCGTGCTGGGCGTGAAGGAAGTATATGACATGTCACGTCACGAGGAGAACCCGTCTTGGCTGGTGACCTTGATTGACATGCTGGGCGGTGTGGGCCTGTTCTTGTCGATGTATCTGGGCATGACTAGCGAGGGCAGCTCACGCGCCTTGTGGCTTCTTGCCCCCAGTGCCTATGTGCTTGCGCGATGCATTGTTCAACTGTATCGGCCTCGACAGAATGCTGTCCATAGCCTAGAGCGTTCATTCTTCTCGATGGTATATGTGGCTGTACCCTTGTCACTACTAAACTGCATCATTGCCATGAGCACCCCCAAGTTGCTGCTGGCGGTGTTTATCTTCATCTGGGTGAACGACACGGGTGCCTTCTGCTCGGGCATCACGCTAGGACGGCACAAACTGTGGGAGCGCATCTCGCCCAAGAAGTCCTGGGAGGGATTCTTTGGCGGCCTGCTGGCCTGTGTGCTCACAGCATGGGCTACTCACACCTGGTGCAATGAGTTCTTCCAGGTGCCCCAACTGGCGGTATGGATTGGATTGAGCGTCGTGGTGTCGATTGCCGCAACCTATGGCGACTTGACCGAATCGCTGCTCAAGCGCACCGAGGGTGTGAAGGACTCGGGACATCTGATTCCAGGTCACGGCGGTATCCTTGACCGCATCGACAGCCTACTACTGGTGTCGCCTGCAGTGGTGATTTACCTGCTGTTAGTGATATTTCACTGATGGGCAATGCATTATACCCTAAAAACCGACATGATTACTTGTAAACTTAAGATATGAAAAGATATGATCTGCGTGGCGTGTCGGCATCGAAAGACGATGTGCATAACGCCATTCGCAACATTGACAAGGGCCTTTACCCGCGAGCTTTCTGTAAGATCATCCCCGACTTGCTAGGAGGTGACCCAGAGTACTGTAACATCATGCATGCCGATGGTGCCGGCACCAAGTCATCGCTGGCCTATATGTACTGGCGTGAAACTGGCGACTTGAGCGTGTGGCGTGGCATTGCCCAGGATGCCATCGTAATGAACATCGATGACCTGCTGTGTGTGGGTGCCACAAGCGGTATCCTGCTCTCGTCGACCATCGGTCGCAACAAGAATTTGATTCCAGGCGAGGTCATCTCGGCCATCATCAATGGTACCGAGGAGTTTCTTGCCGAGTTGCGTGAAATGGGTGTGGACATCATATCGACAGGTGGTGAGACGGCCGATGTGGGCGACCTGGTGCGCACAATTATAGTCGACAGTACGGTAACGTGTCGCATGTGTCGCTCTGATGTTATTGACAATGCTCACATCGCTGGTGGTGATGTGATTGTGGGTCTGTCGTCAAGCGGACAGGCTACTTATGAGCACTCCTACAATGGTGGCATGGGCAGCAACGGATTGACATCGGCCCGCCACGATGTGTTTGCACACTATCTGGCCGAGAAGTATCCCGAGAGTTTTGACCCTGCAGTTCCGAGCGAGTTGGTTTATGCTGGTGGGAAACAATTGCTTGACGCGGTCGATGACACTCCCGTCGACGCGGGCAGGCTGGTGCTCTCCCCCACCCGCACCTATGCTCCCGTCATCAAGCGCCTACTCGATGAGATGCGTCCCCGCATCCACGGCATGGTTCACTGCACGGGTGGCGCTCAGACCAAGGTGCTGCACTTTGTCGAAAACAAGCATGTGGTGAAGGACAACCTGATGCCCGTTCCTCCGCTATTCCGTCTGATTCAGGAGCAAAGCGGCACCGACTGGCGCGAGATGTACCAGGTATTTAACATGGGTCACCGGATGGAGATTTACGTTACCCCCGATGATGCACCGGCAGTAATTGATATCGCCGGCTCGTTTGGCATTGAGGCACAGGTCATCGGCCATGTGGAGGATGCTACAAGCAACCGACTGACCATCACTGGCGAGCATGGAACATTTGAGTACTAACATACTGGGGAAACTGGGTAGACTGGGATTACTGGGAGTGCTGGGACTATTATGGCTAATTAGTTCTTGCCAGGGCGGTGGTGAACAGAGACCACTGCCTCGTAAATTGACGGTGGGAACACTCTATAGTCCGACGAGTTTTTTCATCTTGCGCGGTGACACGCTGGGCTACGACTATGACCGGATATGTGACTTTGCCCGCGCCAAGGGCATCACGCTGCAGTTCAAAGTAGCCGACAACATGAGCCATCTCATTGAGATGCTCGAGCGAGACTCGGTCCAGTTGCTGGCCTATGAGATACCTATCACCGCCGAATATAAGGCTCATGTGCTGCCTTGCGGTGCCGTAAACGAGACGTATCAGGTGCTGGTTCAACCCACTGGCGACTCATTGTTGACCGATGTGACACAACTGGTGGGAAAAGAGGTGTGGGTAGAGAAAGGGTCAAAATATGACTCTCGCCTGCGCAACCTGAACAACGAAACAGGAGGTGGTATCATCATCCGCTATATAGAGGGCGACACATTGATGCCCGATGACCTGATTGAGATGGTGAGCGAGGGCAAATTGCCACTGACGGTGGTGGACAGCGATATCGCAATGCTCAACCACACCTATTATGATAATATCGACATTAATCTGGCATTGAGCTTTGCGCAGCGTTCATCATGGGCTGTGAGCACCCAGAACACGTGGCTAGCCGACAGCATTGACGTCTGGGCACAGTCACGCAATGCTCGAGCGTACTCAAAGAACGCCCTACGCCGTTACTTTGAAATCAGCCGCAGCGCTATGCCTCACGACACAATTGACCTTCATCCCGTGACCCCTGAGGGTTGCATCTCACCATATGACAGCCTGTTCCGCGTCTATAGCCAGATGATTAACTGGGACTGGCGCTTGCTGGCTGCCGTGGGTTACACCGAGTCGGCCTTTGACCGCACTGTGGTGTCGTGGGCCGGTGCACGAGGCATCATGCAACTTATGCCCAAAACCGCTGCAGCCTATGGCGTGGAGATCGACATGATTGAGGATCCTGAACTGAACATGCGTGCCTCGGTGATGTGCATTCGCGACCTGCAAAAGTTATTTGAGCCTTTGATTGCCGACACGACCGAGCGGGTAAAGTTCATTCTGGCAAGCTACAATGCCGGGGCTGGCCATGTGCTTGATGCCATTGAACTGGCGCGTAAATATGAGAAAGAGCCTGAGGTATGGGACGGCAATGTCGAGGAGACCATCCTGTGGAAGCAGAACCCACAATTCTATAACGACTCGGTGTGCCGCTTCGGCTATTTCCGCGGCAAGCAGACCGTGGCCTATGTGGCAGCCGTCGAGCAACAGTACCAATATTACAAGAACAAGTTTAAATAGTTATGAATAGCGAAGCCATTAAGGGCCATGTGGCGGTGCTGCTGGCCAATATAATTTTCGGAGTGGGCGTTCCCGTGACAGCCATCTTACTTAGCAAGTGGGTCACGCCCAACGGCTATATGCTCACACGCTGCGCCGGTGCCGCTCTTATCTTCTGGGTGATACAGTGCTTCTTGCCCAAGGAGCAGATGACGTTGCGTGACTGGATTACCATCGTTGTGGGTGGACTCATCGGCATCGTCGTGTCGCAACTTTTTACTGCCTGGTCACTCGTCTACACGACTCCCACCTATTACGCCATCTTGGCCACGCTGGTCCCTGTAGCCACTATGCTGGGTGCGGCGCTGTTCCTGAAGGAACGCATCACGGGCATGAAGATAGTGGGTGTGGTGCTTGCCATCATCGGTGCGTTGATTATTGTGCTACACACGGGTCTGGGTGAGTCGCAGGGCAAGAACGACTTGCTAGGCATCGGTCTGGGCTTCCTCAGCCTGATTACATGGGTTATCTATCTGCTCATCACCCGCAATGTGTCGGCCCGCTACAGCCCGGTCACCCAGATGAAATGGGTGTTTCTGGCCTCGGCCCTGGTGATGCTGCCCATGACTTGGGGCGAGTTTGACCAGCAGACACTCTACTCGCCAGCATGGCAGTGGAGTGGCGTGATTGCGATGGCGTTCATTGTGATTTGCGCCACCGTGCTGGGCTACTTTGCCATTCCCTACGCCATGAAGCGACTGGATGCCACCACCGTCAGCACCTACACCAACTTGCAACCCATCGTGACCGCCCTGATTGCCATCACTATCGGCCAGGATGTTCTCACTTGGGACAAGCCAGTAGCCCTGATTATTGTGCTGGTCGGTGCTTATCTGGTGACGATGAAGGAGAAATAGTTAAGACATTAAAACAATACAACTATGATGAAACGAATGATGATGATGGTCGCATTGTTGGCAGTGTTGCTGACCTCATGCGACCCACAGAAGAACAAGAACGAGAACAGTTTTGCGTTGCCTGAAGTGAGCGACATCGCCATGTATCAGGTCAATCCGCGTGTATTTGCCCCTGAAAAATCGCTGAATGCCGTTGCTGCCCGCATCGACTCGATTCAGGCACTGGGCGTGAACATGATTTGGGTGATGCCCATCTACCCCATCGGCATCGAGAAGGGCAAGAATTCGCCCTACTGCATCAGCGACTATAAGGCCATTGCCCCCGAGTTTGGCACCATCGACGAGTTCAAGAATCTGGTGAAAGTGTGCCACGAACACGGCATGGGCATCATCCTGGACTGGGTGGCCAACCACACCGCTTGGGATCATCCCTGGGTTAAGGAACACCCCGACTGGTACACGCACGACGAGAAGGCCGACACGATTATCTCGCCTGCCGGCTTCGACTGGTATGATGTGGCTGACCTGAACTATGACAACGCCGAAATGCGCAAGGCTATGATTGATGCCATGCGCTTCTGGATTGTGGACTGCGGCATCGACGGTTTCCGTTGTGATGTGGCCGACGGTGTGCCTGCCGACTTCTGGAAAGAAGCCATCGAAACCCTGCGCAAGGATGCCGGTCGCCGCATTGTCATGCTTGCCGAGGGCAAACAGGTGGACAACTTCACCGTTGGCGGTTTTGACATGAACTATGGCTGGGACTATAAAGATGTACTTGTCAAGGTGTTCAACAAAGGCCTACCCGCATCGGACCTGATAGCCGCCGACTCGGCC
>JAEEGF011962257.1_pt1 | contig 10417 bp, 11 predicted proteins | sample 9134171 | NCBI WGS metagenome assembly JAEEGF01 (sample SAMN16246542, study PRJNA631951) | gut metagenome | biome: gut microbiome; feature: rumen; material: AP-attached | host: Bos | place: Iran: Karaj | collected 2018-10 | reverse complement strand
CTTGTTGCAAAAATTCTGGCACAGATGTCTGTTGAAAACAGAGGCGATATCCTGGCTGCTATGGAAGAACCCAATGCTGCCAAGCTGACACAGCTTCTTGAACCTAATGCGCTTGAGCAGAAGACAACTAAGGTTACAGGTTAAATTGTATAAATTGATATATCCACCATCAGCTTTGATGGTGGATTTTTTTGTGCCTTATACGGCGCCTTTTTGTTAAAAGAAATTTTGGCGTAAAGCTAAAGTTATTTCTGTATGTTCCGATATATTTAACGAAAGATTATGGGCGGAGTATGTATGCCCATACAAAATAGAATATGGAAGGAGGGTTTTGATGAGCAGTGCAAATAATATGGTGAGCACAATGGCAGCTTACCTGGTACAGGGCACTGCAGCCACAAGCGTTTCAAATGTCACAACAGTCAGAGATGCATCAAGAGCAGCAAACAGCAGTTTTGACATGGTTCTGAACAAGGTATCAGATACAATGATACAGAACAAGACAACGGATGTATCGAAACAGGCAAATCAGTCTTTGGATAACGCAAAACAGGTTAAGGCAAATACTTCTACTACAAAGATTGATGAAAACAGACAGACAGAAATCACAAAAGCTGATTTACAGGAAACAAACAGCGTTGAAGATAACAATACAAATACTGTGATAGATGAAACGGAAGGTGCAAAAGCTGACACAAAGCTGCAGGAAGCCATAAATGAGGCAGGAAAAGAGCTTGTAGCTCAATTCGCAGAAGAACTAAACATCTCAGAGGATGATGTAGTAAATGCGATGCAGATACTTGGCCTCATGGCAGTAGATCTTTTGAATCCGGCTAACATAGCTCAGATGCTCACTCAGATAAGCGGCCAGGAGGAGACAATCGATCTTATAACAGACACTGACATATATACTTCATTGCAGGACCTCATGGAGGGTGCAGAAAGTATGAAGGACGAACTTATGAATGAGTTCGATCTGTCAGAGGAAGGACTTCAGGCGGGCATAACAGATGCTAAAGAGGACTTCGGAAAAGTCATTGAAGGAAATCTTAATGTAAAAGTCGAAGCAGAGCCTGAAGATGAAATTAACGAAAACGTAAAGACCGCAACCGGTGAAGAAGCTTTCGTTAATACAGACAAGAACACAAAGACCGGTGCACCACAGTCAGAGGCGTTCACAGACCGGCCAATGGTTGAAGAGAAGAAAGTCGAGATTACCACAAATGGTTCAAAGGAAGGCGGCAACAAAAATTCTCTTAACAATGGCACAGAGTCATCAAATCTTTTCAATCAGGTAATGAATAATATCGCAGATGCTGCTGTCAAAGTAGACGGATCGGATATGGTTTCCTACACGGACAGAGCACAGATGGAAAACATTATCAGACAGATCACTGAAAAGATAACTATTTCAGCAAAAGCAGAAGAGACATCAATGGAACTTCAGCTCCATCCCGCAAGTCTCGGCAATGTAAATATTCTTTTAACCAGTGGTAAAGACGGAATAGTAGCTAAGTTTACAGCACAGAATACATTGGTAAAAGAGGCTGTTGAAGCACAGATGGTACAGCTTCAGCAGAAGTTTGATGAGCAGGGCATAAAGGTTACTTCAATCGAAGTTACAATCGCAAGCCATGGTTTCGAGCAGAATCTTGAACAGGGTAATGACAGACAGAGTGGTGAAGCGGGTGCTGAGAGAAAGGTTAAGCCCCTCAGAAGGATAAACCTTGGAGAGCTTGATGAAGATGAGACTATCGAAGCTCAGAGCGATGCTGAAAGAATAGCGCTTCAGATGATGGCGGCAAATGGTAATATGGTTGACTTCAGTGCGTAACTGAAGCTCAGGAAAAAGAGGTCATTATGGCAGATATTAATTCAGTAGAAGCAATTATAAAGAATGGTGAAGTAGTAAATTCAGGGATAAAGACTAAAGAGCAGGAAGCAGCGTCTAAGACCGCACCCAGTGGTTATGACAAAGATGCCTTCATGCAGATCCTGGTAGCGCAGATGAAATATCAGGATCCTATGGAGCCTACATCTAATACTGAGTACATTTCACAGTATGCAACCTTCACACAGGTTGAGCAGCTTTCCAATATGGCCAATGCGATGTCGCTTTCCAGAGCATCAGAGATGGTCGGAAAGACGGTTGTTGTCAGCCAGACCAATCCGGACAACGGAACGACAACTGAGGTTGAAGGTGTTGTTGATTTTGTCACTTACAGCGGAAACAAAGCTTACCTGAACATTAACGGAACAAACTACGACATCGACGATGTGGCTCAGGTTCTTGACCCTAACTATACTTCAGCTGTTGAAGCGGTAAAAGACTTCCAGAAGGCAATTGACAAGCTTCCAAACAGTCTTGACCTGGTAACAGAAGAGGATCATGGACTTACAATCGATACCATGTATCAGTACTACACTGAGAACATGGAGGAGAGAGCTAAGGGCATGATGGACAAGAACTATGTTACAGCACTTCTTCAGTATGTAAACCGTATCGATGACATCAGAGGTGACACTCACAGGACCTTTGCAGAAAAGGCATAACCAAAGCTACCGGAGGACAGAAAAATGATAATGGATGATCGTCAGTATATGTCAATAGGACAGGTCCAGGATCAGTTTTTGAATCCTAAAACTCCTAAAGTAGGCAAAGAAAATAATTCTTTGCCTACAGGAGAAAATTCTTTTGCATCTGTTCTAAATAAAATCAAAGATGGTGCCGATAATATTAACAGTGAAGGAGCTGTTAAGTTTTCTAAGCATGCCATGAACAGATTGAGCATGAGAAACATAGAGCTTACGCAGGATCAGATGCAAAGACTTTCGCATGGAAGAGAAGAAGCCATGGAAAAGGGCATTAAGGATTCACTTATCCTGGTTGATCAGCTGGCATTTATAGTAAATGTACCCAGCAGCACAGTAGTAACAGCAATGGATCAGACAGAAAACAAAAGCAACGTATTCACTAATATCGACGGAGCAGTTATTGCATGATTGGACCGAAGCAGGTCAAAATGGGTGGACGTGCCCTGACCTGCCAGGAAATCTTTTAAATCCGGACAGACTGCCGGGTTTATCCGCAAAAGCTTCGTCCGAAGTCGCAGTTTTAATTTGATGGAGGACAATGCCTTATGATGAGATCACTTTATTCTGGTGTAGCGGGACTCCGCACACATCAGACCAAGATGGACGTACTTGGTAACAACATTGCTAACGTAAATACAACTTCTTTTAAATCCCAGTCAATCACATTTTCAGATCTTATGTATCAGACAACACAGACAGCATCCGGTGCAACAGCTACAAAGGGTGGTGTTAATGCTCGTCAGATCGGTCTTGGTGCAAAGAGTGGCGCGATTGCAACAGCAATTGAGTCTCAGGGTGCTACTCAGACAACAAACAACCCATTTGATATCATGATCACAGGAAAATCTTTCTTCGTTGTTAACAACGGAAAAGAGAATCTCTACACAAGAGACGGCTCCTTCTATGTAGACGGTGCCGGAAACCTTGCTATGCAGTCAAACGGATATCTGGTTCAGGGATGGGTTGCTCAGGAAGATAAAGAGACCGGTGAGATTAAGATTAACAGAAACGGTGGACTTTCATCGCTTCAGATCATGAGTGCAGGAAACTCTACATATTCACCTGCATCTACAACACAGGCTCTTTACAGTGGAAATATCGATGACAACGACACAAACGTAACATCTGATGATGGTAAGACAATAACTCTTGAGTTCTATGACAACAAGGGATATCTCTACACCGGTAAGTTTACACTTAAGGATACAGGAATGGATCACTTGTTTGCTATTGAACTTACAGATATTATTGATTCTTCAGGTCAGTCAATCGGTTCGAGCCTTCTTGAGCACGTTACATTTGGAACACCTGAAAGTAAAGAAGCAAAGGCTATAACAAAATCTTTTGAAAGTGCATACAGAGTAAGTGGAAATACCACTAATAATACTGCTGAAATATATTTACAACCCGGAGCAGTAGAATTTAGTAAGGTTAATTTATCTGGATATTTGTCAGACCTTATGACGACCAGTACTACATCAGGAAAAAATGTTCTCAATGATGTATATGGAATTAAGGATAGCCAGGTAATTGGTACTTCTACAAAATACGATAAAGATAGTGCTTATACTATTGATAAAGACACAGGAGTAATAACTGTTAGCTATAATGTTGTAGACGATCAAAAGACCAAGAATTCAAACTTCCTTTACACGAGTAGCGCTAGCTCAGATTACTATTATGACCAGACTACAGGTAAGGGATATAAGGTTCCTAACAACTTTACCAATAAAAAAGCAACTGGACTTTCGAAGTATGAGAGTACAGCACTTACGAATGTATTTAAGAATACATTGACCGGTGCAGCACTAACTCTTGATGCAACACATACTTATTCATTTGATGGAACTAAAGTAACAGCTACAAATATTACTGGACTTACCCAGCAATCAATGGCAGCTAAAATTGGCCATGATGATATCCTTGGTTATGCAGACGATTTTGATGCATCTTCAGGATATGGTGATATGGAAGCAGCACTTCAATACACAAAGGATGATGGCTCTATAGGATTATATGATCCTGTATTCTACTCTTTTGATGGAGAGGGACTGAAGATCTACAATGCTGATTATTCAGATATTTATGTTACAACTGAAAAATTACAGCTTACAGCTAATACGTATACTGTGAATAACACATATACACCAGTAACAAACTTGGAATCTGCACTTGATGCTAATGATCTTGCTCTTCTTGAAAGTAAATATCCTAGCTATGCTAATGATTTTGACTACTATACATTAAGACAAGAGACAGGTAGTTTCGCTATTCAGTTTTATAAATATGACCCAACCGCTTCTGTTAAGGCAGGCTCAACTACACTGTGGGATGGAAAGATAAAGTCTCAGAACTTTGAACCGAATGTTACTAATTTTGTACAGATAGAATCAAGTAAGATATCCGATGCATTTACAAATGCAAATCAAGGTTATGATTATATTGCGTTAAACGAGAATACTAAAGTAGCTGATTACCCTCAAGATTTCCTTAAGACTGTATTTGGAGTAACGGATTCTACAATATCAACATATAGTGATAGTAATGTATCATTCCTGTCAAACGGAGCTATTGTGATTTCACATGATGAAACTACACCGCTGTCTATTTCTGGAACTTCAGGATATGGAGCTCAGTATAATTCAACAACAGGTGCAATGGATTATGTTACAACAGTTGAGAAGAAGGTTGATAAGTGGACACTGTCATCCAAGCAGATGAGCGGAAATATTTCTGATCTTAAAGAAGTTGCAGAAGGAGATCTTGCGCATTTGTTAAAAGCTGTTTATGGCTACGATGATGAGATGGCAGATGCGTTTGGCTCAGATGGAACATATGTTATTGATCCAGCTACGGGTTCAATTAAGCTTACTACAGGAAAAAATTCTATTCAGCTTTTATTTGATCCTTCTACTGGTGCAATAAAGAGTGCAAACGGAAATGAGGATGATATAAAGGTTAATCTTATATTTGATCAGAGCATCGATGGACTTGAAGCATTCGGTTACCAGGTTGGAAACAGCGGAGATCCTGAAGAAATTGCTAAGAAAGGTACAGTTGGAATTGATTTCTCAACAGTTACTAACTACAATACACAGGGTGCATCTACAATCAAAGCTGTAAAGGGTGACAAGAAGTCCCTTAACACAGGTCGTGCGGTTGGTGAGATGAACGGTGTTAACGTAAGTACTGACGGACAGATCTTCGCAACATATTCAAACGGCCAGACGAAGCTCCTTGGACAGATTGCATCAGCAGAGTTTGCCAATGCATCAGGTCTTTCAAAAGAGGGTGATAACCTCTATGCATCAACACTTAACTCAGGTGAGGCAACAATTCAGGATATCACAACAGACGGTGGTTACATGAATACCGGTGTTCTGGAAATGTCAAACGTAGATCTCTCAAGAGAGTTCACAGAGATGATCACAACACAGCGTGGTTTCCAGGCAAACAGCCGTATCATCACAGTATCAGATACACTTCTTGAGGAGCTTACAAACCTTAAGAGATAATATTAAAAGGCACAATCCATCAATAAAATCTTTCCCCTTGGAATACGTCCGTTCCAAGGGGATTATTTTTTTAGATTGTGGACACAAAATATTCGCTTGCAGGTAACAATAATACATGATAGTCTAATCACTGTGACATTTTTTTACAAATTATTAAGGAGGAGAGTATGGACGCTAAAACAACAAGCATTGTGGCTTATCTTTCACTGATCGGCCTTATTATTGCTTTTGCAGCAGGTGACAAAGAGGGTGCTAAGTTCCACCTTAACCAGGCACTGGTTATCACTCTTTTTTCACTTCTCGGAGTTATTCCTATCGTAGGAACAATCTGGAGCCTCTTTATGGTAGTTTGCTGGATACTTGGACTTATCGCAGCAATCAACCAGGAAGAGAAGCCTGTACCACTTATCGGTGGCATTCAGATCATTAAATAATTAAATGATTATGTAAGACTTGGAGTCGGGAATTCCGTAAACGGAGTTTCCGGCTCTTTTTCTTATATTTATTAAAGAAAAATTTTACCAAATTAATACTGTTTTCTACATGGAAAAGTGGTACAATGTTTTTGATACCACAATATCTAGTACTATGCCTAAATATATGTTGTGGTATGTCACGGATGAGTTGGTGGGGGATAAGGATGTCTTAGAATAATATTTCATTATTCGATCCCAAACGTGAAATTATGTTACAAATATGTCCAAATTGTGAACAAAAATAGCTGATTTTGCGCAAAACGAGTGGTAAAATTAATATAGGCGGAAATAAAATTTCATTTTGCAGTGAAATTTTTCTAAAAGCGTGAAATTATGAGTAGGATTATTGAACTTACCAAACTGGACACAAGGAAAATATTGATCAATCCTGACATGATCGAGACTGTTGAAGGAAATCCGGACACAGTCTTGGTTTTGCAGTCCGGAAGGAAGGTTCTGGTAAAAGAAGATATAGGTGAGATATACAAGCTGATCAATTCATAATACATACAATAAATTCTCAAAGGAGGAAATGTTGTGGATATTGCTACATTGCTTGGTGTAGGACTATGTTTCGTTTTCATGATCCTGAGTATTGTGTTCTCAGCAGGAATTGCGGGTGTTCAGTACTTCCTGGATGCTCCGTCTGCGATGATCACCTTCGGTGGTGCTTTCATGGCGGTTCTTGGTTCGAGAAGTATGCCCAGCTTTATCAGCGGACTCAAATCTTATACGCTTATCTTCAAAATGCCGAAAGATGATACCAAGTCTGTTATAAAGAGCATTATTGATCTTTCCAATACAGCGAGAAAAGAAGGACTTCTTGCTCTTGAAGAAGCAGCCGGCAACCTGGAAGATGCCTTCATGAAAAAAGGCGTTATGCTGATAGTTGACGGTACTGAGCCTGAGCTTGTTAAGAGTATTCTTGAAGCTGAGATCGATGCTATGGCTGAGCGACATAAAGAGAACTATTCTTTCTTTGGCGATGTTGCAGGTATGGGTCCTTCCTGGGGTATGATCGGTACCCTTCTCGGACTGGTTCTGATGCTTCAGAACATGTCGGATCCGTCGTCTATCGGACCGTCCATGGCGGTTGCCCTCATTACAACATTCTATGGCTCGGTTCTTGCGAACTGGTTCTGCTATCCTGCAGAGAATAAGCTTAAAGCTCGCAGCAACGCAGAATATATGGTTAAGAGCATCATTATAGAAGGACTTCTTTCTATTCAGGCAGGTGAAAACCCGCGTGTTACTGAAGAGAAGCTCAAATCCTTCCTGTCACCTGCAGACAGATCTGCTTATGAAGCCGAGAACGGCAGTGGCGATGGAGGCGGAGAATAATGGCAAAAAAGCAAGAAGAAATAAAACCCGGCTTGCCGGCGTGGCAGGGTACCTTTGGAGACCTGATGAACCTTCTGCTTTGCTTCTTCGTATTGCTTTTCTCCATGGCCAATATGGACGCAGCTAAATTCGAAGAGGTAGCAGCCTCCTTCAGCCAGGCCTTTAGTGTATTCTCGGGTGGTGAGATGGCAATAGGTCAGGGTGCACTGATAGGAGACGGAGTTTCACAGCTCAATCAGTTATCTGCATATGTAACTTCCATGGGACTTGCGCAATCCGGTGAGGATTCCGACGAGAATGAAAAGGCTGTCGGGGATATGGACCAGGAAGAACTTATGGATGCCGCTGAGGCAGAGCAGCTTGAAGCATCCGCAGAGCTCGCCGAGAAGATAGAGAAAGCTCTTGATGAAGGCGAGATAGATGATATGGTATCGCTGAATTATACAAGCCAGTATGTTGAACTTACTATACAGGGTTCAATTCTGTTTGACTCAGGTAAAACAGAGATCAAAGAAGATGCAATCCCTGTAATTGACAAAGTGGGACAGATACTGGAGGCATATGCCGGAGGCACCATTGATATTGAGGGACATACGGATAACATACCGATGTCTGGCGGCGGCAAATATGCCAACAATGATGAGCTCAGTTCCGGAAGAGCGCTTTCGGTCTTTTACTATCTGACTGAGCATACAAACCTTGATCCTTCCAAGATTGTTCATACAGGAAGAGGCCAGTACGATCCTATTGCTGACAATTCCACTGATGAGGGAAGAGCTCGTAACAGAAGAGTTGAGATAAAGATATACAATCCTTTAAGCGGTTCATACTAAACAAGGAGACTAACACTTATGAAAAAGAATTTGTTATCAATCATTATCCTTGCACTTCTAGTAGTTAACCTCGGCATGACAGGTTTTATGATGCTCAGTGTCATGACCACCAATTCACAGACAGCCAAGCTTATCTCTGACATAGCTGCTGCTCTTGAACTTGAGGCAAACGGCGGCAATACCGGAGGATTCTCAGGTTCGGCATCAGGAGTTGTTGCTGTAACAGATATGGCAACATGGGGATTTACCGGAGATGAGAAGCTGACTATCGCGCTTAAGCCCGGCGAAGACGGCAAAGCGCACTACATGGTAGTTGAAGTGGTGTTCTCGATGAACAAGGCAAGTGCAGATTATGCGACTCTCGGAACAGAAGAGAACCTTGCTAACGTCAAAGAGGTTGTTAAGTCAGAGATAACCAATACGCTTGCAAGTTATACGATGGAAGAACTTCAGGGCGGAATGGATGCGGTTGCAAGAGAAACTATCCTTGAGAATGTTCAGGCGATGTTCAATTCAAACTTTATTTATGACATCAGCTTCTCAAGTGTTCTTTATTCTTGATATAGGTTTTATGAAAAGAGATTTTGTTAAGGAGACTAAACATTGAGTGAAGTACTGTCACAAAGCGAAATAGATAGCCTGTTGTCAGCACTCAGTACCGGTGAGCTTGATGTGGACCAGATGCAGGCCTCGGACGAAAAGAAGGTCAAGGATTATGACTTTAAACGTCCGGCCAAGTTCTCAAAAGAGCATCTTCGTACTCTGGAGATGATCTACGAACACTATGGGCGTCTTTTGTCCACAACATTGCCGCTTTACCTGCGTAAGAACGTTACTGTATCGGTTGCTAACTCTGAGACGGTTACATATTCTGAGTTTTCAAATGCGCTGAGTAACCCGGTTATTCTCGGAGTAATCAGCTTCTTGCCATTGCAGGGAACAATTATTCTGGAGCTTCAGGCCAATATTGGATTTTCCTTCATAGATAGAATGCTTGGGGGTGAAGGAAACGGACTTGATAAGCCAAGGCCCTTTACAGACATTGAGATGCCGCTGATTGAGAAGCTGGTAACCATCTGTATGCAGCTGATGGTTGAACCGTGGCAGAACGTTGTTGCCATCAATCCGGTAATGGAGAGAATTGAGACCAATCCTCAGTTTGCTCAGGTTATATCACCGACTGATATGATCGCCATCGTAACACTTAATATAAAGATTGGCGATACAGAAGGTCTAATGAATGTCTGCCTTCCGTATTTCACTTTAGAGAGTGTTATGGACAAGCTGAACACCAAGTTCTGGTTCTCAACAATGCAAAAGAATGCAGAAGAGGACTACGAGGAACACCTGGAGACTATGGTGCGGCATGTGGATGTTCCTGTCAAAGCAGTTCTTGGAAGATGCAATGTTTCGGTTAATGATTTTGTTCATCTGCAAGCCGGAGACATCATAAGGCTTGATAACAGAGTTAATACAGATATGCAGGTATATGTGGGCAATATCTACAAATTCACTGCGTTGCCCGGTACCGCAAAAGACAAATATGCCGTACGTATTACGTCGGTTGTAAGAGAGGAGGAAGAGTAGGAGCATGGATGGAATGTTATCTCAGGACGAAATTAATGCTTTGCTGGCCGGTATGGATACATCCGGTGGG
>JAEEGF010746666.1_pt1 | contig 10417 bp, 9 predicted proteins | sample 9134171 | NCBI WGS metagenome assembly JAEEGF01 (sample SAMN16246542, study PRJNA631951) | gut metagenome | biome: gut microbiome; feature: rumen; material: AP-attached | host: Bos | place: Iran: Karaj | collected 2018-10 | reverse complement strand
TACAACATCTATCGCCGTTCGTTTGACCTTGCTACTCACCATTTCGGTGAAGAGGAACTCGTCTTTGATGCAGCGTCATCCGATAAGAGTGCCACCTTGCCACGTATCAGTCCTGATGGACGCTATCTGCTATTTGCCAAAGGCCAGTATGGCTGTTTCCATATCCGACACTATGATGCCGACATTGTTTGCATGCCACTTGACGAGCAGTCTCCTTCAGAGCTTGACCTTACCAAACTGAACAGTGAAGGCTTCCAAGACAGCTACCCATCATGGTCGAGTAACGGACATTGGATTATGGTTGCCAGTCGCCGTGAGGATGGCAACTACTGCCGTGTCTATTTCTCTTATTTCCATGACGGTAAAGTGGAAAAGGCCTTTATGCTGCCCCAAGAAGACCCCGAACACAACACCTTTCTGCTGAAGAGCTATAACCGTCCCGAGTTCATGGTCGAACCCGTTAAAATCAGCGTGGAAGAGTTCAGTAGGGTATTTGACAAATAAGAAGTTATCGAAGTTATCGAAGTTATCGAAGTTATGTGGCCGTTGGCCACGAAGTTAAAGAAGTTAAAGAATTGAAGACGTTGAAGCATTTACATCTTTTATGTACACTCCTTTTCGGTGTAGCCGTTCTCCTGTTTTTCGGACTGGCTTATCCGCATCATTTGCACTACCAGGAGCAGTTCCAACTGTTCCTTTTCGACTCTGCCTATGTTTGGGATATCATTAAACTGCCAGGTGGTGTGGCCGACCTGTTGGGGCGCTTCTGCACACAGTTTTTCCTGTATGCATGGGTGGGAGCATTCATCATTGCTCTGCTACTCTCCGCAGTACAGCTCCTGACATTCCGCCTGTTTAATGTTCTCTCTTCGAGAGTGTGGCGTTGCGAACAAAGTTCAATGGTCAATGGTCAATGGTTCTACGGCCTGAGCTTTATACCATCGTTTCTGCTTTGGCTCTTCCTGCTCGACGAGCATGCCCTGCTGGGTGGTGTCTGGGCCGTCCTGCTCACACTGCTCGCCGTTTGGGGACTTCTCCGCATAGTGCAAGGTGGGAGAACCGTCGCCTATGTGCTTCTCACCATCCTCACTCTTTTCGTACTCTATTGGGTGGCTTTTGGTGGTAGTCATTACTATCGCTATCCGACCATATTCCCCACGCTGCTCTATGTGGCATGGGCCTCTGCCGTCATCCTTCCCTTCCTCGTCCGTTTCTGCCAGAATCATTTCTCATTTCTCGTTCCTCGTTCCTCCCTCCTCATTTCTCGTTCCTCCTTCCTCGTTCCTCTTTCCTCGTTTATTGTTGTGTCTGCCATCATGGGCGCAATCGTCTGGAAGAACGCCAACTTCAAGGCTGAGAAGGTGATGGGGTACGACTTCATGGCCTGTCATCAGCAATGGAACCGTATCCTTCAGACCGTCGACAAGGAAAGACCAAACAACCAGATAGGCGTAACGGTACAGAACCTCGCCTTGGCCATGCATGGCCTGCTCGTCGACCATGGTCACGAATATAACCAAAACGGCATCGCAGGCCTTCTGCCCGATGTGCAGAGCGATGCTACCAGTCCGATGCCTACCGCCGAGGCCTTCTATCAGTTAGGTATGGTTTATGTCGCCCAGCGCACCGTTTTCGAGGCTCAGGAGGCCATTCTCGACTTCCAGAAGAGTGCCCGCTGCTACAAGCGTCTGGCACAGACCAACCTCATCATCGGCAGCTACGAGGTGGCGCGCAAATATCTCACGGCGCTGCAGAAGACCCTCTTTTATCGCGACTGGGCCAATGAGACACTGCCGCTCTTGGGCAATGAAGAGGCCATTGCCAAGCATCCCGAATACGGACGTCTGCGGAAGTGTGCCTACGGTGAGGACTTTTACTTCAGCGACCACACGACGCCTGAGATGTTGGAAAGCCTCTACTACAGCAATCCGGACAATCATCTGGCCCTCCAGTATCTGATAGCCTACTATATGTTGACGGGCGATCGTGAAGGCTATGCCAAACTGATGGAAGAGGTAAGAGGTAAGAAGGATGATGTATGATGTATGAAGTATGATGTATGATGTAAGATGTATGATGTAAGATGAAAGAGATGATATATATAATAAGGTGTTTGGTGTTGGCTGTTGGCTGTTGGCTGTTGGCAGCTTGCACGGAGACTGTCAGCGATGCCAGGCAGGAGGCTGATATGCCTCAGATATATCCCGACTACATCGGTGTCACCATACCCGTGAATATTGCTCCCCTCAACTTCAGCATGTCAGATGAGAAGGCATTGCGTATCGATGCCGTCATCACCGACAGTCACGGAAACACCCTGCACAGCCAGGGCGACGATGCCGTCGACTTCGACATTGACGACTGGCACACCCTGCTTGCCGGGAATCGTGGCGACTCGCTCAGCATCACCGTTTCAGCCAAGTATGACGATGGTTGGCACACCTGGCGTCCCTTCTCCATCTACGTGAGTCCTGACAGCATCGACTACGGTCTCTGCTATCGTCTCATCGAGCCAGGCTACGAGGTGTGGAGCAAGATGGGTATTTACGAACGTGATCTGTCCTCGTTCGATGAACGCCCACTGATTGAGAATACGCAGTTTGAGGGTTGCGTCAATTGCCATAGCTTCAATCGTGGCAATCCTGCCGATATGAGCCTTCACATCCGTGGACCACACGGTGCCACCCTGCTGCGTCAGAGCCCCACCCCGTCCCTCCCAGATAGGGAGGGAGAACTGATCGCCTACAATACCAAGACGGACCAGACACTCGGCTTCTGCGTCTATCCCTACTGGCATCCGTCAGGCCGTTATATCGCTTATTCCACCAACGCCACGAGCCAGCTGTTCCATAGTGCCAACCGCAACCGTATCGAGGTGTTTGACACCGCTTCCGACCTACAGGTCTACGACGTCGAGAAAAACGAGCTGTTGCTGTCGCCCCTGGTCAAGCAGGACTCCATCTACGAGACTTTCCCTGTATTCTCGGCAGACGGCCGTTCCATCTATTTCTGTGCAGCTTTAGGACTCCCCCTCCAGTCGGAGGGGGCGGGGGAAGGCTTGGACTCCATCCGTTATAACCTCTGCCGCATCGATTTCGACCCAGCTACAGGCCAGTTTGGCGACCATATAGAAACCATCATCGATGCTGCGTCACACGCTCTCCCCTCCTTGGAAGGGGTCAGGGGAGGCTCTTCCATCTCCTTCCCTCGTCCATCCTACGACGGACGTTTCCTGTGCTACACGCTTTCCGACTACGGGCAGTTCAGCATCTGGCACCACGAGGCCGACCTCTGGTTGCTCGACCTTGCTACAGGCGAGAGCCGTCCCATGACAGAGGCCAACTCCGACGATACGGAGTCGTTCCACAACTGGAGCACCAACTCACGCTGGCTCGTGTTCAGCTCACGCCGCGACGACGGACTCTTCACACGACCCTATTTCTGTCACGTCGATGCCAAGGGCACTGTCAGCAAGGCATTCATGCTGCCCCAGAGAAACCCTCGCCGTTTCTATCGCGACCGTTTCTTTTCTTTCAACGTGCCCGAGTTCACCATCGGCCCCACTCATTTTGATGGTCAGAAAGCCAGTCGCATCATCAACGATGCCTATCGCAAGGACTTTGGTGTGCGAAAAATGGAATAAGAACAATTGCAGCGGCACCTCAGAAAAACACAAATTAATTTGGTTTTTCGTTCGGTTTGCACTACCTTTGTACCTCGTATGATTGTATGTATTGCAGAGAAACCCAGTGTAGCGCGTGACATAGCCCGCATTATCGGCGCCACCTCAAGCCATGAAGGCTATATGGAGGGCAACGGTTTTCAGGTGACATGGACCTTCGGACATCTGTGTACGCTGAAAGAGCCCCACGACTATACGCCGATGTGGAAGGCATGGAGTCTGACATCGTTGCCCATGATTCCTGAGCGCTTTGGCATCAAACTCATCGACCAGGACCATATCACCAAACAGTTTGCCATCATCGAACAGCTGATGCAGCAGGCCGAACGCATCGTCAACTGCGGTGACGCCGGACAAGAGGGTGAACTCATCCAGCGCTGGGTGATGCAGAAGGCGGGAGCCAAGTGTCCCGTCAGTCGTCTGTGGATCTCATCGATGACTGACGAAGCCATCCGCGAGGGTTTCCAAAATCTGAAAGACCAACAGGACTACCAGCCACTCTACATGGCAGGACTGAGTCGTGCCATTGGCGACTGGCTCTTGGGCATGAATGCCACGCGACTCTACACGCTGAAGTACGGCCAGAACCGGCAGGTGCTCTCCATCGGTCGTGTGCAGACCCCTACCCTCGCCCTCATCGTCAACCGTCAGAAGGAAATCGACAACTTCAAGCCCGAGCCCTACTGGGTGCTCGCCACCGTCTATCGTGACACCACGTTTACGGCTGTCATTAAAGAAGATGATGACGAAGAAAAAGAAAATGAGACAGAAGAAGGAAAAGAGAAAAAGGGACAATCAAAAAGAGGTTTTACAGACAAAGACGAAGCAGAAAAAGCTTTAGCATGCATAGCAGGAAAGCCTTTTACAATAACAAACATTCAAAAAAAGAACGGGAAAGAGGCTCCTCCTTCCTTATATGACCTAACGTCACTGCAAGTTGACTGCAATAAGAAATATGGTTACTCTGCAGAAATGACGCTTAACCTTATTCAAAGTCTATACGAAAAAAAATACACGACATACCCTCGTGTTGATACAACATTTCTTTCCGATGACATTTATCCTAAATGTCCGCAAACAATGAATGGGTTATTCCAAGTCAAGTTCAATGGAATTGCACCATACGCAGAGTTAATCAAGCCATTAGGAGGCAAACCATTAACAAAAACCAAGAAGGTCTTTGATTCCTCTAAGGTCACCGACCACCACGCCATCATCCCCACAGGCGTCATTCCTCAAGGACTTAGTGACGCAGAAAGAAATGTCTTCGATCTCATTGCACGTCGTTTTATTGCGGTATTCTATCCTGACTGCAAATTTGCTCAGACTATTGTTCTTGGACTTGTTGATGACATTGAATTCAAAGTTACAGGAAAAACCATCATAGAGCCTGGATGGCATCTTGTATATCCTAAAGAGCCAAAAAGCACAGAAAACGAAAACAAGAAGAAAGAAGAAGATAAAATACTACCGGCATTTACTAAAGGAGAGAGTGGAGAGCATACACCTACCTTAACAGAAAAATGGACTGTTGCCCCAAAGCCATATACTGAGGCTACACTGCTTAGAGCAATGGAAACAGCCGGAAGATTCGTAGATAATGAAGAATTGCGCTATGCAATGAAAGAAAATGGAATTGGACGTCCTTCAACACGAGCTGCAATTATCGAGACATTGTTTAAACGACATTATATTAGACGTATTCGTACAAGTATTGCACCAACGCCAACAGGAACAGAACTTATAGATCTTATTCATGAAGACCTCTTGAAAAGTGCGGAACTCACGGGTATCTGGGAAAAGAAGCTGCGCGACATCGAAGCCAGGAAATACGATCCACAGCAGTTCATCAACGAACTGAAACAACAGGTCTCCGATATTGTTCGCGATGTCATGCAAGACCCCACCAATCGCCGCATCACTGTCATGCCTGCCGAGGAAGACAAGAAAAAAAGCAAGAAGTAGTTCCTTATCGTTCTTGTTATTGATTTGACATATTGCTTACTTTTGCAGTCGAAACAATCGGTCGTCCTCACGACCCCATCAAGAAGTATTAAAAGATTTTTATGGAAAAGTTTTTGGCGTTTAGAAAAAAATCGTATCTTTGCAGCGTGATTCACTTTGCTCGAGGTGATTTTGACCTTGCAAGCTTTGTTTTTTTGAGTACCTTTGAGGCAAATTATTAACAACAATTACTAAAGACGGTTATGAAAAAGAACTTATTTCTATTTGCATTGGGCCTGTTGACATTCATGCCGGCCCAGGCACAACAGTGGGGCAACCGGAAAACTCCATCGACTTCTGATGCTATCAATCGTAATATAGAATCGGCTAAGCGTAAGATGCAGACGGAGATCCATGCCCAGGAGAAGGTACAGTTCGAGCAGAGCTTCAAGGATGCTATGGAGAGTGCTAAAGGCTACGAGGAGGGTGAATGCTGGGAGGATGCCCTCAACAAATATGAGGAGGCTGCCAAGTTGAACTGCAAGTACGATTATTCCGACCAGCGTCAGATTACCCGTAAGATCAACGACCTTTACGTGAAGGCAGGTCGCACGGAAGACGGCCCGAGCATTCTGAACAATGCCAAGACCATCCTGCCCGACTATTCACAATACAGATATGTTCGCGAGAACCCAGTGTACGTGAACAAGAAGGAAACGACAACCAGGATTGTGCGTGTGGCTTGTTCTGACAAGGAGACACGTCTGGAATTTGAGATTGAGGCTGCATTTGCCAACTACTGGGCTTCCGTGAGTGACAAAAGCTTTATCATGGGCAATAAGGGAGATAAATTGACTTTGGAGGCTACCGAGAATATCTCAACAGCTCCAGCGAGAACCTATATTCCCTGGACTTACCAGAAGCTTCGTTTCGTCCTGATTTTCCCTGCACTGCCCGAAGAAACTGATGAGTTCCATTTTATCGAGCCAGCAACCACGTGGCAATTCAGGAACATCAAGTGTAAGTAAAGCAAGATGTGTGGTATTGCTGATGGGTTAAGGTGGGGTTAACCCTGGGTTAGGGTGTCGGCCTATACCTTAACCCGCATCAAAGTCCGATGTACAGAGGGATTGAGAGGGGGCGGGTTAGGGTGTTAGGGTGTTTTGGGTGATGGGTGATGGGTGATGAACGAGTGTTTTGTAGCGATGCCTTCTATGGGTTGTCCGGATAATGCTTTGCTGTCGCTCCGATGGCACTTTCGAGCCGCTCCGATGGCACTTTACCCCCCATAACAGGCTCTCGCGACCCTCGAAAGTGCCATCCCTTGCTCCCGAAGAAGGCTTCAAGTGGGGTGATAAAGAAGCTATAGGCGACTCCTGCTATTTTGAGAAAATTGAAGGACGTGTAGGACGCCCTGCGACACACGGAAGCGGATGTCCCATCCCATAAACGGCATGCCATACTCACGCTCATCATCATGATAATGTGGACGAGGATCTAATGACAGCGTCTCGCGCAGTGCCTGTAAGTCGGGCTCTGACAGACACTGGCTTAACTCATACGGGATGTCAACCTGCAAGCGCTGCCAGCTGTGCTGTTCCGTAAAACCGCCACGAGCCTCACTGTGGCTGTCGACATAAGGCAGATAGGGTTTGATGTCGTAAATCGGTGTCCCGTCCATCAGGTCGGCTCCCAGCACCTCGATGGCAGGTTTGCTGAAGTCGATGGAAGCGATACGCACCGACGACAGTCCCAGGTTGTTCGGGCGGAAGGGTGACCGTGTTGCCCACACCCCCATGCGCTCGTTGCCTCCCAGCAGTGGCGGACGTACGGTGGCATGTTTCTCGGCATCGACATGTTCTGAGAATCCCCATATCAGCCACAGATAGTCGTAATCGTCCAGTCCACGCAGTGCTTCTGCCTGTCGGTAGGAGTCCGTGAACACGATGGTGCCACGTAACTCGTTGACAATGCCGCTCTGCCTGGGGATGCCGAATTTCGACGTGAACGGTGACTTGAAATATGCTATCGGTTCTATCATCATGGCTTACTCCTCCCAACGGATCAGGATATGTTCGTAGCCCAATGTCTTCATCATGTTTCGGAACTGTTCTTCACCATTCTGCCGGGCCTGCTGCAGGTTCTCGGGAGTCAGACAATGGTTCAGCATCTTCTGGTAGGCTTGATGGTAGAGTTTCTCACGGTCTTCGTGCGACCAGCTGCCACTTTCGAAGAAACTCTTGGTGCGTGCCTCGTCGATGAAGTCACGGTCCAGCAGTCCGATCTTAGGCAGCGTCACCTCAATGCTGTCGCCTGAGGGTGCTATCCAGCCGGGCTTTACCTGATGCATGTTGATGCCCAGGCGTAGAGTGCCGTAATAGATGCGTGCCAGATGGTCGTCTTTGAGGAGCCGTTTCCTGACAGTATCTACCAGTTCTTCGTTGGCGATGGCCAGAAACTCCCATTCGCCAATGGCCTTGATGCTGGTCACTTGTTCGGGAGTGAGGTCGATATGCTGGTCGGTGACAATGCTGACCTCAGTCTGTTTGACAGCATGAAGCAGCCAGACGACGACGCCCACGGCGAGGAGGACCACCAAAAAGTAAATGATAATGGAGGTAAAGGAAAGGAGAAATGGGTTGCGTTTCATAGTGCTTATTGTTTATTGCTTACGGCTTACAGCTTCCAGATTAGAGTTGATGAGTTGCATGATGTCCAGATTCTTACGGAAGGCAATGGTGATATTCTCTTCCTTATAGCCCATCTCCATCAGCATGGGAACCAGTACACGGGCGGCATTCTGCTGAGCCATCTGTACGATACCTAAGTCTGGAACGCTGTTCAGGATGGCCTTGCGCCCTTGCTGTTCGTAATTGGTCAGTTCCTGGTCACTGAAATGCGAACGCGTCAGCCCCACATATTCACGAACTTCTTTCTGGTTGATCTTTGAACTGGTCATCACCACTTTGGGGTCAGGGAGCAGGATGGTGATGCGCTCACCATTGCGCTCGATGTTGTCTTCCGAGAAATCAGAGAAGTCGATGTAGCCCTTCAATGTAGCATCCATGGGGATAGCAATCTTGCGCTCGCCCAATGGCAATGGGATATCGATATCCTTGGTGAGCAGACTACCCTTCAAACGCAGCACGTCATGGTGAGTAACAATCTTATGGATATGATACTCGGTTGTGTACAGCTTGGAACATTTCTGTACCTGTACCACCAGATTAGGGACAGAGTCGTTAACGGCAGGATCCTCCACCGGACTCTCTTTGCTTTCGCACGAACAGCAGAGCAACGCGCTGATGGCGCAAATGAGAAATGGGCTACGCATTCTTACTTTATTCTTATTTTGTTCTAAACTGTTGGCAAAGATAGCTAAAAAAACTCAAAAAGCAAGTAATTATCTAAAATATTTGAAATTAGACTAAACATTTTCGTAACTTTGCAGTCATAAAATTGATTAGGTTAACAATTGTGTTTTAGAGGGCAAGCGTGCCAATAATCTAAAATTGGTAGCATCCTTTTGAATAAAAAGATAATCAGGACAACAAAATATCCCGCCGAGAATGGCGGGATATTCTTTTTTTTCTCGTTTTTCTTTTGCATTTCTCTCGACTTTTCGTACCTTTGCAAAGGAAATAATAAAAACCATTATGAGAAAACTGTTGTTTGCAGCTGGTATGACGGCCTTGGCGCTGGTGCTGGCAGCATGTTCTGAAAAGAAAAAGAGTGACGATATCATTACACAGCGCGTGGTAGAAGTCAAGCCGTCTGCACCTATAAAAATGCAGGAGTATAATGACAGCCGTGATGTGGAATGGATAGGCAAGACCTATCATATCACTGTTCATCGTCAGCCAAGCGACTCGCTGCCTATGGTGGAGGACGAGACGGGTCAGAAGTTTGTCGACAACGTGTTTAAAGTGACGGTATCGCGCAGCGACGGTTCGGTATTCTTCAACCGCACGTTTACGAAACCGTTCTTTGCGCAGTATGTCAACGAAGATTTCCGTAAGACGGGAATCCTGGAAGGCATTGTGTTTGACAAGGCTGATGGCGACTGGTTGGTGTTTGGCGCCAGTGTGGGCCATCCTCAGACAGATGAATACATGCCATTGGTGATGCGCTTGTCGCGTATGGGTAACTTGGAAGTCAAGTTGGATTCGCAGATGGATACCAACTCGAACGAGGAAGGAGACGAAAGAGACGAGGAATGAGGAAGGAGGAACGAGGAAGGAGGAATGTTTTTGTGGCTGGAGTAATCTCGTCCCTCATTCCTCGTTACTCATTCCTCGAATAAATCCATGCCACGCATTGCTGAGTGCCGTCATTGTGGGGAATATCAGGTTGGCTCCTTTGTCAGCTAATTGTTTGTCGGGCAGGGGGCCCGTATTGACGGCAATGGTCATGCAACGTGCAGCTACAGCGGCCTGCACACCTAAAGGCGCGTTTTCCACCACAATGGTTTCCCAAGGCTCCACGCCACATTTCTTCATACCCATCAGATAAGGCTCCGGGTTGGGTTTTCCGTGCTTTACGTCGAAAGCCGTCACTATGAGTTCTTCACTGAGCAGTCCCTCAAAGTCTATCAGCAGCTTGTCGAGCAGAGCATGCTGTGCACTGCCTGTCACCACGCATATCTTCAGCCCGTCAGCCTTGATTTGCTGCATCAACGTCTTGATGCCTGGCATGATGTTGGCAGGCGTCAGCTGGCAGTGCTGTGCAAAGAGCTTGGCCTTGTGGGCATACATCTCCTGAGCCTCGTCATCCGACAGCTCCCTGTTCCAC
>JAEEGF010110723.1_pt1 | contig 10417 bp, 11 predicted proteins | sample 9134171 | NCBI WGS metagenome assembly JAEEGF01 (sample SAMN16246542, study PRJNA631951) | gut metagenome | biome: gut microbiome; feature: rumen; material: AP-attached | host: Bos | place: Iran: Karaj | collected 2018-10 | reverse complement strand
TTGCAATCCGCAGGAGAACGATCTTTATAACAGGAATTAAGGTGTAAGCTTTGTCTTGTCATATAGATATCAAATCTATTGACCGTAATTCCTTTTGCAATAAGCTCGTTCAGATAATCCGACCCTCTGTTTGAATGTCTTTGCGTCCAATTCTCACGATTCGGGATATTCTCATTTGTCGCAACAAGCTGGTATGGCTTTGATAATATGCGCCATTTCCCTTCAAGCATAGTTTTGTCGGGTGGCACAGACACACATACCTTTGAATTTTTGAGGGATGAAAAATTTTCAAAAAAGTATATTACATCACTCATTTTATATAATTTGTCAATTAAAATTATTTTGTTATCTTCATCAATTACGGCGACTCCCGAATCCATACTTGAACTTGCCGCTAATGATAAACCAATATAATAATTCATTTAATCTCCTGTTTACTTCATCAAAGTAGTTGTGATTATCGGGCCGTCATCCGTTGCAATTACGGTATGCTCAAAGTGTGCAGACGGCTTGCCGTCTTTTGTACTGACAGTCCACTCATCATCTGCAACTACAACATCATCACAGCCAAGATTTAACATCGGTTCAATTGCAATAGCTGTATTTGCTTTGATTAGGGTTTTATCGCCAACGCTGTAATTAAACAAAAACGGATCTTCGTGCATCTGGTGTCCGACACCGTGTCCGCCATATTGTCTTACAATTCCGTAACCTTCCCGAACCGCAACTGCTTCAATTGCCTTTGAAATATCATCCAGGACATTTCCCGGCCTCATCTGTTCAATTCCTGCGTACAAAGATTCTTCCGTAACCTTCATCAACTTATCAACTTCCGGTGATACTTTGCCGACACGATATGACCATGCGCTGTCGCCAACCAGACCACCGTACGTTGCACCGACATCAATAGCGATTATGTCGCCTTCTTTTAAAATAACCTTTTCGTTAGGAATCCCGTGGACAACCTGTTCGTTAATTGATGTACAAATACTTGCAGGAAAACCGTTATATCCCAAAAATGTCGGTATAGCACGATTTTCTTTAATTATCTTCATTGCAATATTGTCTAATTCTTTTGTAGAAATTCCGGGTTCTACAACCTCTTTCATTTTTTGATGCACCAAAGCCACAATATGACCGGCATGACGCATCCTTTTTATTTCTTCTCTCGATTTTTTGTTTATCATAATCCTTTGTCCTCTACCCTTATTCTAGCACAAAACCAAGATTAAGGGCAAAAAATGGGCGATGCTTTCGCATCGCCCTTATCTTATTAATCTATCTAATATGTTTAAGAACCTTTAATATGCCATATTTAGCTTTTAATGCAGTTTTCTTCAGCAGCACTCCTATTTGTTCAAAAAATATTCTTGGCTTTTTTCTTGCTTCTATTTTTTTTATATAATCAATCCATTTTGGATGTTCTCCTAATATTTCGCGAATTTCGTCAGCATTTAATGGAATTATTGGTACTACAGATCTACCTTTCCCGGAACTTCTTGCCCCCTCAACAATTCCTCGCATCCTATCCGCACCAATACCCTTTACTTTCATTGTTTTTTCCTTTCTGACTTTCTTTTAAACTCCTATGTTTTTATAAAGTATTTTTAGCAGGAATTATTGCCTGCCACTTTTTTGTTATATATCGTCATGCCGGTGTTATAATTGGGTTTTAGCTGTATTATAATTGAATTTTACATCTTGTTACAAAAAAAGACCACTCTTATAATGAGTGATCTTTTTTGATTTTCGTTAAATCAATTATTCAACTTCGATTGCACCAACAGGGCAAGCATCAGCTGCTTCTTTTACAGAATCAATGTTGTCAGCTACTGCTGAATCATTAACAACTGCCTTGTCTTCTACTGAAAATACAGCGTCGCAAATTGATTCGCAAGCGCCGCATGCAATACAACTGTCATTAACTTTAACTGCCATTTTTTATTCTCCTTATTTTTCTTGTTGTGGTTTTCCCACAAGATGATAATATTATAAAAAATAATAAATGTCTATATTTTTTGAACAAATAATAACAACCGTTTAAATTTGACAAACCTTCGGGAAAAATCGTATAATATCAGCAAAAAAGGAGTTTTGTATGAAAGTTTATAAAATTTTTACAATTTCTGCATTATTACTGTGTTCAACGATAGGAGTTGCTTTTGCACAAAATTACTGGTGTTCATCAGATGGTTTTGGTTATCTGGCAACCATGGCAACACCGGAAACTTCATGCATAGTAACTAAGGGTTCTCCCGATACTTATAAATCATGTGTTGAAAATTTAAGAAAAAATAATGAAAAAACCAAAGCTGACTTACAAAAAGGAATTTGTAAACCAATTCAGGAAAAACAAGCCACCTACGGTCAGACAAAATGCAAATATTTTTATATCATAGAAAACGGAAAAGTTGAAGATAAAGGTAATGAATCCTATTCCCTTTCCAAAAATTCAGAATTTGAAAAAGATAAATGTCTGCAAATAGCAAAAGAGGGAGTTTCCAAGACAGTACCTGCAGCATCTTCCACAAAATCTGTCAAATGGGCTGATCAAAACCTATCACCTTCATCATCAACACCAAAGCCGGTTTCCATGACAAAGCCGGATCAAACAACACCTAAAACATATACACCAACAAAGACATACTCAAAACCTTCATACCAATATAACTTCCCGCCGCAATATGCACCGGCACAAAATTACAAAAATCCGTCGGATTCATATAAAAAATAGAAGGTTTATAACCAGTCTTTTATAAAGGTTACAATATTGTCAAAACCGACCATCTCGCCAAGGTTTCCGCCTGATGGGAGAGTTTTTGCATAGACAATTACCGGAACTTTTTCTCTTGTGTGGTCTGTTCCCGGAACACACGGGTCACAACCGTGATCTGCTGTTATTATCAGCAAATCATCCTCTCTCATTGCATCAACTATCGGTTTTACATAACGATCAACCTCTTCTATTGCTGCCCCGTAACCTTTTGCATCATTTCTGTGCCCGTAAAGCATATCGGTATCAACAAGGTTTGTGAAAATTATTTCTTTATCCGTATATTTTAAACCTTTTTCGTAGGCAATATCTTCTAACGGCAATTCACCTTTGACAGCTTTCAGGGTTAATTCAAGCCCTTCTTTATTGGAGCCAGTGTGAATTGCGTGAGTTATTCCCGCTTTTGAAAATATATCTTCAATTTTTCCGATGGCGACAACCTTTCCGCCTTCGTATTTTATATCATCAAGGTAAGTGTGTTTTGGCACCATTGAAAAATCTCTTCTGTCTTTTGAAATTCTTGTAGGTTTCCCGTCTATAACTTTATATGGCCTTGCAATTACTCTTGCAACATTATAATCTCCTTCATCCAACAATCGTCTTGCAATTTTGCACCAGTCATACAAGGTTTCCAGAGGTATCATGTCCGTATCTAAAGCAATTTGAAAAACACTGTCGGCAGAGGTGTAAACAATCGGAAATTTTGTTGAATGGTGTTCGTCGTTAAGTTTTTCAATTATTGCGGTACCGCTCGCCGGAATATTTGCCAAAACTCCGCCGCAGCCGGTTTGCTCTACAAATTTATCAATCAATTCTTTTGGGAAACCTTCAGGAAAAGTTGAAAACGGCCTTTCAGAAACTAAACCCATTATCTCCCAGTGGCCTGTTGTTGTATCTTTACCTTTAGATTTTTCAACAAGTGTTGCAACCGTACCGGTAGGATTTTCAACTTTTTTAATTCCTTCATAATCACCAAGCAGTCCCAAACCCATAGCTTCCATATTCGGAACATTCAGACCGTTATTAAATTTTGCAACGTGAGCCAGCGTGTTACATTCCGGAATATCACCAAAATCACGGCAATCCTCCATTGCTCCGTTACCCATTGAATCAATAACCATTACTATTGCTCTTGTCATAATTTCCCTCCGATTGTAACCTTATTTTATCACTATTTATATTATTTGCAAAACATTATAAACATAAGTAAAACGGCCCTTTGTTAAGGGCCGTTCTTTATTTGAAATCTCTTTGGGGGTTATTCTTTAAAATGTTCCTACAGGTTTCTTCTGAGCTGTAGCTCCCGGAATTGATTGCCAGTTAGCAGCCATAATCTTTTTGAAAGATTTTAGAGCTGTATCTTCGAGTTCACCCAATTCTTCTGCTTCCATAATCAATTCTCTGAGGGGTAACAGTGCTCTCTGATCTCTGAGAACACCTAACGCAGCAGCTGCACCTGCACGAACAAGTTCGTTTTCTGAGCGATTTTTCATAACATCGATCAGAGCAGGAACTGCTTTTGTATCATTCAATTTACCTAATGAAGTTACCGCATAAATTCTTACGTTAACCCATTCGTCATAAAGCATATTTATAATCTTATCAACAGCCTTTTTGTTGCCGATTTCGCCTAAAGCTCTTGTTGCATCACATCTTACATTAACTTTTTCGTGATCAAGAGATTCAATCAGAGCATCTGTAGCAACATCACCAATTTCAATCAAAGCATCTGTTGCTGTGATACATACTTGCGGATTTTCATCGTTTAAAGATTCAACAAGCGGTTCAACAACGATTGCGCCGCCCAAACGACCTAACGCACGAGCCGCACGAACTCTTACGTCAACATTTCTGTCTTCACGTAAAGATTCAATCAAGTGAGTTGTAGCTTTTGAATCACCCAATTCACCCAAAGCTCTTGCTGCATATAAACGAACAGATCCGTTTTTATCGTGTTTCAAAACATCGATTAATGGCTCAACTGCCTTTGAATCACCCATTTCGCCTAAAACACGAGCTGCATTGTATCTAACTTTTTCAGAATTGCTCGTTTTCAAGTCGTTAAGTAATTCGTCAAATGTCTTCTTCACTTGTTTTTTCTTGCTGTTCACACTAATTGTCATTATTTTCCTCCGACACTTTTGCAATAACTTTCACACTACTTACCTTTATATAAAGTTTTTCTTTCAAAAATTATTGCCTAATTATGATCTTTTGTATTAACTTTTGTTTACAATTCCTTTTTTATGTCTATTATCTGTTTCTTACAAGTGCTTTGTCAGTCTGTTCTGATTAAGGGTAATTTAAACACTTATTTTTCATGTACTACTAGTATAACATATCTAATTTCAAATTTAAACTGTTTTGTGAAAAATGTTTTAAAAATTTATTATACTGTTTTTTTAATAATTATTGTAATTCAATTATTTATCAAAAGTAAAATTTAAATTTCTTAATATTTTATTACTCACATTTGATAGTAATAATAAATTCCGTACCAACCCCAACTTCACTCAGTACCTTAATTGTGCCGTTATGTTTGTCAATTATCTTCTGGCTGATTGCAAGCCCGAGTCCTGTACCGACTCCTACACCTTTTGTAGTATATCCGGCGGTAAAAATCTTATTTATGCTTTCCTTTGGTATCCCTTTACCGTTATCCTTAAATTTTACTATCAAATTCGGCTCTTTATATTCCGTTGTAATGGTTATTTCACCCTTATCTTCTATTGCCTGGCAGGCATTCATCAAAATATTTGTAAATACCTGATTAAGCATATTCGGATAACACTTAACCGGCGGGATTTCACCGTAATTTTTTATTATTTCTATTCTGTTTTTTGTTTCATGTCGTATTAAATCAAGCGTCAGGTCAATTTCTTTATTTATATTTGCCTCCTGAAGCTCTGCCTCATCAAGTCGTACAAATTTTTTAAGAGAAACAACAATATTGCTTATTCGTTGGATTGCTTCACGGTCAAGATTGTTAATCTGTTCAAAGGTTTCTTTTACATCCGGCTGATCTATCTGAGAAATAAGTTTGGTGATTATCGAATTATTTGACTTGATTGATGCAACAGGAGTATTGATTTCGTGCGCAACACCGGCAACAAGCTGACCTAAAGATGCCATTTTTTCCGAATTTATAAGCTGCAGCTGGGTTTCCTTAAGTTCGTCGAGTGCTGCTTTTAAATCCCTAACGTTCTTGGCGTTCTTTTGGTAAAGTTCTGCTCTTATAATTGCGTTCCCCAACTGAGATGAAACGGCGTTCAGAATTTCTATTTCTTCGTTGAGTTCGCGTTTTTGGTAACTCAAAAGAACAAGTGCACCAAGCATTTTCTGCATATGGAACACCGGAACAATAACCCTCAACACCGATTGTTTAAAAGGTTCTGCCTCAACATACTCAGAAAGTGAATAGCTTATAGAAATTTTATCCGACAAAAGCTGTTTCATTGCGTACGCGTCAAAGGATATTTTTGTACCGGTAAAATTGTTTTCACCAAATGTTTCAACAACCGTGAAACCATCCTCTGTGCTTTGGGCATAATACGTTTTAAAACATCCGAACATGATTGCCAATTCACGCAAAGCAGAATTTAAAATAACTGAAATATCCATTGATTCTCTTATGATATTAGACAGTTTGTTAATCAATGCTATTCTTATTGCCTGCGCCTGTGCTTTTATTCTGATTTTTTGAAGTTCTTCGTTTTCTTCCTCAAGTTTGGTTAATTTATCCTCAAAGAGCTCACGCTCTTTTTGATTATCCTTGAGCATAACATCAGAACTGACATCAACAAAGAAAATTATTGTATAGCATCCTCTTTTTACGGCCGTCATATCGTAAAAAGTCGTCTGTCCCGGAACAGAGGAATAATAAACTCGTGCGAAAAAGTTTTCTTTTGATGTAATCGCCTGAAAAATCGGAGAACACAAGTCAACATTTTCGCTGTCCATAGGGCATATTTCAAAATTCATACGGTGGGCAAATTTGCGGATATCATCAAAGGTATTAAAAACACGACGAAAAGCATTGTTCCTAAAAACAACGTTCTCATAATCCCTTACCACAATAACCGGATTCCAGTATTGATTGAAAAAATCAAATTTCCTCATAGTTGTATTATATCATAATTTTCACAATAAAAAACCACCGTATACACTTGTACGGTGGTAATCGATTTATCACATAAAATTATTAGTCTTCTGTTGCTTTAATTTCTTCGCCTTCATCTTCTGAAACTTCATCTTTTATACCTGTTCTGATAGAAGATTTATCTGAAGAAATGTTTTTGTCTTTCAATTTTGTAATCTGTCTTGCCAATTTATCTGCCAAAAGGTCAATGCTGGCATACATAGATTCGGCAGCTTCTTCAACACGAATCAAACCTGCATTTGTTTTACAAATAACTTCTGCAATATGTTTTCCTGCTGCTGACGGATTTTTAATTACCGACAAAACAACATCTATTCCCTGAATTTGATCATAACGTGTTGCAACTTTACCTATTTTTTCTTTTACATATGCTTTGATTGCTTCTGTAATGTCAATATTTCTGCCGTTAACGTGAATGTGCATTTAAACCTCCAAATTTATTTATACCGATACGCCGTCAGTATAACACAAGATAATTAATTTTTAAAGGGTAAACTTATTATTCGTCAGCCAGAAATTGCGGCAACTCAACATCCGGAGTACCGATTACTCTGACCAATTCCAAAACGGATGCCTTCATTTGACATTTTTGTGAAGAACCGCTGAAGAAATCTCTATAGAAACACCCTTCACAATTACATCCACGTTTATAGCATTCCAATGCAGTTGTAGTCCATCTCCTGACAGCAACTGATCTTCCCATATCCCTACTTCTAAACAATTTATAAAATCTCCACTTATTTTCTATACCAACCGATATCTGAAATATATACCGGAACATCTCCCCAAAGCCGTTAAAATCAATCACTTACGACTTTATATTTCAATTATAGAAAATAAGTTTTATTTTTCAAGACAAAAACATGAGGATATGAAGTTTTGTAACATATAGCTGGATTTCAGGCATATCAGGTGTTTCAAAATATTGATTCCGTTGAAATCATGCCCTGACATGCTTTTGGAAATTTTGTCACATGGAAAACCATGTCGCAACATGGTTTTAGATTATTTATTTTTATATTAAGTTTTGTAAAATTTACCAAGTTCGTGTCAAGTTTTTTCCAAAAAATCTCAAAATTTTATCAAAAATTTAACTTTTTGGTCCATGCGGGCATGGACCATGCCCGCAGTCCCAACGGCCGTTTCGCCCAATACGAGATTCGTCGGGTCATGCAATCCGACTCCGGCCGAAGCACCCCCTCCGCTTTTTTGCATGCTCCGTTTATCCGGAGAGAATTCGTTTTGGAAGCGCAATATATTCGGTTTTGATACTTTTAGAATACAAATTTTTCAGTAATGTTTCATTAGACTTTATAGTCATTTTTTATATCCGCCTTGTTACCTTTTATGGCAATAGTTTTTGTTGATAAACAGTCGCAAAATTTGTTCAAAAGGAGATTATTATGGCGTGTAAAATGTTGTTTTTTGATTACAGACAGGCGGAAGAAAAATTTTTCCGGGAAAATAAGCTCGACAGTTACGAAATAAAATTTTTTAAAGAGAGTCTGAACGAATTGACAATCTGTAATCTTAGCGAAGAAGACTTTGAAGAAACAATGATTATCAGCGTTTTTTCCACTTCAAAAATTAACGACAATATCGTTTCAAAATTCAAAAATCTCAGGGTTATATCGACCAGATCCACCGGACATGACCATATTGATATAAATTGCTGTATCAACAAAAACATTGCTCTCATAAATGTTGATTCATACGGAACAAAAGCCGTTGCCCAATTTGTTCTGGGAGTAATGATTCAGCTTGTGAGAAGAATTTGTATCAGCTGCAAATATGAAAAGAACCCTCTTATCCCGAAAAATTTTTGCGGTCATGATTTAGACAAACTGACACTCGGCATCATAGGGACAGGAACTGTCGGTGCCTCTGTTTGCAAATATGCATATTGTCTTGATATGAAAATTTTTGCTTACGATACCGCACCTAACAGAAATCTGGTTGACGTTTTCGGGATTGAATATCTTGACCTGCGGGATTTGCTGGAAAAATCGGATATCGTGGTTTTACTCATACCTTACACATCTGATAACTACCATATGCTTTCGTATGAAGAATTTAAGGCAATGAAACAGGGCTCATATTTTATAAATGTTTCAAGAGGAGAATTTGTTGATAACGAAGCTTTACTTGATTTGGCAAAAACCGGCAAGTTTAAAGGAATAGGACTTGATACCACTGCCTGCCCGAACCCGAGGCAAAACAACAACTCCGAGGCCGATATATCTTCTGAAAACTGTATTGAAACACACGAGCCCATAAGAGAACTCGCAAAACTTCCCAATGTTCTGATTACTCCACATATAGCTTATGACACCGAAGAATCCGTCAATTACATATTAAAAACAACTTTTGACGGCTTGGGGGATTTCTTGCGAGGAGGCAGAAGCCACAGGGTATTATAATTTTTCAACTATCTGTACACTAATTGTTCCAAAAAGATAATTGCAGACTTTGACGCATCTGAAACCGTGTTCTTCCATTTTTTGTACTAACTCATCCGGCTCCGGAAATTCTTTTTTTGTTTTTAACAAATATCCGTAGGCATCCGGATCTTTTCCCAAAATCCTTATCAATACCGGAACAACCCAATCAAGAATTGACCAGAAAATATTGTGGTAACCAAAATCCATATGGAGAAATTTGCCGCCCTTTTTCAAAACCCTGATTATTTCATCCAACGCTTTGCTGCCGTTTTCTATATTGCGCAGCCCAAAACCGTTTGTCACATAATCAAATTCACCTTCTCCAAATGGCAGATTTGTGCAATCACCAACAATAAAAGTTCCTTTTGGATTTTTTTGTTTTGCTAGTTTTACCATCTTCGGTGAAAAATCAAGTCCTATAACTTTCGTCTTTGGGGATAACCTTTTTATAATTTTTACAAAATCACCCGTTCCGCAGCACGTGTCCAAAACATTTGAGCGTGGCTCTATCTTTAATTCTCTTATTGCCAGATAGCGCAGCAAATAATGTGTTCCAAAAGAGATAAGATTATTTACAAAGTCATAATAACAAGAAACTTCGTCAAACATTGACCGAATTTTTTGCGGATTTTTGTCTTCTGACATTTTGTAAACTCCTTTGCTCTAATTTCATTTTAGCATACAATATATAATTATGAAACTTGCATTTTTACCGATAGACAACAGACCGGTCTGCTATACTCTGCCAAAGTTGATTTCAGAAATTGACGAGGAACTTGAGTTTTTCACGCCTGAACGTAAGTTTTTGGGAGATTTGACAAAATCTGCTGATATCAATGCTCTTTTTGACTGGCTTAAAAATCTGCCCAAAGATATTGATGCAATAATACTAACTCTTGACACCATTGCGTACGGAGGTCTTATTCCTTCGCGCAGATGCCCTGAAAGTTTTGATGAAATACGAAAAAGAATTGAACAATTAAAAGATCTTCTGCTTGAAAAAAAATGTAAAATTTATGCTTTTTCAAGTATTATGAGCATCTC
>JAEEGF011862634.1_pt1 | contig 10418 bp, 8 predicted proteins | sample 9134171 | NCBI WGS metagenome assembly JAEEGF01 (sample SAMN16246542, study PRJNA631951) | gut metagenome | biome: gut microbiome; feature: rumen; material: AP-attached | host: Bos | place: Iran: Karaj | collected 2018-10 | reverse complement strand
CGTTCCGCAGGTCCGGGTATTGAGATCCATGACATACGAAAGCGAATCCAGGGCGCTTCCCATAAAGCGCATGGAGAGGAAAAGCTCCGTCCTTGAAGCTTCAAGTATTCTCTTTCCAAGCCTGTCCAGCTGCTCTCTTGTGTTCATCTGCCGTTCCAGTCCCCGAGGCTGAGCCTTGTACCTGTTTTCTTCGGAAAATGCTTCTCACGGTAATCCATGAGTTCGCCTGTAAGTTCGATCTTCCCGGACTCGCTGGCAAGCTTCAGCGCCGTATCCATGTCCCCGCTTTGAAGCAGTTCTTCCTTCATCAGAAGTTCCATCCATCCCGCATTTCGCGGCTTCATCGAAAGCCGGAGCACCCTTTCCATATCGTTCCTCAGCTGCGCGCGGTACGAAGCAGCGGCCTCTTCCGAAAGACCCTGCGGATACATCAGCCTGGCGACTGCGATCTCCATCGATACTTCCGGGTCATCCGAAGAAAAAGTGCGCCGGTAGAGCCCGTCGTACTCTCTGAGCCTCAGACCGTCCGCACAGACACACTCCCTGTAACTGAAGCCGGTCCCGTCAATGCGGATATGAAAAGCCTGTGCCCTGGTGTCCTCTATACTGTTGCTCGAATATTCCGGAAAGACGAGCTGCAGGCTGCCCGAGGGATGTTCAAACATCACAAGGAGCTTCCGGTCGCTGTCCCCGAGTATCCGGCGTGCAAGCGTATAACGCTGCTCCCGCATGATCAGACGGATCTCATGCAGGCTGAAATTGGTCCGGATCGCACCGTCATGATAATCCGTGACGCTGTCGTACAATGTGAGGCGCTTCAGGCTTCCGCAAAAATAGAATGCAAACGAACGGATCTGCAGGAGGCTTCGCGGAAGGCTGACCTCCTCCAGATCCGTGTTTTTATCGGTAAATGCGTGCTTTCCGAGAGAAAGCACAGGAAGCCCTTCGAGCTCTTCCGGCACGCTGAGCTTTCTTGCGCTGCCTTCATAGCCAAGGACTTCCACGCCTTCCGTATCGCCTATTCTGATTTTTTCATAAATGAAAGGCATCCGGCAGATATAATGGTTTGGTTTAGTGTTATCCGGCAAACCCGGACGATGCTCCGGTCAAAGGTGCTGTCTTAAGATCACCAGGTCAGTTCCAGATAAAGATCCCTGTACTGCTTTGCGGAATTCTCCCAGGAAACATCCTTTGCCATATCGCGCTGCACCATTTCATCCCAACGTACGCGATCTGTGAAATAGACCGTTTTCGCGTAATTGATGGCGTCAAGCAGAAGGCCGGCATCATAACGGTCGAATGTGAAACCGTTGCCTTCATTGGTGAATTCATTGTAAGGCTGTACTGTATCCTTCAGGCCGCCTGTCTCACGTACGACCGGTACGGTACCGTAATGCATGGCGATCAGCTGCGTCAATCCGCACGGCTCAAACTGGGAAGGTACCAGCAGAGCATCGGCGCCTGCGTAAATATGATGAGCCCTGCCCTCATTATACATAATATTCGAGCACACACTGCCCTTGTACGCATTCTCATAATACCGGAAGGAATCCTCGTAATAAGGATCACCGGTACCCAGCACGACGACCTGGGTATTGCCGTCGATGAGCTGCGGCAGGATCGCGTTGACCAGGTCCAGTCCCTTCTGGTTGGTCAGACGTGAGATCAGACCGATCACGAATTTGTTCTCATCCTGCTCCAGGCCGAGTTCCTCCTGCAGCTTCAGCTTATTTACACGCTTCTTTTCAAGCACGTCGGCTGAGTCATATGCTGCAGCCAGCAGGCTGTCCTTCGCCGGATCCCAGAGCTCGTAGTCGATACCGTTGATAATTCCGCGGAGCTTACCGGAATGATAACGAAGATGCGCGTCCAGTCCTTCACCGAACTCCGGTGTCTGGATCTCTCCCGCATAGGTCCCGCTGACAGTAGTGATCATATCCGCATAGGTCAGTCCGCCCTTGAACATATTGGCATCGACCCAGTTCTGCGTCATGACATCTTTGTTGAACAATCCGGCAGGAAGTCCGGACCAGTACTTGATATGTTCTATACTGTAAATACCCTGGAAACGAAGGTTGTGGATCGTGATCATAACTTTCGCACGGCCTACGGGCGTATCCTTGAACTGTGTCCTGAGGTAAAGCGGAACAAGTCCGGCCTGCCAGTCATGGCAATGGATCACATCCGGCGTCCAGTCGAGATAGTTCAGCGCCGCCAGTGCCGCTTTGCTGAAGAAACAGTACTTTGCGATATCGTCCACCAGATTGGTATACGGATTGCCCCAGCTGAAGAATTCTTCATTGTCGATAAAGTCATATACTACGCCGTCCATGATATATTCCATGATGCCGACATAATAGGACTTACCGTCAGCACACAGATCCATCTCGAATGCGCCGCGATAGATCATTTTATCCTGGTATGCAAGCGGAATGCTCTTGTAACGGGGAAGGATCACCTTTACATCGCAGTTCTGACGCACAAGAGCCCGCGGAAGTGCATACATCACATCTCCGAGGCCGCCTGTTTTGACAAAGGGGTAACATTCGGAGCCGATAAAAGCCACACTGCGGCGGGGCTCCGGAAGTGCCGGTGCCTCCGGTGCAGCCTCGGTCATTGCTTCAGCACCTGCCCCTTCTGCTTCAGAGATTGTTTCGGCAGTCACTTCGGGCGCCTCAATGACAGAAGTCTCCGCAGCCGTACTGACTTCATCCTTCACATCCTCGGCAGCTTCCGCTGCTTTCTTAACAGCCTTCTTTGCAGCAGGCTTTTTCGCAGCAGTTTTTTTTGCCGCCGGCTTCTTTGCGGCTGCCTTTTTCTCAGCCGGCTTTTTGCTCTCTTCTTTTTCTGCAGGCGTTTCTTCAGCCTTGATCTCGGCTGTGTCCGCAGATGCTTTTTCTTCAGATGCCTTTTTAGCCGGTGCCTTCCTGGCGGCAGCTTTCTTTACAGTAGCCTTGACCTCTTCCTTGATATTTGCGGCAACCTCAGCGGCTGCTTTGACCTCTTCCTTGATATCTGCAACAGCCTCAGCGGCTGCCTTTTTCACACTTGTCTTTTCTGCAGCAGCCTTCTTTTCAGCCGGCTTTTTCTCCGCATTCTTCTTTGCGGCATCCTTTATTACGGTTGCCTTGACCTCTTCCTTGATATCTGCAACAGCCTCGGCGGCTGCCTTTTTCACACTTGTCTTTTTTGCAGTTGTTTTCTTTTCGGCCGGTTTTTTCTCTGCAGTTTTCTTTGCAGCAGTTTTCTTTGCCGGTGTCTTTTTCTCTTCTGCTGCCGGAACTGTTTCCTTCACAGCCTCATTTGCTGCAGCGTCGATAGTTTCAGCTTTCTTTTTCAGAGCCATAGTACAGATCTCCTGTTAATAAACCAATAAATCATTATTCTATATCCACAGGCATGCCTGAAGATACACTATCTCACTTATTATAGCATATTCCATACAGAATGTGTATGCTATTCCTTTAATGCATAGCCGGACAGATCACCGTGTTAAAGGCGGTACATAAAAATGTCCCGCAGCCGGGAGGTTTTCCCGAATACAGGACATTTTCCCATCATGGTTTTGCCCGCTTGTACGAAATGATCATCCGGTCTCTTTTATTTCACTACGAAATTCAGGATGCGGCCGGGTACATACACCTCTTTCACGATATTTTTCCCTTCCAGGAATTTTGCGACGTTTTCGTCGGCTTTGGCCTTGGCGAGTGCCTCATCCTTCGCGCAATCGGCGGGAAGCTGTACCGTACCGCGGATCTTGCCGTTGACCTGCACACCGATCTCCACAAATGCATCCACGGTCTTTGCTTCGTCATATTCCGGCCATGCAGACAGGGTCAGAAACGTGTTGCCGTCGGGATTCTCTCCCAACGCTTCCCACATCTCCTCCGTAAGGTGAGGAGCGAAAGGACTGAGCAGCTTGATGAAGCTGATCAGATCGAAGCGGCTGATGCTCCCTTTCTTGCTGAAGTCATTGATCAGTGTCATCAGCGCAGCGATCGCGGTATTGAATTTGAGGTTTTCGATGTCCTCGGATACTTTCTTGATGGTCTTATGGACCTTGGTCTCGAGTTCGGGATCTTCCGGTCCTTCGCTGACGATATCCATAAGAGCTGCCGTACGGTCCAGGAAGCGCTTGCATCCTTTTAGCGATTCATCACTCCACGGAGCCGCGCTGCCGTAATCACCCATGAACATGACGTACGTGCGCAGCGTATCGGCGCCGTAGCCCTCGACTATATCCACAGGATCGATGACGTTGCCGCGTGATTTAGACATCTTCTCGCCGTCAGAACCGAGGATCAGGCCCTGGTAAGACCGCTTTGCATACGGCTCGGGTGTATTGACCTCACCGATATCATACAGGAAATGATGCCAGAAACGTGAGTACAGCAAATGGCGCGTCACATGTTCCATGCCGCCGTTATAGTGGTCGACCGGCATCCAGTAGTCTATCTTCGCACGGTCCGCAAAAGCCTTGTCATTGTGTGCATCCACAAAACGAAGGAAATACCAGGAGGAACCGGCCCACTGCGGCATCGTGTCGGTCTCTCGTTTTGCGGGCCCGCCGCACTTGGGACAGGTGCAATTCACGAAGCTCTCGATATGTGCCAGCGGGGACTGGCCGTCGGTACCCGGCTCAAAATTCTCAACATCAGGAAGCTCCAGCGGCAGCTGATCATAGGGAATGCCGACCGTGCCGCAGACGGGACAATGTACCAGCGGAATGGGTTCGCCCCAGTAACGCTGGCGGTTGAAAGCCCAGTCCTTCATCTTATACTGGACGCCCTTATGTCCGATACCGCGTTCCTCAAGGAAGCGGAGCATCGCTTCGATGGAGTCCTTTTTATTATCATAGGCGTTAAGGAACTCGGAGTTGATCATACGTCCGTCGCCGGTATATGCCTCTTTGGAGATGTCACCGCCTTCAATGACCTGGATGATATCCACGCCAAATGCCTTCGCGAAGTCATAGTCACGCTGGTCATGCGCCGGAACGGCCATGATCGCGCCGGTGCCGTAGCCCATCATGACATAATCGGCGATAAAGATCGGGATCTCCTTGTCGTTGACAGGGTTGACCGCATGCAGTCCTTCGATCCGCACACCGGTCTTATCCTTGACGAGCTGGGTGCGCTCAAATTCCGTCTTCTTCGCGCATTCGTTCCTGTAGGCCTCTACTGCATCCCAGTTTGTGATCTTATCCTTATACTTGTCAAGGATCGGATGCTCCGGTGCCACGACCATGAACGTGACGCCAAAGAGCGTATCACAGCGCGTGGTATAGATCTCCAGCTTGTCTTCGGTCGCGGACCCGTCGGCATTGACGGTAAAATCAACAAAAGCGCCTGTGGACTTGCCAATCCAGGATACTTCCTGCTGCTTGACGCTCTCGGGATAATCTACAGTATCCAGCCCGTCCAGGAGCTTGTCGGCATACTGCGTGATGCGCAGGTACCAGACATCCTTCGGCAGCTGAACCACATCGCTGTGGCAGATATCGCACTTTCCGCCCTGGGAATCCTCGTTGGACAGGACGACCTTGCAGTGCGGGCAGTAATTGACCAGGGTCTTCGCCCGGAACACCAGTCCATGTTCGAACAGCTTCAGGAAGATCCACTGGGTCCATTTATAGTAATCCTTACGGGAAGTGGCAAACTCACGGTCCCAGTCAAAAGAAAAGCCCACGCTTTTCAACTGATCAGAAAAATGAATGATGTTCTTCTCAGTGATCACATGCGGATGAGTATTGGTCTTGATCGCATAGTTCTCCGCAGGCAGACCGAAAGAATCGAAGCCGATCGGGAACAGTACATTATACCCCTGCATGCGGCGCTTTCTGGCCAGAACTTCGATACTGGAATATGCTTTAATGTGTCCGACATGCATGCCTGCGCCTGACGGATACGGAAACTCCACCAGGCCGTACCACTTCTTCTTATCGGCGAAATCGACTGCCTTGAAAGCCTTTGCGTCATCCCAGCGCTTCTGCCACTTGGGCTCGATCTTTGCAAAATTGTACTTCATATGTCATCCTCTCATCTTAATGGCTTCTGTCAGATCCGCCGGATCACTCTGCCGCCGGACGTGACGCCACGTCAGCCGCGAATCCCGTCAGATAGTGACACAGAAACTCGCCCTGACGAACGATCTCTATTATATCTTCTAATTCTTCAAAGCGAAAGGACTTTCTTCCGCCATTTTCCATTCTTTTCCAGAATTTATCCATTTCCCCGAATGTCATATAATACATTTTATTCTTCGAGGTATAAAAAAGCACAAAAAATGCCACGCCCCCCTGTTTTTCGAAATCCCGCATAAAACTGATCTGGTGCTCGTGGACGTTCTGAAGGGGAAAGGTATCCGTAGCGCATTCCTTCGCATCAAAACAGACCGGCACTTCCTGGATCACCCCGATATAGTCGACCGTAGACTTCTGGTCAAAGTATGCCAGTGTGATCTGGCGGGCTTTATTCATTTCCACCGGCGTGATCGGCGTGGGGATCTTCTGGATCAGCGCCAGTCCCTGCGCGCGGTACGCTTCATTCGTTCTGTTGATCATGTCCTCCAGCGTGGAACCGCGCAGGCCATGACCGCCCCATGTAGACATTCGTTTCTCTTCTTCCTTGATCAGTTTTCCGGTTTATATGCGGTTATGCAAAGACCGACAGCCATGCCGGCCTCATCCGCCAAACGCGTTCCGCAGGATCCGTATCTTATCGCCGAGGATCTCCACCACGTCATAACGGTACTTTATGCCGTCTCCGAAAACCGCGCGGTGTGTCAGCAGGTAATACTGGGAAACGGTGATGATCTTCCGCTGCTTAACGGTACCGACAGCCTCTCCCGGGTACCCGTATTTCAGCGAACTCCGGTATTTTACTTCTATAAAGCAAAGACTTCCGTCCGCCTCATCCATGGCGATGATATCGATTTCTCCGCAGCGGCAGCGGAAATTTCTCTCAAGCACCTTGAATCCCTGCAGTTCGAGAAAGCGCGCGGCTGCCGCTTCGTAAAATGCGCCGGTCTTTCGTTTGTCCGGCTGACGCAGCGTCGTCATGGATCGATGATGCCTTTCACGAAACTCCTGCGATGGATCGGCAACAGACCATAGGCACGGATCGCCTCCATATGCTGTTTCGTTCCATATCCCTTATGCTGCGCAAAACCATACAGGGGATACGCACGGTCATATTCCAGCAGGATCCGATCTCTGGTGACCTTGGCAAGAATGGATGCCGCAGAAACAGACGGGCAGAGGGCATCCCCGCCGATCACGGCACGCTGCCTGAACTCGAGACCCGGGATCATTTTGTCGCCATCTACCAGAATGACAGAGTCACCCGCTGAGGGAATGTCATCCAGCACATTCATGCTGAGTTCTTCGCCGCGCTGCTGTATACCTTCGATATGGCGATTATGGTACAGGGCGATACATTCCCCGAATGCTTCCCTCATCGCCTCAAAAGTAGCCTGCAGAATATTGATCTCATCGATCCGCTCGGGTCCTACGATACCGATGCCAAAGGAAAGCGCTTCGTGTACGATCTCTTCATACAGCTTTTCCCTCTTTGCTTCACTGAGTTTTTTTGAATCGTTCAGGAAGAGGATCTCAGCATCCGGCGGCAGAATACAGCAGGCAGCGACAACAGGTCCGCAAAGGGGACCGCGCCCGGCCTCATCGATGCCAAATACAAAACGTGTCTCACCTGCCAGTTCTTTCTGGCTGCGCCACATCGACGTGAGACGTTCCCGCTCGGCTTCCAGCTTCTGCTGTTCTTTTTTTCGTCTGGCTTCCTCGGCTGCCGCTCTTTTGATCTGTCGTTCTTCTTTCGTCATAGGTAATCACATATTCTGTCCGTACAAAAGCTCTACGGACGCTCTAATGAGATCTGCCCGATGCGCCCGCTTCTGAAATCATCGATCACAAGCCTTGCGGCTCTCGCATAATCCGGCGCACCTCCTTTTTTGATCGCGCCTCTCCGGACCGCGATCAGATCAAGGATCGCAAGGGGTTCCTGTCTGACACCGAGTACAGCGCCGGAATCCTTTTCATTTTCTTTCAGTCTTTCTTCCAGCTTTTCCGGTGTAATATCATAGCGCGCAAGCAAAAGCCCGCGATAGTCACGATATAAAGTATCCAGCAGGCAGATCGCGAGATCTTCCGGATTAAACACATCATCACTGATGGCTCCGATCTCTGCCAGTGCCTCTGCTGTTTTCTGATCATCGAACCTCGGCCACAGGACACCGGGCGTGTCCAGCAGCAAAAGCTCGTTATTTACGTTGATCCACTGGTTCCCCCTTGTTACACCCGGCTTGTTGCCGGTCTTTACAGAGGATTTCCCCAGCATCGAATTGATAAAGGTGGATTTCCCCACATTGGGGATCCCGCATATCATGGCTTTAAGCGGTCTGGGACCGGTAATGCCGCGCCGTTGGTCCCGCTCCCTCTTTTCTTTGGAAAGCGTTTCCGCAGCCTTGCGGATACGGTCTGTACCATCCCGTTTCCGGCTGTCTAAAGCTATGCAGCTGGCGCCCTCCTCACAAAAGTGTTCGATCCATTGATCCGTCACCGTGCTGTCTGCCAGATCAGCCTTATTCAGAAGGACCAGGCGCTGCTTTCCCTTTGAAAGACGCCGGATATCCGGATTCTGAGTCGCGGAAGGCGCCCTCGCGTCAAGCAATTCGATCACCAGGTCCACCAGCTTCAGGTCAGCTTCAATTTTTCTTTTTGCCCGGGTCATATGCCCGGGATACCATTGGATCTGCATAAAAAACTCCGGAAAGGACAGGTCTATTTCAATAGACCGATCTCGCTTACAGGCCGTATCTTCAGCCACAGACGGCCCTTGATGGAATTGCGCGTCACATTGCCGATATTCGGAAAACGGCTGTCTTCTGAGGAGTCGGCATTGTCACCCAGTACAAAGTACTCGTCCCTGCCGAGTTCCACAACATTTTCCGCGATCCCGGCAAGACTGATGCTGCCGATCCGTTCATCCAGCAGGCGCTCGTCGTTGATAAATACAACTCCGTTCATGATCTGCACCGTTTCGCCGGGCAGGCCGATCACGCGCTTCACATTCAGCTTCTCGGAATCCGCGCGTTCAAACAGAACGATATCAAAACGTCCCGGCCGTCCGAGATCATAGCTCAGCCGGTCTACAAGACAGACGTCTTCCGCATTCAGTACGGGGGACATGCTCTGCCCGTTGATGATCGTCTGTCCCATGAACGCATAGACCAGGAACCATGCCAGAGAGACCAGCACGATCACATAAACGATCCCGCGGATCACGCTCCGCAGGATCGAATTGTCTTCGTATGTAAAAAGATCCATGCTCATCCTACATCCATACAGGATCCGCCGATGAATTCACAGATAATGGAATCCGGCGGTATCTGGTCGGCAGTGACGGGAAGAACGAAATCCAGAAACTTCAGAAGTTCCCTTGCCTTCTCATATTCTTCACAGTCACGGGGAATACCGAAAAGGATCTTTTCCACATGCGGTTTGATCACGGCCAATTCGTAGATCAATGCAGTGTTGATCGTGGCATCGGCTTCACCCTGATACGGGAAGATATTCTCCACTTCTCCTTTTCGCACATCCGGCCAGCGGCGGATCGTATCCGCGGCGCTGTAGTTTCTGGTCCTGAAATCCCGTACGATCCTGCGCAGCAGCCGCACATCGCTGGTCGGGACCCTGTTATGCTCATCAATGTTGAGCGGGCTGAGTGCGGAAACATAGATCTTGAACTTCTGATCCTCCGGGATCGAAGCCGAGAAGAGCTCATTCATGCAGTGGATGCCTTCGATGATCAGGATATCCTTGGTACCGAGATGGATCATGTCACCGGTATACTCACGGCTGCCTGTTGCGAAATTGTAATGCGGCATCTCAATGGTCCCGCCTTCGAGCAGGGTTGTCATGTGCTCGTTGAACAGTTCCAGATCCAGCGCGCGGATCGATTCAAAATCGGGCTTTCCGTTTTCGTCGAGCGGACGCATCGTACGGTCCAGATAATAATTATCCGCGGAGATCAGACGGGGCTTGGTGCCGTTGATCCTGAGCGCATATGCCAGACGGTTCGCAGTACTGGTCTTGCCGGAGCTGGAAGGCCCGGCCACGAAAACGAATTTTCGCCCGGATCCGACGATTCGGGCAGCAGTCTGATGCAGCTTATGCTCAAACATGGACTCGCATGTCAGGATCAGCGCTGTCGTGTGTCCGTTGCATATGGTCTCGTTCATATCCGCGATGTTTTCAACATCCAGGAGATGGGACAGTTTATAAGCCTCCGACTGCGTTTCAAACAGATTTTCCACCGGGTCAAACTCCTGGATATGCTCCGGGTCGTCGGCGGAAGGAAGCATCAGAAACAGACCATTCCGGTATGGCATCAGGTCAAAGG
>JAEEGF012060530.1_pt1 | contig 10419 bp, 10 predicted proteins | sample 9134171 | NCBI WGS metagenome assembly JAEEGF01 (sample SAMN16246542, study PRJNA631951) | gut metagenome | biome: gut microbiome; feature: rumen; material: AP-attached | host: Bos | place: Iran: Karaj | collected 2018-10 | reverse complement strand
GGGCTCTACGACATGCACGGAAACGTGGGGGAGTGGACGCAGTCCAAGTACGCGCCGTATCCGTACGCGGCGGATGACGGGCGCAACGCGCCGGGCGGAGACGAGAGGCGCGTGGTGCGAGGAGGCTCGTGGTATTCACGGCCGAAGCTCGCCACGGCCTCGTTCCGCAGGGCGTACCGTCCGTACGCGCCGGTGTACGACGTGGGCTTCCGCATCGTCGTGGAATGAAGAACGCATTAGGATGGTCGTCATGGAAAACATCGTAGAAGAAATAGCAAAGCTGCGGCGCGAGCGGAAGGCCGTTGTGCTGGCGCACAACTACTGCCGCGGCGAGGTGCAGGACATCGCCGACTTCACCGGCGATTCGCTCGAGCTGGCGCGTCGGGCGGCGGGAGTGGACGCAGACGTCATAGTCTTCTGCGGCGTCTATTTCATGGCAGAGACGGCAGCGATACTCAATCCCGGCAAAACGGTTCTCGTTCCTGACGAGACGGCGGGCTGCCCGATGGCCGACATGATCACTGCAGAGCAGCTGCGCGCGCTCAAGGCGCAGCACCCAGGCGCGGCGGCTGTGTGCTACGTGAACTCGACGGCCGAGGTCAAGGCGGAGTGCGACATCTGCGTGACATCGGGCAACGCCGAGCGCGTGATGAAGACGTTTCCGAAGGGCCGCGAGATAATCTTCGTGCCGGACCAGCATCTCGGATCGCACATCGCGGGGCTTCTCGGAACCGAGTACGTGCTGTGGCCGGGGTACTGTCCCACCCACGCGCGCCTCACCGCGAAGAACATCGAGGATGCTCGCGCCGCGCATCCAGGCGCGCCGGTGATGGTGCATCCAGAGTGCAGGAAGGACGTGCGCGACGCGGCGGACGAACGCCTTTCCACGGGGGGGATGTGCGCGTTCGCTCGCACGAGCGCGGCGAAGGAGTTCGTCGTCGGCACCGAGGAGGGGATTCTTCACCGACTGCGCGGAGAGAACCCGGAGAAGACGTTCTGGCCGGCGGCCGAGCTGAGATGCCCGAACATGAAGAAGGCCACGCTCGAGAAGGTGCGCGACTGCCTGCGCGACATGTCTCCGCGGGTGACAGTGCCTCAGGAGATAGCCGTGAGGGCGAAGCGCGCAATCGACGCGATGCTGGCGATATGAACACACCAAAAAGAGAGAAGACCAAGATGAAAAAGACCATGACATTGTCCCTTGCGTGCGCGTTGCTGGCTGCTGGATGCCTGGGGCCGAGGCAGAGCGACTTCCGCGACGTGGTGCTGGAGGCCAAGGCGAAGGTGTTCCCTGCGCTCGTGTATGTGCGCGTGGTGTGCAAGGACCTTGACGACGGCAAGGACGGCAAGCACACGGCGTCCGGCTCGGGCGTTGTGATCTCGAAGGAAGGCGAACTGCTCACGAACCATCACGTGATCGACAAGGCCGTGGAGATACGCTGCCTTCTTTCGGACGGCACGGCGTACGACGCGAAGGTGGTTGGCAGCGACAAGGACATGGACGTGGCCCTGCTGCGGCTTGTGCGCCCCGAGGGCGCTGCCGACCTCCCGGCGGCCGAGCTCTCGCCGGATCCGGTGAAGGTGGGCGACGTGGTGCTCGCGATGGGCGCCCCGTGGGGGCTCGCCCGCTCGGTTACGATGGGCATCGTGTCGTGCACCGACCGCTACCTAGAGAAGTGCGGGCAGTACACGCTCTGGTACCAGACAGACGCAGCCATCTCTCCCGGCAACTCGGGTGGACCGCTCGTCGACACCCACGGGCGCGTGGTGGGCCTCAACGCGCGCGGAAACACGTCAGGCGCGCAGGCGTTCACGATCCCCTCCACCACGATACTCGAGGTGGTGCCGTTCCTCCGCGAGAAGGGCAACGCCAACTGGAGCTGGTTCGGCTTCCAGTTCCAGCCTCTGCACGACTTCAACCGCAACACCTACTTCCCGTTCACGAACGGCGTGATAGTGGCAGGCACCGACATCGGTTCGCCCGCGAGGAAGGCCGGCTTCAAGGCCAACGACCGCATCGTGGCCGTTGACGGCAGACAGGTGACGGCGCTCAACTACGAGGACATGCCCGCCCTTGAGCGGATGCTCGGCAGATTCCCGTTCGAGAAGTCGGTGAAGATCGACTACATGCGCGGCGGCGAGGCGCTGACGGCGAACGTGGCGCCGCGCGAGAAGGGGAAGGTGGAGGGCGAGGAGAAGGTGTTCTCTCGCTGGGGCTTCACGGCGAAGGAGATCAACCGCTTCAACGAGCCCGACCTCGCTTTCTTCGCGCCGTCAGGAGGCGTGTACGTGGCGGCGACATCATGGGAGGGCAACGCCGCAAGCTCTGGGCTTCGCCGCCGCGACATCATCAGGAGCATGGACGGCACGAAGGTGGAGACGATCGAGGACCTCGACGCCATCTACAAGAAGGCGCTCGACGGCCTTCCGGCGAAGTCGAAGATGGACGTGACGGTGGACCGTCGCGGCCGCGAGCTGCATTTCGTGCTCAAGTACCTGGAAGACACTGAAAAGGACGACCTGGAGTGACTAATCTATGAAAGCCATGACAATGCTGTGTGCGGCGACACTGGCGGCGGCGTTCGGCGCCGTCGCGGCGGAGCCAGGACTTTCCACGTTCATATCCCATCGCGGAGAGTCGGTGGACGCGCCTGAAAACACGCTGCCGGCGTACAGGACGGCTGTCTCGCGCGGCTTCGGATTCGAGTGCGATATCTATCTTTCCGCCGACAAGCGCGTGTTCACGTTCCATGACAGAACGCTAACGCGCACGACTGCAGGGGTGAACACGAACAAGTGCACTGACGTGGAGTGGAGCGTGCTGTCTGGGCTGGACGTCGGGAGCTGGGGCAAGTTCAAGGGCTCGAAGTTCGCCGGAACGCGTCCTGCCCTCCTCGAAGAGGTGCTAGAGCTCACGCGCGACGGGCGCTGGCTTTACATCGACGTCAAGTCCAGAACCGCCGACATCGTGCCCTACGTCAAGGCTGTGTTCGACAGGCAGACGAAGGCCAACGCCAAGAACACGCTGTTCCTCTGCGGCACCGTGGAGTGCGGCAAGGCGTTCAAGAAGATGATGCCGGAGTACAAGGTGCTCTCTTGCCTCAACTGCTGCAGGGGCTGGAAGCCGGGCGCGAAGCCCGTTCCGGCGGAGGAGATAGTCGCCGTCACGAAGGAGATGGGCGCCGACGGAGTGGACCTGCGCTACATCCCCGAGGTGACCACGGCGGAATACATGAAGAAGATCAAGGACGCAGGCCTTGAGCTTCACGTGTGGACGGTGGACGATCTCGACGACGCCGTCGAGGCTTTCAGACGCGGCGCGCAGACGGTGACCACCAACTGCGCGAAGAAGCTGCTGGACGGATACAAGGCGCGCTCTCCTTCCGCTGGAAATTAAGAACGAGGAAGGTCCTGGCATGCTCATGAAGCGACATAACAGACGTGTGTTCCTGCTTGCGGGAATCGCAGCAGCGGGAACGGTGCTTGCCGTGGCGCCTATCAAGAAGTGGCCGATAATCGGCGGTTCGCCGGCAGCCGCAGCGCAGCCTCGCAGTGCGCAGCCGGCTGCAAGGCCGGCGTTGAAGCCGGCGCAGAGGCAGTCTTCAAGACCGGCGGCAAGGTCCGCGCAGCCGCGTGCCGCCGTGCGTCCAGGCGCGCGCAGGGCGCAGCCGCCGAAACCCGCCGCTGTGGGCGCGCGCAGCACACCTCCTCCTCCTACGGGAAGCCCCGGGAATGGTCCGCGCGTGCCGTACCGCAGCGCAATCGCCGTGGACGCCGATTCCGGGCGAGTGCTGTTCGCCGACCACGAGCGCACCACGGCCTATCCTGCCAGCGTCACGAAGCTGATGACGTTCCTTCTCGTGATGGAGGACGTCAGGGCCGGGCTATACGGCCTTTCCGACTCTGCGGCCGCAAGTGCCTACGCGGCATCGATGGAGCCATCGAAGGTGGGCATTCTCCCGGGCCAGACGATGACGGTGGAGGATCTTCTCTTTTCGCTGATGGTCAAGAGCGCGAACGACGCGGCTGTCGTGCTGGCAGAGCATTCGGCCTGGGCGAGGAGCGGCGGGAAGGGTCCGCTGCCGCCAGACGCGAAGGGGCGCACGTGGGTGGACGCCTTCGTGGCGCGGATGAACCGCCGCGCCCACGAGCTCGGCATGGACTCAACCCGCTACGCCTCGCCGAACGGTCTTCCGCCCGGCGCGAAGGAGAAGCGAGGCTTCGACATCTCGACTGCGGCCGACATCTCGAAGCTGTGCCGGCATGTGGTGCACATTCCAGGCGCGCTGAAGTTCACGTCGTGCGCGGCCCGCACCGTGACGGACGGCGCCAAGAAGCCGTTCGCGCTCGGCACGCACAACTACTTTCTTCCCGGAAGCCATGACAAGGACGGCTATGCGCGTCCCGTGCCGGGCTGCGACGGACTGAAGACCGGCTATACGGCGGCCTCGGGATCGTCGATCGCGCTCACCGCCTCGCGCAACGGCCGCCGCGTGGTGGTTGTAGTGCTGGGCTCGGCCGGCCGCCAGACGCGCGAGACCGCTGCCGGGAACATCCTGCGCGACGCGCTTGGCGCGGTGTCGGTGTGGTAGGCGATGCATGCCGCGCTCTGCAGCATCCTATGCTTTGCCGAGCTTCTCGTAGGCTCGTGGAACCTGCGTTGGTTTCCGAGCGGGCGCGCTGAGCACCGCGCGCCGGTGCCTGTGGAGGAACGCGCGATGGACGACGCGGCGGCGGCGATTCGCGCAGGCATCGCGCGGCGGCGCCCAGGCGACCACGTGGTGCTCTTCTTCCAGGAGCTCCGCAGCGAAGACGTGTGCACAAACTTCGTGGCGAGGATCGGCGGAACGAACGGACTCAAGGTGGCGTCGGTGAGCGCCTTCCGCATGTGGGACAGGCGTCTTGGCTGGCAGCAGAACGGGATCGCAACCGATCTCCCGGTGCTGGACGCGAACTTCTCCTACTGGCGGCGTTCGAAGAAGATTCTTCCGCCGCGCGGCTACGCGTATGCGCTTCTCGACGCGGGGGCGGACGGACTTGTTGCCTGCTACTGCGTGCATCTCAAGAGCAACTACGGCGCGAAGACGCCTGAGGAGAAGAGCGCGAACGCGGCGAAGAGGGAGCTTGCCGCGAGCCAGCTCGTGGATCTCACGAAGAGAATCCGCGCGCCGGACGGGCGGCGAGTGACGCGCGTCATCATAGCGGGCGACTTCAACACTAGTCCGTTCGACGGCGCGTTTCCGGACGAGAAGACCGTGCCGATGCTTGTCGACGCCGGCTATGTGAACTGCTTCGCAGGCGCGCCGCCTTCCGAGCGCGGAACGTGTCCTGGGCACAGCAGATTCCCCGACTCGACGTTCGACTACATCTTCCACCGTGGGTTCGAGTCGCAGCTTGAGAGGTGGCTTTCGCCGCCGTCCAAACCTAGCGACCACCGCGCTGTATGGTTGCGCGTGAAGTAGATGGTATGGTATAATCTTGCGCATGGAGAAGAAGAAGATCATAGTTGCCTGCGGTGGCACCGGCGGGCATACGTTTCCGGGGCTCGCCGTGGCGAAGGAGCTTGCACGGCGGGGCCATGACGTGGTGGTGTGGGCTTCGGGCCGCGCCATAGAGGGCTCCGTGATGAAGTCGTGGGAGGGCCCGGTGTTCTCCACGGGCGCGAAGCCGCTCGGCCTACGCAACGCATTTGCGAATCTTTTCTCGATAATCCGCTGCCGCCGCGAGATGAAGCGCTTCGCGCCGAACGCGCTTCTCGCGATGGGATCCTACTCCAGCCTTCCGCCGGTGATGGCGGCGCGCGCGCGGCACGTGCCGGTGGTGCTTCACGAGGCGAACACCGTGCCGGGACGCGCGGTGGAGTGGCTGGCGCGCTATGCGCGCGCCGTGGCGATATCGTTCGCCGAGACGGCAGAGCATCTGCCGAGGCGCAGAACGGTGCTGACGGGGCTCCCCGTGCGCAGGGAGATAGCGGACCAGCCGCGGTTCGACGACGTGCCGCCGGATTCCTTCTGCGTCTTCGTGACTGGCGGCAGCCAGGGCGCGCACCGCGTGAACGAGCTCGCCGTGCAGGCGCTCACGCTCGTCAAGGCGGATCTTGCGAGGCGTCCAGGATCAAAGCGGCTTTTCGTGATACACCAGACCGGCGCGGCCGACGAGGCCGAGGTGCTGCGCCGCTACACCGCCGCGGGAATCGCGGCGCGCGTGCAGGCGTTCGAGCGCGAGATGGGCCGGGCCTTCGCCACGGCGGATCTCGTGGTGTGCCGCGCTGGCGCATCAACCTGCTTCGAGCTCGCGCTTGTGGGCCGCCCTGCGTTCTTCATTCCGCTGCCAAGCGCGCTCAGGGACCATCAGCACTTCAACGCGCTCGCCTTTGTGAAGAAGGGCGCGGCGGACGAAGGCGCGCAGGACGCTCTAACCCCGCGCACGATAGCGAACTACGTGCTGCGGAAGATCGAGAAGCCGGAATCGCTCGCCGCCAAGGCCGCCGCGATGCGCGCAGCAGCGATGCCGGACGCCGCCGCGCGCGTGGCGGATCTAGTTGAACAGGAGAGTTCGTAGCCATGGAAGACAGAGACACAGAAGCATATCTTGCGCGGATCCGCAAGACCGTTGCGGAGAGCAACGGCCTCCTCTCGCAGCTCGAGCTCAGAATGGCCGAGACCGACAGGATGCTTGAGCGCCAGGGGCTCACGCGCGAACAGGTGATGGCGATGCGCTTCACCGACGCGCAGATCGAGGCGGTGAACGACGAGTTGAAGCGCAGGGGGATGTCCCCGCTCGAGAAGTGGGAGATGGGCGACAAGCCACCCCGCCCCCGAACCGCCGAACCACCGAACCACCACATCGCCGAATCATCGTCTCCCGACGCCGAGCTTGACAACCGCCAGAGAAAGTTTGGGATGATGATGAAACCTTTTCAGATCTGAGGTGTATTCAGCGTAGGAAAAGGAAGGAGAAATCATCATGGCAATAGAATTCGGCACAACCAGGATTGCGGCGCAGACAGCTGCCGCAGCAGCGCAAGGCAACGTCCCCGCGGAGCAGAATGCGAAGCTCGGACCGGTGCTCGGCGGGGAATCTCTGACGGTCACGTCAGGCGCGATGAGCGACCTGGAGAAGCTCGTCGCGAGGCTCAAGAACGAGAACGAGAACACGCGCCAGAGCGTGACGCAGAGGCGCATCTCGATACTCGGGACGGTTCTGGACTCGATGGCGGACCGCATCTCGGAGGCCGAGCGGAAGAGCCTCATTGAAATAGAGAGACTCAACGGACAAAAGGCCGACGCTGAAGGCGACCTTGCCGGCTACAAGGCCGAGAAGACGGCCACCGAGGGACGCATCGCCGTTCTCGACGCAAAGATAAAGGCTCTCGAGAACGCAGTGAAGCAGGCGGTTGAGGACGGCAAGGACCACAACGAGCAGGTGGAGGAGCTGGAGAGGCAGCGCGCAGAGGAGCAGGCGGAACTCGACCGGCTGAATGGCCTGATCGCGTCCACCAATGCGAAGATCTCCGGACTGGACGTCAAGATCGCGGAATGCACAAAGACGATAGCCCAGACCACTCTGAACGAGGTCGCGAACGCGCTGCGCATCGCTGCTTCTGGCGACGCGGAGCCCCCGACGGAAGTGCGTGAGAGCAACGAAGACCGCGTCGAAAAAGACAAGAAGGAAGCGGCGACCAACATCGGGAACATCATCAGCGACGCGCTGGACAAGATCGACGACCAGATCCGCAAGGTGCTTGACGAGAACCAGGTAGTGAAGGCATAGCAGCCCAACCTCCAAGCCAATTGACCACCCAACAACTTAACCATTCTAGGAGAACAACAATGCAGAAGATCGACACGAAGAAGATCAGCGAGGGCGTCAAGGCGCTCATCGAGCGGGGCGCCACCCTGAAGCAGCTCAAGGGCGTTACGAACGCCGAGCTTGAGGCGGTGTATTCTCTTGCCTTCGGGTACTACCGTACGGGCAAGTTCGACGAGGCCCTGAAGCTGTTCCAGTTCCTGGTGCTGTTCGACCATCTCAACCAGAAGTTCTGGATGGGGCTAGGCGCGGTGCAGCAGGTTCTCAAGGACTACCAGAGCGCGGTGACGTCTTACGGATACTGCTCGTTCCTCAAGCTCGACAACCCGAAGCCGCAGCTCCATGCGGCGGAGTGCTTCCTCGCCATGGGCGACAAGCGCAATGCGGCCAGCTCGCTCGAGGCGCTGGAGGAGTATTGCCCGAAGGACACCGACATCGGCCGCGAGTACCGCGCGAAGGCCGCCAAGCTCCGCGAGCTCATCGGCGAAGAGGCGTTTGCGGCCCTTGCGAAGGAAGACGAGAAGAAGTAGTTTCGAAGTTTCGAAGTTTCGGGGTTTCGAAGGTTGAAAAGTTTTTTGAAGGTTTGAAAGTTTTACGTAACCTTGATGGAGATTGCGTGTATACGGGGTGAAGCAGAAAACGCAACACCGAAAGGAGCAAGAACATGCCTATCGAATTCAATACAAAGGCGCCGCAGACGCAGATGCAGACGACAACGCCAGCGGACCAGATCGCAAAGATGATCGGCGACAGCACGAAGGCCAAAGAGGTGGTGTCGAAGGCGCTGGAGGTTCTCGCAGGCGCCAACCTCAGCGTCACGAAGTCCGACAACGCGGGCGCCGATGGCGTCGCCGAGAAGAAGACGAGCGGCGCGACGAACGTTCCATCGCTTGACAATCCTGGAGACCCTAAGCAGGTCGAGGCCAATCTCGAGAAGCTCATCTCGTATCTGCAGCTAGAGAACGAGGATCTCCAGTCCAGTCAGGCGAAGGACCGCATAGAGCTGCAGCAGGGCAGTCTCGACCGCGAGCACGACGATCGCATGGAGGAGATCGACAAGAGCATCAAGAAGATGAAGGATGCCGAGAAGTCCGCCAAGGTCAACCGCTTCTTCGGCTGGCTCGGCGCTGTCCTCTCGGTTGTCGCGGCAGTGGCGCTCACGGTTGTGACCGGCGGCGCTGCGGCGGGCTTCGCAATAGCCGGCGCAGTGCTGGCGGTCTCGTCTCTCGTCCTGAACGAGACGGGCGCGATGGACAAGCTCACCGAGAAGCTGGCCAAGCATCTGCAGGAGACTTACGGCATGAGCAAGAGCGACGCCCAGCTCGCCGCCTCGCTGATCATCAACCTCACCATCCTGGCGGCCTCGCTTGCGTGCAGCATCGGCGGCATGGTGGCAGGCTTCAGTTCGGCGGCCTCGGCCGCGGCGAAGGCTGCAGACACGGCGGCGAAGGTCACGAACACGGTGTCGCAGACGGCGAAGAACTTCCAGAACACGGTCACCATCGCGAACACTGCCGTCGGTGCGGGAGCGCTTCTCTGCGGAGGCTTGAACACCTACTTCATGAAGAGGTCCGAGGACGCCAAGGCGGACGTCACCGAGCTTGAGAAGTTCATCACGGCGCTCCAGCAGCGCCTGGACGAGAGCGAGGAGGAGCTTCAGAAGATCCTCGAGATGATACAGGCCAACATCGGCCAGGTCGCCGAGATGCTCTCGTCCGCTACTGACACCAGCTCGGAAATCGCGAGAAATATTGGCGCGATGGCGTAACCTTGCGGCCTGTCGCGTGTAAACTGCGTGAAGCAGCTAATGAAAGGAGCTTTCAAATGAGCATCGAAATCAACACAGCCGCTACCCCGATAAACTGGGAAGTCCTTCTCTCGTCGCTCGGCGACGTCCAGAAGACAGACAGCGTGGACGGCAAGACCAATTTCACAATCACCACCAAGGTGGGCGACGAGACGCGGACCGAGACCGTCAGCATCCCTGACGACCTGGACATCCCGGAGGACGTCGACAAGGGCACGCTCGAAGGGCTTGTGGACAAGCTGGCGGACACCGGCCTTGGCTTCACCGAGGAGCAGATCGCCCAGATGAAGGACGCGATCACCGAGCTCTACAACAAGTCTGCCGGAGCCGTGAACGAAGTCAACTCGAAGTCCAGGGGCCACGTCATGTTCGATCTGTACGCGCTGATGGCGCTGATGATCGACGTGGCGCAGACGCAGCGCGACGCGGCGCGCGAAATGCGCACCTCCCAGAACCTGCTGATCCAGAAGTCGATCCAGAACCAGGCCGACAAGCAGCGCGCCGCGGCGATGGTTGGCATGATCGTCGGCATCGTATGCGGCGCGGCGACAGCGCTCGTGTCGATCGGCACGATGCTAGGCCAGGGCGTCGCCGCCAAGACGCAGAACCAGATCATGTCGCAGTCCGGCGCGGACGCGGCGAAGATGCACTCCTCTGCGCTCCAGAACACGGACAACGTGGCCACCGCGCAGGCGAAGCTCGACGCCGTCTCGCAGAAGGTCGGCAACGATGTGGCGACGCGCGTGACCAACGACTTCAACGCTCAGCTCGTGGACGACCAGGCTGGGAACCTCAAGACGAAC
>JAEEGF011254680.1_pt1 | contig 10419 bp, 11 predicted proteins | sample 9134171 | NCBI WGS metagenome assembly JAEEGF01 (sample SAMN16246542, study PRJNA631951) | gut metagenome | biome: gut microbiome; feature: rumen; material: AP-attached | host: Bos | place: Iran: Karaj | collected 2018-10 | reverse complement strand
GGTTGGCCGTATCGGTCTTCAGGGTCTCAATAAGGCTCTCCGTCAGATGATAGCGGTTCACGATCCAGCCGTAGGCGGTTCCGATCGTGTGCGCGAACTCCTTCCCGAAATGCTTTCCGAGATAATCTCCGTTCTCGTCGATCTCCCACTCGTCCCAGATCCGGATGCCGCGCTCCTGAAGCCACCGCACGTCATTGGACTGAGCCTGGTAGATCCAGAGCATTTCCAGTACAGCGGACTTGAACGCGACAAACTTCGTGGTCAGGATCGGGAATTCTTCTTCGAGATTGAAGGTAAAGACCTGGTGCGGCAGACTCCACGTCGTCGTCGGTTTTGCCGTCTGTGCCACATGCGTCGGCATGCTGATCCCGGACTCCCCGCGCTTCTTCTCCAGTACCGTAGGATCCGTCGTCACCTTTTCTCCGAAGTGCAGGATCCGCTCACAAAGATCGAGATACTGATCATCAAACTTGCTCATGAAGACTTCCCCTTCCTACAGGCTCCTGATTTAATATGATACCACACTTTCATACATTCTCACAACACTTTGAAGAAGTTCCTTCCTTTTCGGCGCCGGATCATTCAAACAGCTGCGATTTTGAGTCCTTTTCCATGTTCTCGCCCTTTTAGACTAATGATCCTTCCGAAGCGTTGAGTCTTCCCTAAGGTTTTTGAAACAATAGACCCATATGATATTGATGCTTTTGAGTCTTTCCTGAAGATTCTTCCAATTTAGACTCAAGGCTCTGCCCAAGCTTTGAGTCCAGGCAAGAGATTTCATAACAAAAGACTCAAACCGGGCACGCTCTTTTGAGTCCAGGCAGGGATTAATGAATGATCAGACTCAAACAGGTCTCTTTCCTTTGAGTCCAGACAGGGATTAATGAACGATCAGACTCAAGTCCTGTCAAGATAAATGAGTCCTTTTGAAATCTTTGCCAGAAACAGACTCAATAACTCTGGCCGTGGGGAAAAAAGGCGCCCGGCCGTGGGGAAAAAAGGCGCCCGGCCGGGAGGCGGGGCGCCGCATTGGTGGCGGAGTATGATTAAGGCCTGTTCTCGATGTCCATCATGAGGGCGACGCGGTGGGCATGACGTCCGCCTTCGAATTCGGCTTCGAGCCAGGCGTCCACGATGGCCTTGGCCATCTCGATGCCGACAATGCGCGCGCCGAAAGCGATGATGTTGGCATTGTTGTGGCGTTTCGAAAGCGCAGCCGTAACCGGCTCGGAACAGACTGCCGCACGGATGCCGTGCACTTTATTGGCGGAAACGGAGATCCCGACGCCGGTGCCGCAGATCAGAATGCCTGCGTCGCATTCGCCAGAGACGATCGCACGAGCCACTTTTTCGCCGTAAACGGGGTAGTCTGAGCGCTCGGAACTGTAAGCACCGTAGTCGATGACCTCATGGCCTTTCGCCTCCAGATATGCCTTGATCTCAAGCTTCATTTCATATCCGACATGATCGTTTCCGATACCCAGTTTCATGGTTCTGCCTCCGAACATTTCTTTCAGCAGGATTATAGCGGACTCAGGAAATCTTTTCAACCAGAAGAAAGAAACTTGCCCCGGTGCGTTGTCATTTTTCCCGCGTCATGGTATAAAGATATTGGTGGGTTTTGGGCCTGCCGCGTGGAAAATGAAGCGCCTTAGGGGCGGAAAACATCCAAAAGGAGTATGCACATGAAGAAACTGGTCCTGGTGCGCCATGGTGAGAGCGCATGGAATCTGGAAAACCGTTTTACGGGCTGGACGGACGTCGATCTGTCTCCGAAAGGCGTTGAAGAAGCGAAGGCTGCCGGCCGCCTCATGAAGGAAGAGGGCTATGATTTTGACCTCTGCTTCACAAGCTATCTGAAGCGTGCCATCCACACACTGAATTATGCGCTGGACGAAATGGACCGCGCATGGCTTCCGGTCATCAAGACCTGGAAACTGAACGAGCGTCATTACGGCGCGCTGCAGGGCCTCAACAAAGCCGAGACCGCAGCAGAATTCGGCGAAGCACAGGTGAAGATCTGGCGCCGTTCCTTTGATATTCAGCCGCCGGTCCTTGAGGAAGAGGACGACCGCAATCCGGCGAAGCAGCTGATGTACAGAAATGAAGATCCGGCCGAACTTCCTTTGACCGAGAGCCTGAAGGACACCATCGCGCGTGCCGTTCCGTATTATGAGAGCGAGATCCTGCCGCACATCCTTAGGGGTGAGCGCGTCATCATTGCCGCCCACGGCAATTCGCTTCGTGCGCTGGTCAAATACTTCGAAGGTCTGACCGACGAAGAGATCGTCTCCGTCAACATTCCGACCGGCGTTCCGCTTGTCTATGAACTCGACGACGAAGGAAAGTTCCTGAACCGCTACTACCTCGGCGACCAGGAAGCCATCGCAGCGAAAATGAATGCTGTTGCCAATCAGGGAAAGGCGAAATGATTCAACAGCCGAAAGAAAGCACCCTCCCCATGCTTGCATGGTGGAGGGTGCTTTTGATTTCGGCGCCCGCTCATGAGCATGGAGCGGGGGAGGGGCCCCACGGAATGCGAATGAACGGAGGATTGTGAGAGCGCGAAGCGCGGAGCAATCCGTGTTGAATCAGGAAGGAAAACCCGGAACGAGTTTTACTCGTTCCGGGTTTTCCTATGTTTGTAGAGCAGAATGAGTGCCACGCCGGTCGCCGCCGCGAGGATGAGGATGACGATGATCCCGACGGGCGAGTCATCCACACCGAAAGGCGTGGTGTTGCCGGGGCTTGGCGGTTTTGTCGGTGCCGGGGTAGTGGGCGCGACAGTTCTGGGCGGTTTTGTCGGGGCTTCTGTCGGGGCCTTCGTGGCCGGCTCTGTTTCGGCAGGCGGATCGGTTTCCTCCGCCGGAAGCTCCGCCTCCGTGAGGACAGTCACTCGCACGATGGCCGAAAGGTCCTGGAGCGCTGAAAGCGCCACGTCGCCCGCATCGTCTCCGCGCTCGAAGGCCCATTTCCAGGAGAAATCGACGGAACCCTGCTTCCCTGCCGAGAGGGAGCCGGAAGAGACCAACACGCCGTCGCCTTCCGAAAACCAGTCGGAAAAGGCTTTGTAGCTGCCGTTGTTCACGGAGACCGATAAAGGCAGTTCGATGTCGGATGGTTTGCCGTCCTGAAGCAGTTCCGCTTTCACGTAAGCTTTATAAGAATAAGGAACACCGTGCGGCTCGGTGAAGCGGACGGACACTGCGTTCTCGGTACCCGGCGCAACCACAGTCCGGTCGGACAGCACCGTTCCTCCGTAGGCATTCAGAAAGAGATCGATTGGGGTGTCGGTACGGCCGGGCTCCAGCACCACCAGGATGACGGTCGGCTCCGCCTCTGCTTCGGACGCGCCCACCGGCAATGGAAAGAGCGATGCAAGCAGGCCGAACACCAGGCTTAGAAGCGGAATCAGCACACAGGCATGTTTACGAAATCGTTGGTCCATATAGTATTCACCTCTTGTAGAAATTCTTCGGAGGCGCCGGATGGGCTGCGCGTCCCGGCGCCTTCAGAGAGCATTAACGAATCTGTTAATCGAGCTGTGTCGCGGCGACGGAGATGCAGATGACCACATTCTCCAGTTCGGCGGCATTGCCCATCGCCGTATCCATGGCGTCCTGTTCCGCAAGATTTGCACTGTCCTCGAAGAGCCATTGCCAGGAAATGGTATGCTCATCGCCGTCCTCTCCGGAGAACGCTTCCGGAAGTGTGTTGGCTTCATATTCTTTTGTGCCGTCGCTGGAGCCGGAGAGTGCCTGGATCGAGGCCATCAGCGCGTCCCAGGTGCCGAATTCTCCGTCGTCCAGTTTGAACTGAATATCCGGGTTCGCTTTGACCGCGTCGCCGATGGAGCTGCCCTCCGTCGAGACCGTAAATGTGTAAGCCACTTCCGGCGCAGCCGTACCGCTGCCGCCCGCATAGGCGAATTCAAAGGTGCCGGAGCCGGAGGTGCCGGGCGCGATCACGAGCGTCTCGCCGTCCGCCGAGATGACGGAGTCGTCGTAGTTGGCTTTGAACAGCTCGTCCAGTTCGATCTTTCCTTCATCCGAGAATCCCCAGCTGGCGACTCTGGCCGTTGCAGTGCCTTCCGAACGGGTCACATACTTGGCAAATGTTCCTCCGATGAGGCTCAAAGATGCCAGTGCTGCCGCGCCGAATGCGGCGGCAAACTTCCTGATATGTTTCTTCCACATGATGTTTTCCTCCCTTTTGTCTATCGCAAAGGACGCTGTCCCCGCGTTTCCCCGCCGGCTGCAGCCACACCGGCCGGTCTTTCTTTTCTTTTTTCAAGCGATTCAAATACAGCTTCCGGCACCAGGAAGATCAGAAGCGGCACCAGAAAACAGATGAAGAGTCCCGGGCCGGTCCGAAGAAAGGAGAGGATCTTTCCTGCGCCTCTGAAACAGGCCCCCTGCCAGACCGAAGCCACGGCATCCGCCGGAACGGGATCCTCGTCAACGGCCCGGTTCGCGTCCCCTTTTGTCCGGAACGCAATGCTTCCGTCCTCTTTTCGGATCACTTCCCACACCCGGTGCGTCACGATGGCCGCTGTGGGAGATGCCGGATCCCGGAAAGAGATCACGTCGCCTTTTTGGATATCATCCGGCTTTGTCCGCACCCCGATGATCAGATCCCCGCTCTGAAAAGCAGGCGCCATGGAGTCGGTGTGGACAATGAGCGGGACCAGGCCGAATACGGCCGGCGTTTCCTCCGGGTGCGCGACACCCTTGATCCACAGCGCGGCCATCAGAATGATGAGTATGAGCGAGAGGCCCGCAAATGCCCCTGCGATCCCTTTGGTGATCTTCTGCATGAGTTTCATGACTTGCCCCTTTCTGCCCGCTCCGACGCCGTTTTTTGCGGCGCCGGAGCGTATTTGATAGATCGGCCGCGGCTGGCGTGCCATCTGAAAACGGAAAGTGCCCATCTCCAGGCGTAACCGGCTGCCTCCTTTCAGGATCCCGGGCCTTTGGCCCGTTCTTACACTTTCCGCGCCGGCCGGACCAGATCATATCGGACTTTCTTGATCACTCCTGCGGCATCGAATTCGATATCGGCCATGAAGCAAGTTCCTTCCGCAATGTCATAACCATTTCGCCCTTCACGGCGTTCCCCATTCACAGAGCGGCGGTCTTTCCACTGCCTCGCCTGGCCGTAGCCGCCCGGACCGTTTTCATACGGCCTGGGACGATACCGCGATCCGGAGCTTTCCAAAGCGTGATTCGTGACGTAATACCCTTTCCTCTGTCCGTTTTGCCTGTTCCATTCCATAAAAACCTCCGTTCCGGACAAATGCACAAGCGCTCCCCTAACCGGGGCTGGTTTCCGCGTCGATTTCATTTCTCCGGCGCCTTTCAGTGGCCACACCGTAACACCCCGGGGAACTCCGGTTCAACGTTTTCAGCCGCATTTTCCGGCCCCTCCGGGAAGGTTTCACAGAAAAGGTGCACAGTTTGTTACGGAAAGACGCGGAAGAAGCACAAAGCGTGCGCAATCCATTTTTCCGTGTGAAACGGGCGTTCCTCCGCGCCTTTCTTCACACTTCACACAGATTTCATTGGACAAGGGCGCATGCATCGGCTATACTACGCGTGTACACTAAAAAAGCCGGAAGGAAGTGGTTGTCATGCGTATGGAGAAGATCAATGAGCATCAGGTTCGCTGCCTGATCTCCAGCCAGGATCTTCTTCAGAGGAAACTGACTGCCGGCGAACTTCGCTACGGAGCCCCCGAGACGAGAGCGCTCTTCAAAGAGGTGCTTCAGAAGGCGTCCCAGCAGTACGGTTTCAACAAAGAAGAATATCCGGTCATGATCGAAGCGGTGCCGGTCACGGAAGGGCTCCTGATCGTCCTTTCCGCGGTGGAGAATCCGGAGGAGACCGATCCGCACTTCGTTCATTTTCATGAAGAGGACAATGAAGAAGCGGCCCGGGAAGGGGACGCGTTCTTCCAGATGCCTTCGGACGCCATTCCGGACATCCGCCACACGGTGTTCCATTTTGCGGGCATCGATGAGGCGGTCGCGTTCTCGCGGCGTCTGGGCGAATACGAAGGCGAGAGCCATCTGTACCGCGGCGAAGGCCGCCATGAATTCTTCATGGTCTTAATGCGGCCGGAAGGCATGAAATCCGATGAGTTCATTACCCTGGTGAACCAGGTCGCGGAATACTCGGACGGCATCGTCGGTGATCCGATCTTCGCGGCGAAGCTTTTGGAGCATGACGTTCCGGCGCTCAAGAACGCGGTCAACATTCTCCGCAGAATGTAAGCCCGGACGATACATATGACGCCCGGGGAATGATTTCCCCGGGCTTTTTCAAGGAGTCAAAAATGGATGATTATATGATCCGCGGTACGGCGGCGGAAGGACAGGTCCGATTCTTCGCGGCTTACACCCGGAAAACGGTTGAATTTGCAAGAATGTCTCATGTGCTGAGCCCGATCGCCACTGCGGCTTTGGGCCGTCTTCTGACGGCCGGCGCCATGATGGGCAGCATGATGAAGTCCGAAGAGGACAGGCTGACGGTGAAGATCGACTGCGCGGGCCCGATCAAGGGACTGACGGTCACGGCAGATTCGGAAGGGCATGTCAAAGGCTTTGTGGTGAACCCGGACGTGGATCTTCCTTCGAAGATCCCGGGCAAGCTCAATGTCGGCGACGCGCTGGACCAGGGCATTCTCTCGGTCATCCGGGACACAGGCCTGAAGACGCCTTACGTCGGACAGACGATCCTGGAAACCAGCGAGATCGCGGAAGACCTGGCCTATTATTTCACGACGAGCGAGCAGACACCCTCGAGCGTCGCGCTTGGCGTGCTCCTGAATGAGAGAGGCATGGTAAAGCATGCGGGCGGCTTCATTTTCCAGATGATGCCGGGCGCATCGGATGAAACGGCTGCGAAACTGGAAGAGCGGCTTGAGGGCTTCACGTCGGTGACCGGCGCGCTGGATCAGGGAAAGACGATCGAGGAGCTGGTGGAAGGACTTCTCACAGGCTTTGAGCCCGAGATCCTCGAAAGGAAGAAAGTGCAGTTCCGCTGCGACTGCTCGAGAGAGAAGACCTATGCGATGATCAAAGCGCTCCCGAAGGATGAGATCGAGTCGATGATCGCGGAGGATCACGATCAGGAAGCCGTCTGCCGCTTCTGCGGAAGAAGGTATTATTTCACGGTGGATGAGCTTCGCGGCATGCTGGATCATGCCTGACACGCGTCCCACGTACATGAAAGCGCCCCTGCAGATGCAGGGGCGCTTTCATTGTAGCGAAGTCTCTATCTCGCAATCGTTGCTTTCGAATCCTTGGATCAAAGCTTGGTCACGTTCACAGCCTGCGGGCCCTTCGCGCCTTCGATCACGTCGAATTCAACATTGTCATTCTCTGCAAGGCTCTTGTAGCCTTCCATATTCAGACCGGTGTAGTGCACGAAAATGCTGTTGCCTTCTTCGTCGTTGATGAAGCCGTAGCCTTTCTGGTTGTTAAACCACTTCACAGTTCCCTTTTTCATGATATGCCTCCAGCGATTCTTTCTGGCGGGTACCGCCATCATCACTGAACGTACCACACGTGTTACGAATTGTCAATAGTATAACATTTGCCCGAAAGGCCGGAATCCCTGGAATCTTGACATCATTTTTCCATTCATCTATACTGAAAATACTATTCAGGGAGGGTTCCCAATGCTGAACAAATTCATCCATTTTGCCGCACAGGCAGCCGATGCCACAGGGGCCGCAGAGCCCACAACGCTTGTCGAAACAGCCTATAAGGGCACTACGGTTCCCATAGGCGCGACGATCCTTTTCGGCGCGGGTCTTCTGCTTCTTTTTGCCGGTGCGGTCGCCATCATCGTCTATCAGAGAAAGCACGTCAAAAACTGGGCGTATCCGATGTACGCGGGAGCGATCTTCTATCTGCTTTTCAGCTATATCGTCATCACGCTGCTTTCCTTCGGACTTTCCTTCCTTCCGGAGGTCAAGGAGTATGCAAAGGAGCATGATCAGACGGCGCCCGGCTGGCTTCATATGCTGCTTTACGGGCTTCGGATCGTCACGGATTCACTGGCCCTGTACCTTGGACTCCGTTACATGCGGAATTCCGGTGAAAAGAGAAGGATCGAGCCGGTCATCGGGCACGCCATCAGTTTCGGCGTGGCCTGCTATATCGCGTATGTTCTGATCTCCGGGGCGCTGAGCGGCTATTTCGAGTTCATCAGTATCTCCGGAACGATCAATTCCCAGGGCTTTGACGTTGTGCTGAGCAGGCTCGTGGAAGGCAATCCGGGCGTGGACGTACAGAAACTGGAAACCTATCTGCTTTCCTTCGTACAGCCTGACATCGGGCGGGTGTTGTTCTCGACCTTTGTCAATATGCAGTTCTGGCGCAGCATTCCGGGCATCTGGCCGACCATGGTCATGCTCGGCGTCTACGTCACCTCATCCGTTCTGGTATACGGATTCCAGATCAAGAAGCTTGGCAGCAAATGGCTGATTGCAGCCTTCGCGCTTGTCGCGCTGAACTGGATCCCGTACATTCCTTCCGCGGTCATGGATCTTCCTGCCTGGGCGACAGGCATCTGGTATACGGCGCTCCTCGCGCTGTGCGTGCTGGCATTCTTCTATGTGATGAAGCACGATCTGAGCGATGAATTCAAAGCATTTGGCTATTCCAGAGAGGAAGAGCAGAAAAAAGTGTATCGTGAGACACACAAGATGCCGAAGATCGTCATGCCGAGAGATGAAGACCTTCAGCCGGTCGGAAGCAAAGGCACGGATACCGAAGCGGAAGACGAGGCGGTATCTGAATCCAGAAAGGCTGCGGAAGAAGCCTTTGGCATGACAGAAGAGGAAGCAGAGGCGTTAATGGCGGAGGAAGAAGCGGAAGCTGCTTCTGACGTCGAGGAAGAGCCGGAAGAGAACGGCAGGAAGGAAGAAGTATGATTCGGATCTATACTTGCCCGAACTGTGGCCAGAAGAGGGTGTACAAGGCCGGAAGCAACGAACTTGTCTGCGAAAGCTGCGGCGCCAAAGCGCTCATTTCCACGATCACGGTCGATGAGGCCTCCGGAGCCGCGCAAGGCGTGAAGACAGGCCCTGATGCCATCACCGAGTCCGAACTCAGCACCACGATCAAATGTCCCGGCTGCGGCGCGGATCTTGAGCTGGACGATGCTGCGGCGGCGATCCGCTGCGGTTTCTGTGACAACACCGTGGTCATCGATTCACGGCTGTCCGGCGTTTACAGGCCCGCCCGGATCCTGCCCTTCCAGATCAGTGAGAAGGATGCGAAGGATCATTTCAAATCCTGGAAGAAATCCGGCCCGCTGACGCCCAAGAGTTTCAAGGAAGCCACGGCCCGGAAGGTCAGCGGCAGTTATGTGCCGTTCTGGCTTTATGATTATGAAGTCAGCGTTTCGATGACCGCGCAGGCGAAGCGCACCGAGAAGACCACGGCAAACAACGCCGAGCGTACGACGATGGAGAGTTATGAGGTGGTCCGCGACACGCTGGCGGTCTACAAGGACGTGCCTCAAGTGGCGTCGGAGAATTATCCGGATGCCGCCATGAAGATCCTAGAGCCTTTCAATTATAAGGATTTCCAGACATTTACCGCCCCGTATCTTGCGGGTTATACGGCAGAACATTTCACGAAGACGGCCGAAGACCTGCGTGCGCAGGTGCAGGCGGAGATCCGCAAGGATGCCGAAGACGCGGCCAAAGCCACGATCACGGGTTATGACCAGGTCAATGTGACTGTTTCCAATACGGTTTTCCAGAATGAGCGTGTGGAGAGCGTGCTTCTGCCGATCTATAAGCTGGACTATGATTACCAGGGCAAGAAGTATCCGATTTACATGAACGGACAGACCGGCGAGATCCAGGGCAAGCTTCCGAAGAGCAAACTGAAAACGCTCCTCTGGTTCGCAATCCCGCTTGCGGCGGTGTTCCTGATCACAATGATCCTCGGCCTTGTTCTCACGAAGCCGGAGAGCGCGAGTTTCTTCCGCCAGTGGTATTCCTGGCTGATCTTCGGCGGCATCGCCGGCATTCTCTCCCTGCTGATCGTCTCCTCCAAACAGGGTGGCGGCGGTCCCTACGACCGCAGGAACTATATGGAGAACCAGCGCGTACAGGTCCTTTCCGCGAAGGATACCATGACCGAACGCAAAGTCACCCAGCGCGACCTCAACAAAAAATAAACCTGGCCTCCGGCCAGCCTTTGCGGCGCCCCGCGCGCCACACCCCCACGGCGCCCCGTCTCCCGGCCGGGCGCCGTTTTCATGCTTGCGTGTCTGTCCCCCGGCCTGTATGCGCCTTTTTGTAAGCCCCCGGTTCACGCTCTCCCTCTCGGGGACACATGCACTCCGCTCACTCCTCCGTTCGCTCCGGCATGTGCTCCCCTCTGAGGGCGTCGCTGTC